>ERZ1031078.801-NODE-801-length-10036-cov-4.035467_pt1 | contig 10036 bp, 6 predicted proteins | sample MGYA00518179_ERZ1031078 | MGnify/ENA primary metagenome ERZ1031078 (study PRJEB33719, sample SAMN04261274) | wastewater metagenome | biome: rural village; feature: human; material: feces | host: Homo sapiens | place: El Salvador | collected 2014-01-14 ... | reverse complement strand
GGAACGTGGACAGATACGGCGTCACCAGGTCCGTTGGTCCATCTTTGTGGATCCCACCGCGGCTGGTAATAACGATGGCTTTTTTACCCGGAGGCTGACCTTTTGGGTCAGCCTCTTTCTTATTATCATTAACCAACACACGCCACGGACAATCTGCCGTGGCGCTTATTCAAAATCTTATCCGCAGTAGAAATACTTGTCCACAAGTTCTTTCACCTTAGCTGCATCCTTTACTGCATCAGCAAGCATTCCCTTGTCATTGAAAGACTTGAGAGCACGCTCGATACCGTCAATCATTCTTGGAGTGAAGACATTATTTCTTTCGAAGATCTCTCTTGACTCCTCGAGACAATCTGCTGCCTCAGCGCAACTTCCAGGAAGTTCAGCGAAGTCCTTGGAACCCTTCGTATGGATATTCAAGCCGGCATATGTACGTGCCACGAGGTCAAGAGCCTCTTTCTCCGGCATCTCAAGACCGATACGGCAAGCTACGCACAATCCTGCCATAAGCTGGTAAATGTCGGCCGAGCTGTCAGGAGAACGCATCTCGAATGTCTGCTTGTCAGAAGCGTCAGAAACGACATACTCCTCAGAAGACTTGTAGGTCTCTTCCATAGGATTTGCCACTGCACACATGTCAATGCCTGTCGCCCATCCGAGAGGAACGCGCACGAGAGCCGAACGGTTGCAGTCACCCCAACAGATATTGGTAGGAGCCTCCTGGTGAGGAACGAGACGGAAGAATGAGGTAGGATTCTTGTTTCCGAACGCCGTAATTGCAGGAGCCAATGTCATGAGACCAGCGATAGCCCTCTTGGCGATATCTGAAAGCTTACCGTTCTCGGTCATGCAGCTGTGGCCGTCTTTCATGATACGCATATGTACGTGCATACCTGAACCCGCCTCACCTACGATAATCTTAGGAGCGAAGGTAACATCGAGGCCATACTGCCATCCCAATGTTCTGATAACCCATTTTGCAAGAAGCAGCTGGTCAGCTGCAGTCTCGATAGGGCAAGGAAGGAATTCAACCTCATTCTGCTCGTAAGTCTTGCCGTCACGTGAGAAGTTGCCCACCTCGCTGTGACCGTATTTGATGAGGCCGCCTGTCTGGGCAATCATAGACATGCACTCTGTCCTGAAAGCATTGAGTTTAGCAAATGGTGATGACTCATGATATCCCTTCTGGTCTGTTCCAGGGAAAAGCTGTTCCTCTTCAGTGATGACATAATACTCGAGCTCGCCCATGGCGTCGAAAGTCATTCCGGTAGATTCGCGGAATGCATTGGAAGCCTTGACGATGGTCTGGTATGGATCGCACTCGAACGGACGGCCATCCTTGTCGAAGAATGAGCAGAGCATACCGAGTGTAGGAATTTCTGAGAACGGATCCACAAATGCTGTCCTGAATCTAGGAATCACATAGAGGTCACTGCTTCCGGCCTCGACGAACGAAGGGAAAAGGCTTGAACCGTCAACTCTCTCGCCCTGGCTCAGAATAGTTTCGAGATACTCAAGGCTGTTAATCATGAAGTTCAATGTCTTTACTCTGCCATCCTCGGCAGGATACATGAAGTTCACCATCTTGATTCCGTAAGAACGGACGAAGTTAATAATGTCAGCTTTTGTGAATGTCTCTGGAGACTTCTGAAGGAAAGCCGCAACAATGTTCGGAGACATTTCCAGTTTTTTGTCAGTCATATCTTTAGTTTGTGTTATTTGTGGTTCGCTAATGGTTTGTTCTTTTAAATTTGAATCCACGCGATAGCATTAATAATTATTTGTAGCAAAACTAATGAATATAATTAACATTTCAAAGCAAAGCCCCGTTTTTCCTTCAAAGCCGGCAAGTTACCGGTAAACCATTCCGAAAAGATGGTGCAGCGGGCCGGAATCACCTGACGACAAAAGTGTTACGTCCGGTGTGGCACATGAACTGTCCCTGACGGAATTTCCGACCGGAAGATGTTCCTCGGTCATGACATGGACAAGCTGACGCGCAACGGCAGGGGCGGGATCAATGAATCTGATTCCCGGCCCTGCAACTTTTTGCAGGACAGGCAGGAGGAACGGATAATGAGTACAGCCCAGGACAATGATGTCGGCATTGGCCTTCAGGAGAGGTTCAAGGCTTGCGGAGACAACTGCCTCAGTTTCAGGCCCGGACAACCTGCCAGACTCGACAAGTTCCACGAAACCGGTACCGACATGCTCGACGACATTGACATTGTCATCGACACTCCCCTTGGTCTTCAGGTACTTGGAGCCTTTGAGCGTCCCGGCTGTCGCGAGCACGCCGACGACGCCGGTGCGGGTACCGAGAGCGGCAGGCTTGACTGCAGGCTCCATGCCGATGAAGCGGACGTGGTCATGCCTGCCCGAGGTCAATGCCAATACACGTGATCTGACCTCATCTGACGCAGCGTCCGAATACTCCGCCCTGAGAACGGAAATGGCAGCGGCAGTCGCGGTATTGCATGCCACGACTATAATGTCCGCCCCTTCCCGAAGCAAAGTTTCCGTAATCACACGGGCCCGCGCCTGAATGTACTCCGGAGACTTTTCCCCATACGGGCAATGCGCATTGTCAGAAAAATATATGTATTTGTCATCAGGCAGAAGACGGGTTATCTCCCGTAGGACCGACAACCCGCCTTCTCCAGAATCAAAGATTCCTATAGTAGCCATATTTTTATACGCTAATAACCGTAGCTGTAGTTTCTTGCCATCTGACCATACATCTGGCCGAGGACTTCGAGATAAGGTGTACCGCTTACAAGAGTCAGCCTATAGACAGTATCGTCCACTCTGTAGTACTGGACTCCGTTGAGGGTTATTATATCATAATCTTCCGGAAGTGCCTGGACCAGAGCACCTGCAGGAGGAACGATTACCTGGTACTGCCCGCTTCCATTGACAATATAGAATATACCGTCCTGATAGAAGTAATTCCTGTCGGCATAGGCATAGCTCTGTACGAGTCCGAGACGGTTTGCAATCTCGTAAGACGACATCGCGGCATTGGGGTTCATCGCTATCGACCTGTTCTGGGCCAGAATTGTCGCATTGTTCTGGGCGATGATACGGTTCTGCTGGTCAATGTATCTGTTGTTCGCGTCAATGGTGCTGTATGTCCTGTAAACATTGGAATAGTAAGCGAAATTGACAGTGGCGAAGGTCAGATTCGCGATAGGGAGTGCAATCGTGACTCCGAACGGAGGACGGCAAACGATGTAGTGGCCTCCATAAGGTCTGTAATAGACATCGTTATACATATAGTAGTTTACGCCGTAATAAGTCACCACCTTGTATCTCGGAGGAAGAACCTCAACCCTGTAACCGAAGCAGTGAGGATGGTGATGGTCATAGAAGTGGCTCGGACGGTCATATGCCATGAAGTCCCTGTCACGAGGCGGAATCCTGTGGACATTGTGGTCTTCAATCTTGAAGTCCTTGGAATTGTCCATGCGTGAAGGGCCGCGGCTGCCGGAGTTCTGTCTGACGCTGCTGCCGGACTGGGACCTCATCTGACTGGTCACTGTACCGAGACCGTTTCTGGTAACATTGGTATTGCTTCTTACTGCACCTGAAGAGCTTGACTGACGCTCATCCCTCACGGCATTGTCATTGCGGTTATAATTATTGTAATTGCCGACGGCAGCATTATCCATACGGACCGTACCCGTCGTAGTGCTCTGACGGACAGATGAAGAACCTGACTGCCTTGTAATTGTCGTTCCGGTCTGGCGCTGCTGGGTGTTTGAAGTACCTGACTGACGCTGAACCGTAGTACCGGTCTGGCGGGTCGATGAAGAACTGCTGCTGGACTGTCTCTGTGCATTGACACCATTCTGACGCTGGGTGCCCGAAGATGACTGCCTCTGGGTAGCAGTTCCCTGACGGTTCGTATTGGTATTGCCGGTCTGGCGCTGAACTGTCGTACCTGTCTGACGCTGGGTGGAAGAAGAAGACTGACGCTGGACGGTGCCGGTCTGACGCTGGGTGGTCGTTCCGGTCTGCCTCTGCTGGGTGCCAAACGATGACCTTGTGGTCGTAGAACGGTTCTGAGTGCTTCCCGTATTGCTTCTCTGCTGGGTACTTCTCTGAGTCGTAGTACTTGTCTGGCGCTGCTGGGTACCTGACGACGACCTCGTAGTGGTAGAACGCTGCTGTGTACTGCCGGTCCCGGTCCTCTGCTGATTAGTAGTGGTAGTCGTCCTACGCACCTGCGCATCGATATCTACACTAGGAATAAGCAATGCAAACGCTGCCAGCGATGCCAATGCCATGTTTCTGATATCTCTCATAATACAAATAGTTTTTACGGAGACGGGCGGAAATTGTCAATGACAGTCCCCCGTTCCAGAGTTATAGCCTGACCTACCGATAAAGATAATACTTCTTCGAGAGATCCTTGAAAGCCGTCACATCCTTGTTCCAATATTCGATGATGTCGGACACTTCAAGACGCTTTGAAAAGGTCTTCCTTACATAATCCGTACCACATACCTTGTCAAACATCCCCACACGGTCACCGGCCATCACGAACGGATTATGGTCAGGATAAAGATGATTCAGGGCCTGCATCACATAAAACTGCGTCATGGTTATCTGTGCCGACTCAAAATCATAAAAATGATATTGCACACCATGAAGCAGTTTCCCCTTGGCACTTCCCGCGATAGGTTTGTAATGAATTGTCCTGAAAGCGACACCCGGCAGATTATAGCTGTCAAGTTCCGCCTTAAGTTTGTCCGCATCAATCCATTCTGCGGCAAAAGTCTCGAAAGGAAGGGTGTATCCGATGCCGATGTTCAGATATCCGTAAAGTTCGCCTGCGATTCCAGATGAAGGGTAGTCCACAGCAGACTGCGGGTAAGGGATATTTGGAGAAGGCAGAACCCAAGGCAGGCCGGTTTCGACATAAGACATATTGCGGCGCCATCCGTCCATAGGAATGACACTGAGTCTGCACTTCAGATGAGGCTCATAGCCGCGCTCTCCCCTGTTCAGCCCCTCTTCATTGATAAGAATGGCAAGTTCGCCGACGGTCAGACCATAAACGTAAGGAATCTGGAACTCGCTCACGAAGGAATGGAAACCGGGCTCCACATAACAGCCCTCCACCTTGTTTCCTCCTAGAGGATTCGGACGGTCAAGTACCATTACCTCAATGCCTTTCTTCGCGCAGGCACGCATGACCAGACCGAGAGTACTGATGAAAGTATAGGAACGGGTGCCGACATCCTGGATATCATAAACCATAACGTCAATGCCATCCAGCATTTCTTGTGAAGGCTCCCTGTACTTTCCGTAAATCGAGAACACCTTCACTCCCGTCTGAGGGTCAACGCTGTCGGAAACGACGTCTCCGGCATAAGCATCACCGCGCACACCGTGCTCAGGTCCGAACAACGCCACAAGTTCCACGCCCTTGGCCTCGTGAAGGATGTCAATGGTAGAGCGCAGACGGGTATCAACGCCGCTCGGATTGGTCACCAGACCGACACGTTTTCCGACCAGGCCGGAAAAGCCACGTTCCTCAAGCACTTCAATGCCGGGTTTCACCTTATGGGATTTGGCAAATGATACAGCCGGAAAGCAAACGGAAACCATCGCAATGGAAAGAATTCCCAATATTTTAAATGTCAATGACTTTGTCATAGCAATTTAGTTTTCAACAGTTGTAATCCTACCGGCAAAAAGGATGTCATTAGAGCCGGTATTGAAAATGGCAAATACGAAAGGTCTGTCCACGTCCATCACAAACATCCTCTCGGCAGGGCCGACAGAGGTCAGACGGACACCGATTGAAGTTACCGCAGCAGCCTCAGCTCCTTTTTCATTGACCTCGACAAAACATTTCTGCTTCACTTCGTCCACAGCGACTCCGGCAGATGTTATACCGCTGAAATCAGCTCCCTTCGAGAATGCTTTCTCCACACCGAGAGACATAAGGACACTATTCAGGACTGCAGTCGTATTGACCTTGAATTTCGGCATTGACAATGCCACTTTTCGTGTAGTTGCCTGGTTCAGAGCAGATTCGAACATCGACGAGGTCACGTGAGGCAACATTGACGAGATGCTCATTCCCTCTGACGGGAGACAGATTGCCATCTGGTACTCACCGGATTTGTATGGAAGAAATACGAATTTGCAGCCCTCGATTTCTCCGCATGGAAATTCCCTGCTGATATGCATGAACGGCACAGTCTGGTCACCTGCCGGAGAATGGAAATCCGAATCGAAGGTGTCATTCTTGTCGAACTGATACTCCCACGGGGCCTTGAAATACAAAGCATTTATAAGGAACATCATCATATCAGAATCAATCCGGTCGATGATTTCAGGAATACGTCCGGAAGTCTTGTCGGAGCACCATTTATTTATTTCTTTGACAGTGGCAGGGCTTGAAAAATCACGTTCCGCAATTCTGGCCGAATAGGATTTTTCGAGAAGGCTGCGATAATCAGCATTGACAGAGAAACCTTTACGGACCCAGGCGGAGTTAGCTGATGATATTATATAGCCCTTTCCGGCACCCGGAACCGAGCCGCTGTAAGAGGATTTCCTCAGGGCATTGACAAGTTCCTCCTTTGTCTGTCCGGCGGCACCATCCGCCAGCATTGACAATGCTGCTCCTGCACTGTATGGAGATACCACGACGTTGGCATCTTCATCGGAATTGGCGACAGCGGCATTGAAAAGAGACAGGCCGAAAGCAAGACGGCCCTCCGCCTTGTCGTTTGAAACAAACTCGGCAGGAGTCTGTGACTTTACAGATATTTCAGGAGCAACTTTCTGAGTATCAACTACTTTATTGTCATTAACAGTTTTTCTCTGAGTTCCGCATGAAACTACGGCAAACGCAGTTGTTGCAATCAGGATTTTCAGGTTCGATTTCATATTCTATTTGTTTTTACCGTATTCCGGATCCACTTTGATAAGTTTGGTCACGGCAACTGTGCCGATGCAGCAGATGATTACCATCCAGAAGAATGCCTCATAGCCAAGCATTTCCTGCAGATATCCGGCAAACGCACCCGGAATCATCATGCTGAGCGCCATGAAGGCCGTGCAGATTGCATAGTGTGACGTCTTGAACTCACCCTCCGAGAAGTACATCATGAACAACATGTATGCCGTGAAACCGAAGCCGTATCCGAACTGCTCCACAGCGACACAGATGCTGATTATCACGAGGTTATGCGGCATTGCCATGCTCAGATAGACAAATGTCAGACACGGGAGGGTCATGCATGCGGCCATCGGCCAGAGGGATTTCTTCAGTCCCCAGCGGGATGCCGCCATACCGCCGATGATACCGCCGATTGTCAATGCCAGGACGCCGATTGTTCCGTAAACGACTCCGACTGTGGAAGTCGGGAGACCGAGGCCGCCATGCTGTGCAGGTGACAGGAGGAACGGATTGACCATCTTCAGGAGGAATGCCTCAGGAAGTCTGTAAAGCAGCATGAATACGATGGCAATCCAGACACCGGGCTTCTTGAAGAAGGTCACGAAGGCCTGCGCGAACTCGCCGCCGAAAGAACCGCCGGATTCATTGACAGGCTTGTCGCCCGAAGGACGCGGAATCGCAAAGGTATGATATAATGTTATCAATGAGAACAATACGGCAGTTGTCGCCATAGTGAGCATCCAGGCCATAGGGATATTTCCCGTCTTTTCTTCCAGCAGACCGGCGATAACCACGAGGACTCCTTGTCCGAAAATGGAAGAGAGTCTGTAGAATGTGCTTCGGATGCCGACGAAGAAGGATTGCTGTCCATGGTCCAGGCCAATCATGTAGAAGCCGTCTGCCGCGATATCATGTGTAGCCGAGGCAAAGGCTGTTATCACGAACAAAATCAATGTGAAAGTAAACATTGATATAGGCGTGTTCATTCCGTCGATGACTTCATTGGAAGGATGAGGGATGCTGAATGTGAGCAGGACGAAAGCTGCCGACATGATAATCTGCATCATCACGATCCACCATCTCTTGGTCCTGAATATATCCACAAGCGGGCTCCAGAGCGGCTTCAATGTCCATGGAAGATAGAGAAGGCTGGTGAACAGCGCCATTTCGCCATTCGGTACGCCCATCTTCGTGAACATGGTCACTGATATGTTGTTGACAATGAAATATGGTATTCCTTCCGCAAAGTACAATGTCGGAATCCACCACCATGGTGATTTGAGTCGTGTATTGTTCATAATCAGTTATTGTTCAATGTTGTCATTACGGAGCATATGCTGCCGGGATAATAATGCGAGAGGATGTCCTTGTACTTGTATCCTCTTACGGACATGACGGCCGCGCCTATCTGGCAGAGGCCTACACCATGTCCCCATCCGGCTCCGTAGAATGTTATCTTGTCTCCGTCTTCCTTGACGACGAAAGCAGAGCTCTTCAGATGCGACTTAGAAAGGAACTTTCTGATTGTCAATTCCTTGCCAATCACGGCAGAGCCTTCGGTTCCGGTCACTTCGAGAAGCATTATCCTTCCGGACGGGCCACGCTTAAGAGGTTTGAGTCCTGTAATCGTGCCTATTTCCATTCCGGATCTTGAGCGGAAGATTTCAGAAAGTTCCGCCCGGTCATACTCCTGTTTCCATCTGAAGAAGTCCGCGGTCTCCATGTCGTAATCGTTCAGGACCTGTGAGAGGACTTTGTGGTCGGAGGTGTTGCAGAAAGAATCCTCTTCGGCATTGACCTCACCCAGAATCCACTTTTCGGCATTGGATTCGACCGTCAGGTCAGGTATCGTCTCCGCATCGGCGGAAGGCATGTCAGGCACGGCCTCCAGATACGGGAAGTCGGTGTCGTTCCAGCAGGTGCTGAAGCGCTCCATCATTCCGCCGCAGCATTTGGAGAAGCGCGCATCGCAGACTTTGCCGTTGTACATGAGGACCTCGCCCCAAGTCTGGTCAATGGCCTTGCGGACGTTCTCGCCCACTGCCATTGTCAATCCCTGATATCTCTGGCAATGGTCGTCTGCGCAGACATCGAATAGTCTGTGGTCTGTCCTGTCCTGCCAGCACACCAGATGGCGCACCCCGTTTTCGTCCGTAAAGTCCTCTTTCACAGCAGGTTTCTCTTCATGGGTCTGCCGGCGGCGGGACATTATCTGGGCCATGAGCCATGATCTGGAAATGACGGCATGGGCTTTCAGGAACTCAAGTGACGCCGAGGCTTTCATCTCGGAAGATATCACGCTGAGAAGGTAATCTTCCGCGCCAATGACATTGACAGCTACAATATGGTCGTCCTCGACGATGAATTTCAGTGTGCCGGCGAATTTCTGGGTCTGTCTCCTTTCCCAATGGAAATCCACGCCGATGGTCACCCCATAGAGGATGAACGTAGGCTCTGCGAACATCGCAGACATCGTCTGGGCATCGAAGGTCAGCTCGTCGTAAAGCACTCCGTTGTAGGATATACGTCCGTTTTCATAGACGACTTTCTGCCTTCCGGCGCCGTCAGAGATGATTTCGAACTCGATTTCTTTGCCGGACATTATGCCGACATGGACCTCCTGCTGAGTCCTTGTAAGTTTGCGGATGACATTTCTTTCGGTCTCTTCGCTTATGGAAACCTCAGAAAGCATGCTCTCCAGCATTGACGCGTCAAGTTTCTGATAATCATCGGTATTAGGGACAATGAAGAGTCCGGCCATGTCGGCGCATCCCGGGCTCATGGTCAGGTGGTCCGGTCCCTCGGAAAAATAATGATGGGAGCGATGCTTGTCTCTGGCCAGGAGCACAGCCCTGTATTCCCCGAACCTTCCGTGGGATATGCCGGAAATCTTCTGGGAAGGCTTCGGCTTGTACCATGCCAGGAGATTGAACATCGGCTCGGTCTCGTCTTCCCTCTGCGGCAGGCAGTCCAGAAGCCTGTAGAACAGCTTCGCCATGGACTTCGAAGTCGTCGCGGTCAGGACAAAGACGCCCTTCGTAAACTTGTCATAATGAAAGAGTTCCGCATCCTGGACCGAAGTGAGATAGGTCAATGTCTCCGCAGGCTTCACTG
>ERZ1031078.797-NODE-797-length-10050-cov-6.132366_pt1 | contig 10050 bp, 6 predicted proteins | sample MGYA00518179_ERZ1031078 | MGnify/ENA primary metagenome ERZ1031078 (study PRJEB33719, sample SAMN04261274) | wastewater metagenome | biome: rural village; feature: human; material: feces | host: Homo sapiens | place: El Salvador | collected 2014-01-14 ... | reverse complement strand
GGTATATATACCAACAATATCATATAAGAAGTAAAAAATCAAGCAATTTTTTGAGATTTTTCGGCACACAGAACGACATAATTTTATCAAGGCAAGCTCAAACAAAAAAGTTGCGCAAAGGCGTGCTTTATGATAGACTAAAATATAGGATATTTCATTTTATTTTGTTCTATATTGAATTTTCGAGCAAAAAGCGTTATGAGAAAGCGAGGCGTTACCCCGTGAAGCGAAGCAGGAAGCAAATACTTTGTGCGATATTCGTTTTTGCGATTATTGCGGCGGCTTACGGCTGCCGTACACTTGCGCGGCTCGATATCGGCGGCAAAGCATACAATTTCATCCGAGCAGGGCTTTATTTGCTGCTGTTTTCCGCATGGGGCTTTTCTCTTGACAGGCGCATAATTCAAAAGCAGGTGCTTCATTATCTGCGTATGATTTCTGCGCTTATTATTATTTGGATTTCCTTACGCACCGTGAAATATGAGCTTGTCAGCGATCCCACCGCATCAAGATATTTATGGTATCTTTATTATCTTCCCATGCTTTTTATTCCGCTGTTCGGAGTGTTTATCGCCATGACGTTGGGAAAATCCGAAAACTACCGTCTCACGTCAAGGACGGGTATGCTTGCGATTATCCCGTCGGTGCTTTTCTTATTTGTCATTACAAACGATCTGCACCAATTTGTATTTGCCTTTAGCGGTGCTCCGGGCAGTTCAAGCAACGGCTTTACGCACCAACCGATTTACTATGCCTGCCTTGTGTGGATAGTCGGCTGTATGACCTTTACATTAGCCTGCCTGTTCAAGAAAAGCCGTATTCCCTACGGCGACAAAAGGCGGCTGACTCCGTTTTTGCTCGGCTGCGCAATTGTTCTGTACGGTCTTTTATACCTATTAGGCTTTGGGTTTATACGCCGTTGGCTCGGAGATATGAACGTAACCTTTTGCCTTTTGTATGCGGCGATTTACGAAAGCTGTATTCAATGCAGAATGATACAGTCGAACGACAACTATGATGAGCTGTTCCGCATTTCGGGAATAGGCAGCTACATAGCAGACAGCGACGGCAATATCATTTTACGCTCTGACAGCGCAGAAAATATCGCAGAGTTTCCCATCCTCGAAAAGCCCGTTATATATCACGGAAATATGCGTGTCTCCTCCGCAAAAATAAGCGGCGGATATGTTGTTTGGCAAACGGACGTCGGCAGGCTTATGTCGTTGCAAAAAAGGCTTGACGTTACACGAAAGGAGCTTGAGGAAAACAAAAAGGCTCTCGAAGATGCGTACCGTGTAAAAAAAGAACTGCACGAGCTTCGTGAGAAAAACCGAATATACGACACGCTTGAAATAAAGGCGAAAAAGCAGAGCGACTCCTTGAGTGCTATGCTTGAAAGCTGTAAAACCGCAGACGAGGCAGAGGCGACACGGCTTTTCAAAAAAATTACCGTTATCGGCTCATATATCAAGCGATTTGCAAACCTGAATTTCCTCGGTGCAGAGTATGAACTGCTTCCGAAGCAGGAAATACGCCTCACATTTGATGAAACTGTGCGAGCTTTGAGCTTCTATGGCGCACAGGCGGCGGCTATATATCAGATGACAAAGCCTATGAGCTGCGACGCCGCAATTTTCTTCTATGAATTTTTAGAAAACGTCATTGAAAAAGCTCTCGACGGCTTGCAGTCGATTGTAATTACCGTTTTTGACGGCGAAATACGATTGTCGGTTGAATGTGATACCGATTTTCCCGAATTTATCTCCGAGCGTTGCTCTGTTATTTTTGAGGACGGCTCGTGGCTTATAACAGTACGTTACGGAGGTGAGGGCAATGCCTAAAATAAAGCTGCTGCGCCGAAACGCAGTAAAAGAAGGCTTTGACAGGCTGCCGCTTGCCGTTTGCTTTTTCAATACAAAGGGTATTCCCGTTTTGTGCAATTTGCAGATGTACCGCCTGAGCCGATATTTGCTCGGAAGCGATTTGCAATATCTCGGCGAAATGGAAATGGCTTTGAATTCTCCGCCGACGGGTGTTACGCCGACCAAACGCACGGAAAGCACCTATATTTTCCCCGACAAAACGGTGTGGCAGTTTGAAAAAAGCGTTGTTACCGACGGCAAGGGAAGCTCATATATCCGTCTTATGGCGGCGGACGTTACGGAGCTTCACAATGCGTTGCTCATGCAGGAGCAGGAAAACAAACAGCTGCGAAAAGATGCAACGGAGCTCGCCGAGTTGTCCGAAAATGCGCAGGCGGTTGCACGTGAAAAGGAACGGCTTTCGGCAAAATCAGCCTTGCACGACAGCCTTGCCTCTTGCCTTACCGTTACAAAGCAGTATGTCGGCGGAAATCTCAAAAGCGTATCCCGTGAGCAGATTATAAGCGAGTGGGAGCACAGTATCGCCTTTCGCAATATGGGTAAAATGACCGCAAAGGAGCGACTTTTATCGCAGGCTGAAAAAAGCGGCATTAAATTGAGAGCCGACGGCGCGAAATTGCCCGACGAATATTCGGATATTTTGTATTCCGCAATAGTCGTAACATTGAACAATGCCGTGCAGTATGCGAAAGCGACGGAGCTTCATATAACCGTAACGCAAGGCGAAAATTATTATATTATTTCAATCAGAAATGACGGCATACCTCCCGAAAAGGAGATTGTCGAGGGCGGAGGACTTACAAACCTGCGCCGCAAGGTCGAAAAAACGGGCGGATATATGCGTGTGCAGAGCTTACCCGACTTTGTACTGCGTATAGGCGTGCCGAAGCGGTAAATATCATAGGGGGTATTTATGAAAAAAGTATTGATAGTCGAGGATCAGGCGCTTGCAAGGAGCTATCTTATTTCCTGCGTTGAAAAATGTGCCGATTGCGAGGTTGCGTGTGCGTTGACCTGCGCCGAAACAGCACCTCAAAAATGCGACGAGGGCGATATTGCGCTTGTGCTTATGGATATTTGCACGGAGCGAGACTCGGACGGTCTTGCCGCCGCAGAGAAAATTAAAAAAAGTCATCCGAGCATAAAGGTCGTTATGGTTACCTCTATGCTTGAGGGGCGATTTCTTGACAGGGCGAAGCAAATCGGCGCAGACAGCTTTTGGTACAAGGACGCACCCTCAGAGGATTTGGTAAGCGTTATCGAGGGTACGCTTGCAGGCAAGGCATATTGGCCCGACAGTACGCCCCACGTTCAGCTCGGGCGTGCGCTTTCGTGCGATTTATCCGATCAGGAGCTTGAAACCCTGCGTTTACTGTGCGAGGGAAACAGCAATGCGGAAATTGCCGAAAAGCTGAATATTGCGGAGTCGTCGGTACGCACCTATATAAACCGTATGCTTACGAAAACGGGCTATGAAAGCCGCAACCGCTTGGTTATAGCCGCCGTCAGCAAAAGGCTTATCGTGCCGAGAAATCAGCTTGACCCCTCACAGGAAATATAAAAAACGGCAGTCAAGACTGCGTGTTCACAATTTGTTTACAATTACAGGCTCATTTGTCCTCACTTTTGAGGACAGACAGAGCCTTTTTTATTTGATACAATAAAGTTGCAGGAATATACTTATTTGCCATCGAAGGGAGGGTAGTGCGATGCAGAAAATTATAGTAGATATGCAAAACTTCCTGTTTGCCGATGCGGTTGCGACCGCCTTTGAAAATTCGGATTACGACATTGAGGTCGTAAGTGCCGAAACCCCCGATGATACGGCAGAGCTTTGCAGGCTGTATAAGCCCGAGGTACTGATAATGGAGGTTACGGGCTACCCTCCGTGGCGATTAAGCGAACGGCTGAAGCTTCGGGAAACGGTGCTCTCGGAGTGTCCCGAATGTAAGATTGCTCTTATCGTTGACTCGAACACCGAGAAGCAGACGGCAAAGGCAATCAGAGATGCAAAGAAAAACGGCATAATCGACCAGTTTTTCTACGGCTCTATGACGGCGGAATACTTAATGGATCAAGTGTACGCCATGTAAAAGGTTTACAAAATTACAGTTCATTTCACACTAAAGGGAGGAATCGAGATGAAACCTAAAAGGGCAAGCAAAAAAATAATTAGCGTGTTGCTGACGCTTATTATGCTTATCGGTATGCTTCCGCTTTCGATTATACCGACACAAGCGGCAAGCTATAACCCGTCTCCGAATTGGACGTCAGTAAGCAACAAGGACGGAAACTATTTCGGACTCGGTGTTTTACAAACATTTTTAAGAAGTTCCGACACCCAATATTTGAAGCTCACAAGTAACTTGAAATATGTCGGCGACGACGATTACAAATTGAACATAACCGTTAAAGGCGTTAAGCACCTCGACCTGAACGGTCACTCGTTGGTTTACGGTGTTGACAAACGCGATTACTCTTGGTACAACCCTTTCATAACCGTAGAAGAGGGTGCGGAGCTTTATATTTATGACTCCGCAGGCAAGGGCGGCTACATTCATTATGAGGGCAAGCTTACCAGCAAGGATGCTGAAATCCAGCGGACTCTCATAACTGTTAATAAAGGCGGAAAGCTTGTGGTCAACGGCGGACAGCTTGAGGCAGGTCGTTCAAAGGAAATTTACGGCAAATGGTATTCGGACGTTGACGAATACACAGGAAATATCCGCCACCAAATTGTCGGATATGCGGTCAAGCTTAACGGAAACAGTACAGCCGTACTCAACGGCGGCGAATTCTACGGCAGAGGAAATGATTACGCTGCCATTTACGCCGACGATAACTCAACCCTTATTATCAATGACGCATATATACAGGGTTCGGGCGGTGCACACGGTATATCATGTCTCAGAACCAAAAACGTTTTTATTCGCAGTGTGGAAATCGACACAAAAAAGGTTGACCGTTATGCAAAATTCACTGACACCGCCCCGAAAAGATATAGATACGGCGAATACGGTATGGCAATCAACGGAAAGTTAAGTGACTTTGTTGTAGGCAACGTAAAAATAACACAATCAGACCCTTATAAAAAGGATGTTACCGGACGCAGAGTTCATCAGTACGCAACCGTTACACCGGCAGAAACACCTGCAAATGTCGGTTTGCAGCTGCAGGACCCCGGTTGGTCAACGTTCTCAACCGACACTACCAACCTCGTTACAGCCGAGGAAAGACGTGTAAGCATCAAAGACGGCTTCACACCGCATTACAGCGGTTATGAAACCGAACTGTTCCGGGATTACAATAACAATACGGACTATACGATACTTTCCGAATGGCAGATTTTTGACAAAAACGGCAAAACAGCGGTAAGTAACCCTCAGTCCTCTCAAGCCTTTAGCTATGCAGGCTTGGCGAAGTCGATTGATATGCGCCAATTCAAGGCTGTCAACGGCACGGACGACTTAAAGCTCACAAACGGCGAATTGTATGTGCTCCGCCTGACAATATACGAAATTTGGCGTGGCTACACGAAGCAGATGGCGATAACCCGAACTGCCGAAATGAACTTCGGCGCAGCTCCCGACCTGTCGGGTCTTGACTTCGGTATATCCGCACAGCAGGACAGATCGGGCACAACCTTCAGCGTTAAAGTTACACCGTCCGAGACAAACGGCGTATTGCCGTACCTGCTCAATCGGTCAATCACATACGGATATGAATTGCCCAACAGCTCGGCAGGCAATGTTTTAATGGAAGAGTGTAGGTATTCCTCAACCTTTGATACCGTTTCCTTCGGTAATTTGCCGTCAGGTAAACAGACTATTGTCGCTCGCTTGCAGGGTAATGACGCTTTCGGCTTCAAGCAGGAATTTACCGCCCGTCAAAACATATTCGTTATGCCTCGAATCAAATTAGGCTTACCAAGCGGACAATGGACATATTCATTACAGCCAGGCGACACATACGATACTATAAGCTATCACGAGCATAGATTGAGAGCTGTCAGCTCCGAAGAGCTTGCAACGGCAGGTCTTACAGGCTCGGCGGTATCGTGGGAAATGTGGAACAGCACGCAGGGCAAGTGGGTTAATGCCAACAGCGGTATAAGCGGCGTCAGCAAAATGTCCACAGGCGAGCTTAAACTTACAGACGGTCGCTCGGGCGCTTACCGTGCAAAGGTTTATTACAACGGTCAGTGGTGGTATTCTCCGCAGGCATTCACCTTTGTCGGTAAGGACTACGGCGCAACGCATAAAATCACGGCAACGGTTGACAGAACGGAAATGGAAAACACCAAAGCAAACTCCGCTACCGTATCAATTATGCCGAACTTCGACGGTGCCGATTGGGGCAAGCGCTGGCACGCATCTCTTATCATATATGAGGGTAACGTTCCGGCAGAGGCTTATGAGAAATTCAGAAATCACTCATCTGCGCAGATTCTTCCCGACGGCGGAATTCGCATATCCTTCCCTGCGACAAAATTTACAAAAAATAAAGACGCATCCGTTCAAAAGCTAAACACGTGGTCAATCTTCCTGCTTCAAGGGGATAAGATTCCTACGGGCAAATACACCTTTGTTCCCTATGCAGAGGTTGAAGATACAAGCTACTCCGTCAAGGGTACGCCCTTCACGATAACCGTAAACAAGCGTATAACAGGTATGGATATTACGGCAGACGGTAAAAACGCTACCAACGGCAAGGGCACCACGGTTGACGATGCGCCAAAGGTTGTTATGGATACCTCAACCAACAAGATGAGGCTCAACAAGATTTACACACCCATAGACGCAAATCTTCCAAACAAAAATGTTACTACCACCTGGTCATCAAGCAACACGAACATTGCAACCGTTGACTCAGGCGGCGTTGTTACCGCAAAACGTCCCGGTACCGTTACAATAACAATGACTCACAAGGGCAAAATCGGTACGGAAGAAGTAAGCTACACCCGTTATCTAAAGGTAGTTGTTCCCATAGCAGAGGTACAATTCAGCGGCCCCGACTGGTATAAGCAGCTCGGTAAAACCTACAAGGACGTTCAGCTGAACATTACAAAGGTACGCTGTGCCAACGGCGAATGGCTTGACGGCTCAACCTATTTGACGAGTAAGCTCATTTCAAAGGGCACAAGAGACGGAAGCAACAACTCTGTCGGCAGCGTTTATAATGATAAGGTTGCATACAACGACAACTATCGCATTTACTACGAGCTGACCCCGAAAAAAGGCTATCAGTTCCAGCTCAAGGACGCTGCGGAATTCGGTAATTACTATATCACTAACGATATGAAGCTTAAAATTACCCGAGTGGACTCAACCGATATGAACACCGCCGCAAATCAAGGCTATTTCGCTTTGAATTACAACGGACACTACTATGTACCCGAATATGACACGGAGGAAGCATATCAGGCTCACAACTGCGGTATTTCAATCACAGAGGATCTCCCCTGCCTGCGTGACCCGTCGGCTGTGTATATCGACACGGTTGCTGTTGAAACAGACGAGCCGAAGGAGGGCGACCTTCGTTACGGCGGAGAAATCCCCGAAAGCGACGACGAGCTTCAAAAGTTGGGCAGCCGTCCCAATATGATAAACGCTCGCATAATTACATTGATGGGCGAAAAGGCGGCAGACGGTCAGGATTTAATCGGTCTCACCAGCAGTATAAACTATAAGCTCAACACTCCGCTTGTGGGCGGCGGCACTCCCTTTACGCCGCTTGCGGAGGGCGAGGCTTCCAACAGCAACTACGGTTCTGAATACTTTGATGTTCTTTTCGAAACAGGTGCAGACGGCTATCCGAAAATCAGCCGTACAAACCTTGAAAACACACGTTATGAAGCGGCGACCTACGCTCACTCTCTCAGGCTTTTTGCAGGCAACACAGGACAGGACGGCAAGACCTACTACTTCGCCCCTGATGTTAAGCTGATAATTAACGGCAGAGAGGTACAGCTTATAGACAAGGACGGCACAAGCAGCGGATATTCCAATGCTTCCGACATAACGGCAACCTACTATGTAACAGCCGACCCGAGACCTGCATTCGTAAACGGTACGGTATCGGGACTTACGGCACCCACAACAGACGAAACCCCTGCGACGACAGATGACCTTAGCGTAATCGGAACGGACTCAAAGGGCGCTACCACAGATAAAATGTACGCTTCAGGTCTTGTTTGGTTCATTGACAAGAACGGAAACGGAAAATGGGACGAGAGCGAAACCTGTACCGCAGGCAACGGTCTTGCCGACGACGGAAAATTCTTGGGCGGTAAAGATTACAGCGCATATGTAATGCTCTCCGCCGAAGCAGAGGACGGACGAATAGACAACACGGCGTTCACTCTCAAATTAAGCGACGTCACAACACCCCTCAGCACAACCGAAGCAAAGGGCGCTTACAAATTCCCGAAAACGCAGTATATTCCGCCTGTGCTCAAGTTGACGGCTACGGGCACTCAATTAGGTGCTAAAATCGACAAGGCATTGGGTACGGAAAACTTCGCAGGCTTCGTTTACGGAGTTGACACGCTAAAAACAGGCACGGCACTTGCCGACTGCCTGACCGCAGACCTCGGCTTGGTTGAGGTTACCGCTAACGCTAACGGCGTATTGTCAACGGGCGCTTCAATTCTCCTGAAGGATAAGGAGAAAAAGGTTTATGAAACCTACTCATACGTTTACTTCGGAGATATTAACGGAGACGGTGCGATTGACGCATTCGACGCATTTGCGATAGACAAGAGCATAAACAACCACTCAACGCTCGGCGACGCCTCCGCAGTAGCGGCAGACGTCAACGCAGACGGCGAAATCACAATCGCAGATATATCCTTGATTATGACTGCTTCCGTCAGCAGCGAGGATGTAATTTCACAAGCAAGATAACTGACATTTGACCTTGTCGGTTATCGGGTAAAAACGAGGGTGTCGGGCAAGCTGCTCGGCACCCTTTGAAATTGTAAAAATTTTGATTTGAAAATGCACGAATAAAACGGCAAAGTCTGCACAAGCTATAATATCATCTATGGGAGGTGACATTATGGAAAATACAGGCGTTAAGTGCGACGTATGCGAGTGTGTGCACAACACCGACGGCTGCGGCTGTAACAAGACCGTCATTGAGGTAACTCACGACTGCTCATGCACAAATGAAAAGGTACAAAACCCTCATTTCTGCAAGAGCTATGAAATGAAATAATCAATGAACGCAAAAAACGGAATGTGAAACTCAAATTTCACATTCCGTTTTGTTTATTTTACGACTTTTTGCCGTTTTCGTTTCTTTTTGAGAGCGTACACGTCGAGCAATCGCCCGAACAGCCTACGCATTTGCCTTTTTTTCGACATTTTACGATATAAATAATTGCCGCCGCAACCGCTATCGCCAAAATCGAAATTACGATAATATCTGCCCTGCTCATACTATAAGACTTCCTATGCTGTACACTATGAACGCCGCAAGATACGCTACCGCACATTGCATAAACACAACTCCGACGGTTTTTGCCCGTGAGCCGAGCTCCTTTTTAATTGTTGCGACAGCCGCTACGCACGGTGTATAAAGAAGCGTAAACACAAGGAAGCTGACAGCCGAAAGTCCGTTGAAGATGCTCGGAAGAACAGTTCCGAGCTCCGCCCACGGTTTTTATAACCGCCGTTTCTCCGTTTTTAAGCATATCAAGAGTCATTTTCATTCCCCCGAAACCTTATAAATTTTGCTTTCTTATTATTGTATAATGTTAGCACAGCCCCACTTTTATTGTCAACAGTTAAAGCTATATTTCAAATCAAAAAAATCGAACAGACAGCAGACGGATTTTTGTCGTCAAAATTATTTCTAATTATAAGAAAAATTCATCTACTTCGTCAATAAATAAGCGGCTTATGGAAAATTTCATATTTATTTGGTATAATAAAACCCAACTCTGACAAACAACATGAGTTTTATTTGACTCTACGGTTCGTTTGGTGTATTTGTTGTATTTTTATGCTATGATTTTTGTGAAAGGAGATGTGGTTTATGAACCAAGAAAAAATAGGGAAATTTATCGCCGAGCTTCGCAAAGAAAGCAATATGACACAAATAGAATTATGGCTGCGACTGTTCGAACACACCGAGCTGCGACCGCGCTACCTGCCCCTGGATA
>ERZ1031078.795-NODE-795-length-10059-cov-4.321871_pt1 | contig 10059 bp, 8 predicted proteins | sample MGYA00518179_ERZ1031078 | MGnify/ENA primary metagenome ERZ1031078 (study PRJEB33719, sample SAMN04261274) | wastewater metagenome | biome: rural village; feature: human; material: feces | host: Homo sapiens | place: El Salvador | collected 2014-01-14 ... | reverse complement strand
ATTATGCCATCATAATCCTTTCATCTTTTGCTTTCGGAGCCATAACAGTTCCGTGGTCTTTATATTTCTTTAAAATAAAGTTTGTCTTTGTGCTGAGTACCTGATCCAAGGCAGAAAGCTTATCGGATACAAACTGGGAAATCTCACGAAGTGTCTTCCCCTCCAATGTAACCATCAGGTCAAATCCGCCGGAGATAAGATACACGGAATTTACTTCCGGATAATTGTGAATGCGCTCTGCAACCTTATCAAATCCCATGCCGCGCTGCGGTGTCACACGCACTTCAATCAGTGCAGTTACTTTTTCCACACCGGCTTTGTCCCAGTTAATCAGCGTATGATATCCGCAGATAATTCCCTCCTGCTCCATAGCTTCCAGCTCATTCATGACTGCTGTCTCATCTACACCGAGAATTACGGCCAGCTCCTGTGTATCGATGCGGCTGTTTTTTTCTATAAAAGTTAAAATCTTCTCTCTCATATTTTATTGTTCTCCTAATTACATTTTACCATATTCCATAATTCGTCTGTCTGTGTTGTTTCTAAGAATCTGCGTTCCTCCCCATTGATAAGTACACGGTCATTGCTGTCGATTGTCCTTCCGATAATAACAGCTTCCCCGCCAGCCTGACGGATCGCATGCACCAGTGCATTGCCATCTGCCGCTGCCAGAAGAAGACTGCCTCCCGACAGAAGCTTGTAAGGATTTAAATCAAAAAATTCACAGATTTCTATGGTTTCCTGACGAATTGGTATTTTCTTCAGATCAATTTCCAGTCCGACGCCGGAACACTGCCCCAATTCCCAGAGAGCTCCGAAAACGCCTCCCTCTGAGAGGTCGTGCATTGCAGCAACGCCAGACTTTGCGGCGACTGCGGCCTCCGAACGGATCGAGAGATAATCGATATATTTTGCCGCTTTGTCAAGAAACGGCTGTGCGTATCTGGCCGATAACTCTTCCCGGTGTTCCGTTGCAAGAATCGCTGTTCCTTCCAGCCCGACCCATTTGGTCACAATCACATCCATATCCGGCTGCGCCCCTGCTGCTGTGACAAATAATTCCCTGTCAGCTTCTCCCACTGCCTGAACAATCAGTTGCGGAGAGGTCACTGTCCGAAGAACTTCCGTGTGTCCTCCGAGAACCGGAATCTGCTCTTTCTCACTTACACGGGATACCGCCGAAATCCATGCACGCAGATCATTTTCGCTTGCAGATGTCGGGAGCAGAAGCGTCATCGTAATTCCCAATGGTTTTGCCCCACTGCATGCAAGATTATTCAATGCCGCATAAACGCCGGCTTCCGGAAACGTGTCAAATGCACGGCAGGCTTCCGCAGTAACGATCTGCTTTCCCGCAGAAGCATCCACTGCACCGAAATCTATTCCCACTCCCGGTGCCCGGACCGCAGAATTATGAAGTTGTCGGAGAACCGAGCGCTTTAATATCGACTCGGATAATTTTCCTGCTTTCATACTGTTATTTTCTATTCGCTTTCTTGGACGATTGTGTTTTTTTCGTGGATGTATTTGTTGAAGATGTTGTTTCTTTCTTGGTATCCTGTTTTTTGGAATCTTCCTTCTTTGTATCTTCCTTTTTATTATTTTCATCCTTTTTGGAGGAATCCTCTTTCTTGTTCGTATCGCTCTTGTCTGCGTCCTCCTTTTTATCGGTATCGTCCTTCTTTTCTTCTTCTTTCTGCTCTTCTTCTTTCTTTTGCGCGTTTGTCTTTAAACCGGCTGCCGCACTTCTTACTTTCGCTTCATCCCCGGTTGTAATTGCTGCCTTTAAAGCAGAAAGCGTCTCGCTTGTCGCATCTTTGGTTCCAATGGTAATAAGCTTTGGAGTTTCCTGATAATTACTCTTGTTGAACAGATCCCTGCTCTGCTGTTTTCCGTCCACCTTCACAATCTTCCACAACTGCGCAATGCATCCGGACTGTCCGGACTGGGTAACAGAAACCGAACCGGCGGTAAGGGAAGCATCCATTGTAAACTGCACCTTTGGATCTGTCTTTGAAACGGTTTCACTTTCAAACGAAATCTCCCGGTTGGATGGTCTCGTTTCTTTTCCATATACATTAAAATAAATGATACCGCCACTGCAATATCCTTCGATATATACCGGCGCATCCAGATTATTTTTAAACTTCAGATCTTTATAATTTCCGGCAATTGCCGCATCCATGGACGGTTCCACATAATGAACCAGCATGGAATGATTAAAACGCATCGTAATTTCCAGTTCTGCCCGGATAACTGCATTATATAAAGTCGTTGCAACCTGACAGATTCCACCGCCAAACGATTCCACTACCGTTCCGTTCTGATAGGCACCGGCCAGTTCATATCCGTTCTCCTGTGTAAACGGGCTGACCGTTTTTGCCAGATCAAACTCCTCTCCCGGATAAAGGATTGTACCATCTACTTTGCTCACTCCGGTTATGACATTTTTTGCACGTCCTGCACTCGAACTTGCAAAGTTTGTCGTATAAGAACCGATCAGATCCGTAATTTCTGCGAGTTCCTTCTCATCCCCGCGCGGTTCTACCGTCTTTGTTACCAGATCAATCTCATTATTGGAGCCGTCCCAGCCCTGTGCAAGAAAATCATTGATTGCATACACGGAATTTACGACATCCACCTCGACGCCTTCTTTTCCCTTTACAAATTCAAATTTTCCATTGACACGCTTTAATCCATTATCAACAGCCCCGACGGCAAGATCATCTGCGCTCTCATATATCTTTTCGGCCGTCGCCTGTTTGTTTACACTCCGATCCATATCGAGAACCAGTTTTTTCTTTTTGAGATCCTGCAGGGTTTTATACCGGTTGATCAGACTTCCGGCGTGTCCCACCGCCAAAGCTTCCTGCACGGCAGTATCCGCATCCGCGGTCACTCCCATATCTTCCGCAGTCATCTGAATGGAACCGGTTTCTCCTTTCAGCGTAAAAGTTGTATCCATCAGCCCATCCACGTATTCTTCTACCGCAGATATCGCCTGATTTTCTGTCATTCCTCCGACGTTTACATTTCCGATGGAAATTCCATTTTCAATGGTAGTCTCCTCTGCTGCCATCGCTGCCTGTGTATGAGAACCGAGTCCCACCACACAAAAAAGTACTGCTGCAGCCATTCCTAACTTTGTTATCTTCTTCATATTCTTCCTTTAAAATAATTTTAGCGTTATCTTGTATTTTAACATAAACAATCACTTTTTCAAGTGCCGCTACCCATAAATCAGCGCTGAAACCAGTGTTGTAACAACCATTGCAGCGATAACAACCAACGATATGAGTGCAATCAGCTGTCTTTTTCGTTTTGAACCATTAAAATTATACATACTATTCACCTCTTTCGCAAAATCAGTTATAATGAATACACAACAATATCAGAAAGGATTTCCATTATGTTTGTATTTCTTGCTATTTTTATCGTTTTTCTGCTGTATATTAACTTTTTGATGCATAAAAATAAACGCGCCCAGGAAAATCTCGAAAAACAGTTCTGGGACCGGGAGCACAGTGCGAATTTCACACGCAAAAAAGATATCAGCAATCTTAATTATCTTATCATAACAGAAGATAAAATACCACAAAACCTTACGACCGATGCCAAAAAATCACTGGAAACACTATGCGGTCAGAAAATGCTGAATCTTTCTTCCATGAGTAACACCGACCTGAAACTTGAATATGGTGTTGCAAACCTGGATGAACTCAGCGCATGTGATGACCGTTTTTCCACATTTGAACGAAATGCTGCCATCTATGCCCAGGAACTGAGTGATGCCGGATATACCGATCAGGCACGCCAGCTGCTGGAATTTGCAGTTTCCTGTCATGTCGACAACAGCAGCATCTACACACAGCTGGCAGCCATCTATCAGACCGGGGGCAATCTCTCCGGAATCTTGCAGCTGCAGGAAGCAGCTGCGCAGCTTGCGCCGTTTCCGCAAAAAATCATTCTGGAAAAACTTAAAAGTTTCCAGCCCTGATCTTATCCTGCAGCCGGGAGGCTTCACTGCGTGTAAGAGTCTCCCAGCTGATACTGTCTTTCCTTCCATATTGTTCCATCAGTTCCCTGAGCCGTTCTTTCTGATGCTCCGTTGCCGGCGTCTGTCTCTTTGCCTTATACACCAGAGGTTTCGGGACAAACAGTTCCGTGGAAGCACCTTCTATGGATTTTAAATTTTCAAATACCTTATAGGTTTCTACTGCATCATCCAGTGCCCGGTGTGCATGTTCCCGTTCAATCTGAAAATATTCGCACAGGCTTTCCAGTTTTTTCGATTGTGCCCCCGGAAGGAGTGCCCGCGCAATCCGCAGGGTATCACAGGCCGACAATTCCAGTGGAATTTTCTGATTGACGGCCCACTGCTTCAGAAAACTGTAATCAAAAATCAGATTATGTCCCACAAGAATATCATCCCCGATAAATTGCAGAAGTTCCTGCATTGCCACATTCTCTTCTTTCCCCAAAGCCGCCATTTCATCTGTAATCCCGGTCAGCTGTACTACCGTTTCCGGAATTGACATTCCCGGACGCACGAGCGTTCCATATGTATCTGCAATCTCTCCGTTCCGTACACGAACCGCCCCGATTTCTATTACTTTGTCCCTTTTCGGAGCCAGTCCCGTCATCTCCAGATCAAGAACCGTATAATCCATTTTATGCACCTGCCTTACGCTTTCATACATGTTTATTATACACATATAAGAAAAGAAAACCAGCCAGAATATAGCCGGTTTTCTTCCACAATAACGCTCTTTATAAAATTCTTCCAAATAATACATCCAGTCCTGCCACCCGCAGCAACAGTGCGCCAACGATATATACTTTGGTTTTTGCTTCATATCCGACACGATATCCGGTATAGATGCCGCCGATCACAAATGCAACGGTACATACAACAATCATGATCAGAATCATAAGCACATTCGTTTCCAGAAATCCAAATGCAATTCCCGTAAGCAGCGTGTAAATTCCACTGATACATGCCATGCGGACAAATCTCCGGATTCCAAGATGATGTTCCAGATGTTCTTCCACATGTTCGTTGCGGATTGCTTTTACCATCAGCCGGATGCCAAGAATCACAAAAATCACCATGGATATAATCTGTCCCAGCAGCTTTTCGTCCGGCACCGACCGGTAATGGCAGAACAGGGAGGACAAAAAATGCCCCAGATATAACGTAATCAGCTGTGCCAGCGCAACGATTCCACAGATCACTGTCAGATTTTTTTTATTTATTTTTGCAACCAGTGATCCCTGACATTCCATTGCTGCGAAAATATCCAGAGATACCCCTGCTATTATCAGCAGGTTTTCCATCCAGTTCATCCTTTTTCCTCCGACCATCAAAATTATTTGTTATTTTCACTGTCTGCCTTGATCGCATCCTGTTTATAAATAAATTTTACGCTTCCGTTTACACCGTCTGCAACCTTTGTAAATGTCTGGTAATCCTCACCCGCATCAAGCATTGCCTGCAGTTTGTCGGTCAGCGGTTTGATATCTCCGTTATAGCTGTTCGCAATCTTGGAAATACCCTTCTCGTCGAATTCTACCATGCCATCTGCCAGCGTATGGGACCCGTCATCCAGTTTATCTACACCGGACACAATCTTTACCGTGGCATCGTTGAGTGCCTTGATTCCCTTCGTCAGTGTTGGAACTGCGTCTGCCAGAGACTGTGTTCCCTTACTGAGTGCTGCGGAACCGGTAACCAGACTGTAACCGTTTTCCTGTACTGCTTCAATCTGCTGTGCAATTGTAGCCTTTGCACTCTCTGCTCCTGTAACAGCGGCTGCACTTGCTGCCTGTACGGCCACATTCTGACATGCTCCTGCCAGCTGCTCCGACAGCGTCTTTAAGCTGCTCTCCACACCGTCTGTCACCTGCTCATTGTTTCTTCCTGCTGCAAGCTGTGCCTTGATTGTGCTCTGTGTCTTGTGAAAGAGTGTGTCCTTTGCCCCACTCTTTGCATACAGCAGTTCCGCAAGCTGTGCACTTGTCATACCATCCGATACGGCATACATAACCGTTGACGTCTGATCGTTTGCCTGTGCGCCCTTTGCCCACGCTGCTTTAATGCCGGCAGCCGCCTGATCTGCAGTAAGTTTGCTGTCTGCCGCCTGTCCTGCAGCTTTCAGCAATACCTGTCTTACCACTTCATTATACACGGTTTCTGCTGCATTTGCACTATAAGCGCCATCATAAAGAGAAGTAAATAATGCGCCATCCGTTGTGCTGCCATCTTTTCCTGTGCTGTAACGGAGTGCGGCATAGATCTGGTTTGCGACTTCCTGCGTTTTTCCGTTTGCAAACTCTTTTGCCACCGTCTCGGAAGCGGTCTTTGACGCTGCCTGTTTCTCTGTATCACTCATCTTTGTATTTAACGCTTTATCAAGTGTCTGGATTCCCTTGCTGATGGATTCTGCGCTGGTGTTTAATGTCTCCACACCTTTGCCCAGATCTCCGCTCTTTGAATTCAGCTCATTCATGCCGCTTGCATAATCCGCAAGATTTTTCTGTAACGTGTCCAGTCCATCGGATAATTCTTTTGATCCGTCTTTTAACTTGCTGCTTGCATCCAGCATGTCATCAATCATATCATCCAGAGAAGAAGAATCCCCGCTCTTCATGGAAATCATGTTTCCGGCATTTGCCACGATCGTCATTGCCGTATCCAGCTTGAAATCTTTTACATCGGCAGTCACTTCGAAATCTTCCGGAAGTTCCAGATCATCGATGAAATCAGAATCTTTCACATTCAGACTTTCTTTGATTCCCGGCAATGCATAGCCGATAACCACATTGCTGTCCCCGTTCTGGGAAACTTTTCCGTTCTTTACTTCCACATTGCTGAAACTGTCATCCAATACCAGTGCCGTTACTGCTGCAAACGGAACCTTTACCGTCTGCTTGTTTCCGTTTACGGTTTCTTCATAAGAAGAATTATTTGTGTAATCATAATGTATGGTAACTTTTCCGGATTTTCCAGCCAGATCCTTCGGTGCAATCTCATTTCCATCCAGATAATAAGTAACTTTCAGGGAAACCGGAGCTTCACTGTCTGTTTTTCCCTGATAGTAAATATCGGCTCCATCTGCCTGCCAGGTCAGCTTCTCTCCGTTCTGTGAGAACTCCTCGCTTCCCTTCACATTTTTGATATCTGTCAGATTGGACTGATCCTCCAGTGTAGCGGACTGGTTTTTATTGATCAGATGATCGGTGACAATGGTATCATACACACTTCCCGTTGCATCGGAAATCAGGTAAACATTTTCATCTTTTCCGATTTCTTTATCACTGACAGATATCTGAAGCAGATCATCGATATCATCCTTCTTATCGGAAGAATCCTCTTTCTGCTCTGTCTGAACTGCAGCATCTTTCTTCTGATCTGCCTGCACGGCAACTGCTGTCATGCTGCTTCCAAGAAGCGCAATGGTCAGCACACCTGCCACAATACGGACTACATATTTATTTTTCAGTCTGGTTTTTAACTCTGGTAATTTCATAATTCCATCCTCCTATTTGATTTTGTTGCGAAATCCTGCACTTGATGCACAGATCACACGGTCAAATACCATGAACATGCTCGGCAGAATAAAGATTACGACAATCATACTGATGATCGCACCACGTGCCATCAGCATACATAATGAACCGATCATATCGATGTTGGAATATAATCCTACACCAAACGTTGCTGCAAAGAAACTGAGTGCACTGACAATGATCGACTGAATGGACTTGCTCAATGCATCGGTAATTGCTTCTTTCTTATCCATACCGCGGAAACGGTTCTTCTTATACTTGTTCGTCATAAGAATTGCATAATCGACCGTAGCTCCCAGCTGTATGGTTCCGATTACAATGGATGCAATAAACGGCAACACCGTTCCTGTATATGCCGGAATACCCATATTGATGAAAATTGCAAATTCAATAACACATACCAGAATGATTGGAAGTGAAATGGACTTAAATGTCAGTAAAATAATAATAAAAATAGCTGCAATAGAAATAATACTTACATTTTTGAAATCCACATCGGTAATCTCAATCAGATCCTTGGTACATGGCGCCTCACCGATCAGCATTGCGGTATTATCGTATTTTTTAATAATCGCATTGATCTCATCACACTGTTTATTTACTTCATCCGTTGCAGATGCATATTCCGAAACAATGACCATCATCTGGTAATCTCCACTCTTGAAGATATCCTTCACATCGTCCGGAATGACATCCTGCGGAACCATCGGTCCGGTCAGGGAATCCATCGAAACCGCAAGTTTTACACCGTCTACTTTTTTGATCTCATCGATCATATTCATACTGTCTTTTTCAGACAGACTGCTTTTTGCCAGAACCATGTGGGTTGCACCCATATGATACTGTTCGGACAGCTTATCATTTCCGACTTTACTGCTGAAAGTCTCCGGCAGCGTACCAGTCAGATCATAATATACATTGGTATGTGTATATCCGTAGATTGCCGGAATCAGCAAAACCAGAAATGCAATGACAAATACCACATGATGTTTTGTGATAAACCCTGCAATTCTACTAAGATCCGGAAGAATTACTTTATGTCTGGTCTTTTCGATTGCCTTATCGCAGACGAGAATCAGGGACGGAAGAATCGTTACACATCCGATAACGCCAAAGACAACGCCCTTTGCCATAACGATACCAAGGTCTTTTCCAAGGGTAAAGCTCATAAAACACAGTGCGATAAATCCGGCAACTGTTGTAATGGAGCTGCTGACCACGGAAGTAATTGTATTGGAAATCGCATGTGCCATGGCACGGTTTTTATCTCCGTCAAACCGCTCCTTCTGCTCCTGATAACTGTGCCACAGGAAAATGGAATAATCCATTGTAACACCGAGCTGCAGTACCGCCGCCAGTGCCTTGGTAATATAAGAAATCTCCCCGAAAAATACGTTGGAACCCAGATTGTAAATAATTGCCATGCCGATACTGATCAAAAACAGGAACGGAACAACTACGGAATCCATCGTAAGTGATAATACGATCAGAGAAAGCACAACGGCGATCAGAACATAGATCACACTCTCATTCTCTGCCAGTTTTCGGATATCATTGTTCACCGATGCCATACCACTGACAAAACACTGCTTTCCAACCAGATCATTGATCGTCTGGATCGCATCCATGGTGCCGTCCGACGACATGGACTCATCAAACAGGACTGCCATCAGCTGGCTGTCTGCGTCTTTGTTATTGAAAAAGTTGTAGATATCATCCGGAAGTGCTTCTCTTGGAATACTAAAATCCATAATAGAACCATACCAGATAACATTTTTTACATGAGGTACATCCTCAATCTTATCTGCTATTTTCTGCAGATCCTTATCCTGCATTCCCTCAACAACTACAAAAGAGAACGCGCCTGTTCCAAATTCATCCAGAAGGATATCCTGCCCTTTCATCGTTTCAATCTGTCCCGGCAGATAGGACAAAATGTCATAATTAATTCTGGTTTTCATATAGCCGATCGCGGATGGAATCAGCAGTAAAAAAGCCAGGATCAAAATCAGAAACCGACATTTAACGACTCCTTTTCCAAATTTAATCATTTTTTTCACCATCCTCTATTTTTCTCTCAGCCTATCATAAAAAAAAAGACCGAATATGAAAATATTCAATCTTTTCGTCATGTACTGCATGATTATACATTTTGAGTGATTTGTATGAATTCGTATACAAATCATTCAAAATGTCATCGCATATTCTTTTTATAATTCTTTGATGATGTCGGTCAGAGACCGGGTCAGCATATACTGATATGCTTCGGCCATTTCGCGCGGCGAGATGGTCATTCCCATGCTGATCCATTCCTCTGTTGCAAAACACATGGACTGTGCATAATAGGAAGATATCACCTCCGGCGTCAGCCATTTGTGTTTTGAAACCCTTCCGCTGCTTTCTTTTTGAATCAGTTCAAGCAATACTTCCCGCACACATTTTTTTGCGATATCGTGAAATTTGACCGGTCCCTCCATTTTTACCAGCTGT
>ERZ1031078.789-NODE-789-length-10096-cov-15.430933_pt1 | contig 10096 bp, 8 predicted proteins | sample MGYA00518179_ERZ1031078 | MGnify/ENA primary metagenome ERZ1031078 (study PRJEB33719, sample SAMN04261274) | wastewater metagenome | biome: rural village; feature: human; material: feces | host: Homo sapiens | place: El Salvador | collected 2014-01-14 ... | reverse complement strand
TTTTTCTTCAGCTCATAGAGGTCCTTGCGGCGGTCGCGCAGGTTGCGCACGGCACCATAGGTATGGAGCTCGTTGAGCAGGTTGAGGTCAACGTCGGATACGAGAATCATCTCGGTGTTGGGCGTAGCCTCCGATCGCTTGCCGTCGTTGGGGAAGGCGAAGTCGCAAGGCGTGAACACGGCACTCTGAGCATACTGTATGTCCATGTTGTGCACACGGGGCAGGTTGCCCACACTGCCCGCAATGGCCACATAGCACTCGTTCTCGATGGCACGGGCCTGGGCGCATACACGCACACGGGAGTAGGCGTTCTGGGTATCGGTCATGAAGGGCACGAAGAGTATCTGCATGCCGTCTTGAGCCATGAGGCGTGAGAGCTCGGGGAACTCCACGTCGTAACAGATCACGATGCCTATCTTGCCACAGTCGGTGTCGAAGGTCTGTATGCGGCTTCCACCGGTAAGACCCCAGCACTTCTGCTCGTCGGGGGTGACATGAATCTTCTCGTACATGTCCACACTTCCGTCGCGTCGGCACAGGAAGCCCACGTTGTAGAGGGCGCCGTCGTCCTTGACGTAAGGCATGCTGCCCGTGATGATGTTGATGTTGTAGCTGATGGCAAGCTCACGGAACCGGTCGCGTATCTGCTCGGTGTACTGTGCCATCTGTCGGATGCTCTGTGCCTCGCCCATATTGTTGAACTTAGCCATCAGAGGGGCATTGAAGTATTCGGGGAAGAGAATGAAGTCGCTCTTATAGTCGCTCACCGAATCGACGAAGAACTCCACCTGCTCGAAGAGGTCGTCGACGGAGGCATAGGGGCGCATCTGCCACTGCACGAGACCGATGCGCACGGTGGGCTTGCGGTCTACATAGGAGTCCGTAGGTGGCTGATAGTAGATGTTGTCCCACTGCAGCAGGGTGGCGCAGTGTTCGCTCTCCTCGTCGCTGGGCAGATAGTTGCGTATCACACGGCGCACGTGGAAGTCGTTGGACAGCTGGAAGGTGAGCACGGGGTCGTAGATCTCACGGCTGCGCACTTTCTCGATGTACTCCTTGGGGCGCATCTGGTCGGCATACTTGTGATAGTTGGGTATGCGTCCGCCAAACATGATGGCCTTGAGGTTGAGCTTCTCGCACAGCTCCTTGCGGTATTCGTACATGCGTCGGGCCAGTCGGAGGCCACGATAGTCGGGGTGGATGAAGACCTCGATGCCATAGAGGATGTTGCCGTTGGCATCGTGGGTGTTGAAGGTTTCATTGCCTGTCACCTGGGCATAGGTGTGGTCGCCCTTCACCATGTTGTAGTTGACGATGATAGAGAGGGCGCAGCCCACGATCTTGTCGTCGACGATGATGACTACCTGACCTTCGGGAAAGATGGTAATGAGCTTTTTGATTTGAGAACGTGTCCAGAAAACGTCCGAGTCGGCATAAATGCGCTTGAACGATTTCGCCAGTTGGTCGTAATCCTCCATGTGGAGGTTGCGCAAACTTACTTTTTCGATTTTGCGTGTTGAGTCCATTGTTTTCTACTGTTATTGACTTATTCGGGTGCAAAATTACAGCAAAAAACTGATATAGAGAAAGAAAAGAGAAAGTTTTTTGAGGAGTTATTTTTAAGGAGTTAAGGAGTTAAGGAGTTAAAGGAGTTAAGACAAATGCTTTAGTGGACTTAAAATTAAACATTCCTTAGAGGCTGTTGTCTTAACTCCTTTAACTCCTTTAACTCCTTAAAAACAACTCCTTTATATGCTAAAATCCACATTCTGCCTGTGGGATAGCCTCGTTGTGGTCGTTGAGGTAGAGCAGAGGGGCGGGACGATAGGCAGGGCTCGCCAACGACTCGTGCTCTTGGCGGAAGCGCGTACTGATGCCCCCGATATTGAGCATGGTGTGGAAGGCGGAACGGCTGCTCTGTGCCTGCTTGTGGCGGTTGGCGGAGAGGGCCTGTGCCACGGCTGGCTCCTGATGCTGGAAGCTCTGCGATGTCCATACCAGGAAGGGCACATGCAGCTCGTACTCCGAAGCTCGGGGCGAAGCATGAAGGAAGAGCTTGTGACTGTCGTCGAAGATGTTCTCGCCATGGTCGCTCGTATAGAGCATGGCGCTCATGCCTCCGTGTGCTCTCAGGCGCTCTATCACCCCACTGAGCACAAGGTCGGTATAGCGGATGGTGTTGTCGTAGGCGTTGATGAGGTCGGGACGGTTCTCCTTCTTGGCCTCGCAATGCGTGTCGGGCTGGAAATGCGCCATCTGTCGGGGATAGCGGTCCATGTAGTTGAAGTGAGAGCCATAGGTGTGGAGCACGATGAACTCCTTCTTGCGCTTCCGGGCCAGTATCTTGTCGAGGATGGGCAGCAGGTCGGCGTCATAGTAGTTGCCGTCCTTGCCCGGGGCTTCGGCCAGCTCACGTCCAGCTGGGTTGGCATCGCCCGTCTTGAGGAAGAGCCACTGGTCGGCCTGTTCGCCCAGGAAGTCGATGAACGAGTGGTTGGGGCGCTGATTGCTCAGAAACACGGTGTGGAAGCCTGCCTCACGGAAGGCCTGCAGGATGCCTTTCTCGTGGAAGAGACGCTCGAAGTCGGAGGCCGAAGCCTGCGAGAGGAGCATGGGCACACTCTTGTGGGTGGTGTTCGACTGGGTGGTGACATCGCTGAACGTCACCAGTCCCGGGGTCTTGCTGAGCCGTGGATTGGTGTCGCGCTGATAACCATAGAGACTGAAGTTCATGGCTCGTGCCGTCTCGCCTATCACCATGACGTAGACCTCGCAGGAGTCCTCGGGATGGGACGGTCTGGCATCGAAGCGGAAACGGGCAGATGCCTCCTTGTAGTGGATGGAGGCGTTGTTGCGCTTTACGGCAAGGTAGAGGTTATAGAACACGTTGACGGGGTAGAGGTCGTTGAGCACGCTGTATTGTGCGGCGTGAGCCTCGGGCAGCGGCTCCGTATCATCGCAGGAAGGACGGGAGAGATAGGCCGTGGCAACAAGGATGCATCCCACGATGGCCAAGGCTGAAGCCCACAGGGCATATCGCTTTCTGAGGGCAGAGGACAGCACGGGTGCCTTCTTGCTCCGTATGGACACCACGCCCAGGATGAGCAGGGGCAGATAGAGGATGAAGACACTCGCCACGCCAGGAATGAGGTTGTCGAGCAACTCCATGGCCTCGCCAGGATTGGTGGTTACGAGGTTGAGGAACATATCCACGGCTATGACGCCCTTGCCGAAGAGATAGAGCAACACGATCTGGAAAGCCGCGAAGAAGATGATGGGGAAGAGCCACCACACCATCTTGCCCGGCTTGCGACAGATGCTCATCAGAGCCATGTAGACACCAAAGGGCAGCACGATGTTGGCAAGGGCTGCCCATGTGCTGAGGTGCTCGGTGAAACAAAGGGCCACATTGGGCACGGTAAGCGCGATGACGGCATACCAGTATATGATTTTGTTGAATGATTTCATGTTGTGTGTTGTTTTCTTTTAGAACGCCTCGTTGATATTGAAGAGGAATCCTCTCTGTCCGCCCTTGCCGAAACCATAGTCGAGACGCACGTTGACGTTCTTCTTGAATTCCCATCGATAGCCCACACCAAAGTTGGGCAGGATGTGACGGCTTCTCATCTGGCTGAACTTGGGGAAGACGGTTCCTGCGCCTATCCAGGCCGTGAGCGAGTTGCGTTTCCACACGTGCTGGCGAAGTTCTACGGTTGCCTCTATCATGTGTTTGTCGCGGTATCTTCCCTCGTAATATCCGCGCAGGGCATTGCTGCCTCCTGTCTGTGCCATCATGCCCCACGAGGGATTGCCAAAGTTGAGTGTGGAACGAAGGTCCTCGGCCAGTACGGCTCCTCGCCAGGGTTGCTGGTAGGCGTTGAGCTGCAGTTCGGTGGTGCTGAAGGCATAGTCGTTGCCCATGAAGCGCGGACGGAACATCTGGGTGAGGTTCACGTAATAACCCCGGTGGGGATAGGTGAGGTTGTCACGGTTGTCGAACATGAAGGTGAATCCCACGCCATAGTTGTCGGTATGTCGGTCCATTCCCGCCAAGAGCTCGGGGCGCTCGATGTCCTTGCCGATGATGTAGTCGTAGGCTACGGAAGGACCGAGGAAGAGGTTGCTGCCAAGGTTCCACAGGAAGCTTCCCTTCACGTGCACCTGCCATCGCTTCATGTCGCTCTTGTTGTCGTCGTTGTCGCCCATATCGTATCCCATTCCCCAGAACTTGCAGGGGAAGGAATAGAAGTAGAGCGTGTAGACGGCACGGTAACGGTCGTGGGGGAAGATGTGGGTTCCGCGCACACCGAGCAGATAGAAGCCCACCGTGCTGACATCGCCAAAGAGCGACACATTGGAGGGGAGGAGGAGCGTGTCGGCTGGGTCGGAGCGATAGATGCCTGCTGCCACTAAGCCTAAGCCCAACTTGGTGTCGGTGGCATAGTGTGGGCCTCCGATAATGCTGAAGTCGAACCGCTTGTCGTTCTTCTTGTTGGCATCGTTGAAGTAGTCGAGAAAACGGGTGATGAGCGATTTCTTCTTCTCGTCCGCCTTCTTCACTTCCGCCTTCTTCTCGTCCGCCTTCGCTTCCACCTTCACTTCCACATTTTCGTCCACCTTTTTTCCTATTTTTACTTCCTCTTTTTCCATTCCGGTATGTGGCGTGAAGGTAGAGTCAGCCTCCCCTGCCATACCAAGAGTAGGCAAGAGAAGGCATGTAAGGCATGAGAGTAGAAGCTGCTTCATGTGTTATGTATATAATAATGTGTAGGGGTGTTAATATGTGATAAACAGTTAGTATACGAGTGCCACGTTGTCTATCCAGAGCGTGTTGCCGGGCGTTCCGATATAGGCTCCGCCATGACTGGAAGAGAACTGCAGGATGAGGTGGGTAGGGGTCTCGTTGGGCGAAGCCCATCCCGTCTCCTTGATGATGACGCTCTTGCCTTTGCTATTACGAGCATAGTCACAATTACGAAGTCCCATGAGCGAGGCGTCATAGCCTGCCATGTGTCGGATGTCGCCATAGTGGATGGTGTAGGTGGCGTCGTTCACCCATCCATTGGTGCTCTTGCTGTACTTCACCACCATGGTGCCCACACGCTTGGCCGTGATGTTGCCATGGGCATCCTCGTGACGCTTCTGCAGGTAGAGGATGGCGACAGCATAGTCGCGTCCTGCCACTTTCGACGCACTGCTGAAGCCGTTCTGCTTGATGCGGGTGGCTGAGTTGGGCAACAGGGTCTTATAGTCGAAACGCACCGCCTTGGGACGATGGGTGAAAGGAATACCCCAGTTGATGGCCTTAGGACCGTCCTTGGTTCCGGTGATGGGTTCGCGCACGTCGCCCAGGAAGAGCGAGCCTGCTGCAAGCACCTTGATATTGATGAGTCCCAGTACCTTCACCTTCTCGATGTGGGTGACGAGCTTGGCACAATGGCCGTTCTCGTGCTTGTCGCGATATACCGAGTTGTTGGTCTTATAGATGCCCGACACGTGGGCAAGCACATTGGAGGTTCCCCAGGGAGAGCCGCCCTTGTTGGTGTAGGGGGTATTGCCGTTGATGGTCATCGACGGACCTACGGCATAAACCACCTTCTTGTTTCCGCCTATGATACCTGATTCCTTGATGTTTCTGATAACCCAATTATCCATGTTTCCATACTTGATGGGTACAATCTTTTCGGCACTTTGCGCTCCCATCGTGCAGGTGAGGCAAAGTGACATTGTCATGCTTAAAATACGATGTTTCATTTCTGTTACAATAAAAAGTGGTTGCAAAGTTAGGAAAATATTTGTATCGTTATAGTTTTCTTATAGCTTTATTATAGTTATTTAAAGATTATTTATCAAACTTTCATGCTACTTTCTCCTAATAGTTGATCATGTCTGCATATTGCTCGTATTTTTCTCTTCCGATGATTCAGGGTCGCTGATTCGGGGTCGCTGATTGTCTGTGCTTGTTGTTGGTGCAGAATGTTTGTTTCATCATGTTGTTTCATCATGTCTGTGCAGATTTTACGTATAATCATGAGTTCGGACATGGAGACAGACAAGGCAAGGAATTGGGAGGTCATTTCTTCGGAATGCCCCAATCTTTGATTGGTGGAAGGCTGCTGATGAAATAACCCCACAATAGCAAGGCGGTACTTGACTGTCTGGTGGGCAGAACTAAATTTGCTAAGGAAAAACAAGGGAAGATGAAGGGTATGGGATGGATTATAGCATGAAAATGGTTAAAGAAGTATATAAAAGTCAAGTTTATGACGCAAAAAACAAGACTTTTATTAACTTTGCACTCGAAAAAAGAAGATAAACATGGTTATAGCAAGACTGATAAAGGAAAAATTGTCATCAACCCCTGCTGGGGTTGTATTGACAACAAGAGACTTTGGGGTGGAGATGCGGTATCAGCCAGCACTCGCCAAAGCTCTCAACCGTCTTGTGCTCCAAGGCGAGCTGCAAAAGATAGCAAAGGGGAAATACTATATTCCAAAGAAGACCATTTTTGGAAATCTGAAACCTGCAGATTCTGAACTTGTAAAAGACTTTCTGGAGCAAAATGGCAAAATTGTAGGTTACATTACCGGAACAGCCGCATTTGCATCCATGGGGCTTACAACACAGATAAGCTCATCCATCCTTGTCGGCACAAATAAATATCGGAGACCCATCACAAGGAATGGCGTAAAAATATCTTTCTTGCTACAAGAGAACGCCATAACATCAAGCAACATTCCACTACTTAGAATATTGGATGCTCTGCGTCTTATAAAGGACATTCCTGCCACTTCACCAGATGACTGTGTGATGAATATTTGCAAAGCGATCAATGCTCTTTCAATGGAACAGAAGCGAGAATTGGCGGAACTTTCCTTGGCATACACACCTTATGTAAGAGCTTTGCTTGGAGCCATCTATGAGAATATGGAACTTGAAACGGAAACCATCAGCAAAACATTGAATGGAGTGACCAGTTACAAGTTGCCAATCTCCGACAAAGTATTATCAAACAAAAAAAACTGGAACATCATATGAGATTACATGAAAACTGGGAGTTGTTCTCTGACGCATTGCAAGCAGCATCACAACCTGTAGAAGATGGAGGACTTGGCATCAAGAGCATCTTCATCGAGAAGGACTATTGGATTTGTCGCTCGTTGTCATTGATGGCTGCGAACGACAAGGAGAACCGTGCCATTTTCAAAGGAGGAACAAGTCTTACAAAAGCATACGGTATCGGTAGTAGATTCTCAGAAGACATAGATATTGCTATCTCTGAGGCATGGACGCTCAGCGGCAATCAATTGAAGATGCTGATCAAGAGAACTGCCAAAAGCATGACGGAAGGTCTGCAGGAAATGGATATGCCTGGTTTTACGAGCAAGGGATCTCACTATCACAAGGTATACTATTCTTATCCAAGAGCTATTGATACATTACAAGTAGGTGCTATCAAGGCAGGACAGTTGCTTGTTGAAATCAATTCCTTTGCCAATCCATATCCTTTTCAGAAATGTAAACTGCAAAGCTTCTTGACCGAGTTCCTGCAAAAGACAGGCAACGATAACTTGATAGAGGAATATGATATGCAACCTTTCGAGGTGAATGTTCTCGACAGGCGTAGGACATTGACGGAGAAACTGGTATCATTGCTTCGCTGTTCCTTAGCCGACAACTACATGCCGGAATTGACAGCCAAGATACGCCATTTCTATGATTTGCATTTCCTATTGAATGATGCAAAGACACAAGACTATCTGAAAAGCGATGCTTTCAAATCGGACTTCAACAACTTGTTTGCACAAGACCAACAGAGATTCGACAAGCCCGAAGGATGGCAAAACAAAGACATCATGGATTCTCCAATCATCAGTGACCTACATAATGTATGGGCAGCGTTAAGCAACGTCTATACAAAAGAACTTCCTGACCTTGCCTACAAAGATATACCGACTATTGAGAGTATCGAAAATAGCATGGAGCAGTTGATTTCGTATTTGACAAAATAAACGGTTATGGCAAAGAAGCATAGAGGACATTACTGTAAGATTTGTGGCGAATACAAGTCGAATGAATCATTTTCAGGAAAAGGTCATACACAACACATCTGCAAGGAGTGCATGGGTGAGATGAAGAAAGGTAACAAGAAAGTTTTGGACTTGCCTTTCGAGGATAATGAGTTTGAAATTGTTGACGCAGATGAATATATCGCTTCCATTTTATATGGTAACGATGAAGAACGAGAAACCAAGACTTTCAAGAAACTCAGCCGTGAACAGAAAATGGAATTAAAAGCAATAGTGCAAGATGAAGTTACGCTCTATTGGCAAGCCCATCGACAGATACCAGTAAACGACAAACTAAAACAACTCAGAAGTTCTGTCAATACTGTAGTATATGAACAGTTGGGCTTTGCCATAAAGGATGACACGATGTTCAAAGCTTACATTCAAGAGCAAGTTGTCGCTGTCATAAACAAGATATTGCGACTTGAGAAATAACAGAATAACCAATAGCAGAAAGAGTCCATTCATCACGAATGAGACCCTTTCTTTTGATAATCATTGTTTTTGATAATCATTGTTTTACAGATTATCCATTTTTATCGCATGAATAATACTTTACCCCAAATAGTCTTACTATGTACACGCTGATACAACGCCGAAAGTCCCACGCCTGTGTACGTATATAGAAAGCACTCTTGACAACGAACGACAGAATCGTCTGAAGCCAATGAGGGCTGTATACAATACATCCCATGAGGCGTTTCCGTTGTTTTGTTCTTGACTTGTCGTTGAATTTGCGAGATTCTTATAGCGTCAAAATCAAAGCGTACAAAAACGCCTTTTACCATATGTATGTCTGCTCAACCTCTGCCCATCGGGGCTTCAGGTATGGGTATAGACCTCACGAAAGTAACACTTTCCTGACTTCGTCACTCAGAAATATGTATTTTATAACTAATTGATAAACAACACTTTGTATCTTTGCGCCACCTAATTTTGGGTGACGCAAAAGGTTTTTTAACTATGTTTATCAGAAAGAAAAGACATCGTTCCAGTAGTATCGGAGTTATTGTTGTTGAGAAAATCGGTGATAAGATGAAGGAACTTGCAACGATTGATGTTGCATATAGTGAAGATGAAATCGAAAATCTTGTCAAAGAAGCAGAAGAAGTCGGTCGAAGAACTAATATATGTTGTTGACGATACTGTCTTCTTCAACCGCACAACAGTTGATGTGCGCTTGCACAACAACTGATATACGAACGTCCAACAGCTGATGTGCAACTGCCCAACGCCTGTTGGACGCTTATTTATTATTCAGTAAACATCTACCGATATCAGCTATCTTCCTCATATCAGTTTTTCAAATACTCTTCCACATCGGCAAGTATTTTCTGAAATTCGGGTGAGAACTGGTAATACGTATTTTTTGAGTGACGAAGTCAGGACGCATCGAGGCTCATATATGCATCTGCTTTGTGGCTTAGAAAGTGTACAAAGAATTGGAGCGTATGCTGAAAGTCTCAGAGATTAAGATGAGCGTAGACAAGGTGCTTGCATTAGCAAAGACCATAACAACCATACAAATTAAACTACCTCTGAACAAGGAGGTTTACACCCATACAATGCTGATGGCAAGACATCAGAAAATCGCCAAACTCTTTGATGAAGATTTTTGTGTGACGCAATGACGAAGTCAGGAGACTCCATGCGTGCTTACTTTGATCTCTGCATCATCAAGTACTTTCTTCATGTTATATCCCCAAATAATGATATGCAATCCAAACTAACATGGTTGTTCATTCGGTTTCCTGAAATTGACTTAAAAGCTCTCGGCTTTCCGCAGGGATGGGAAACGAAACCATTATGGAGGTAACAACATGTGGAATGGCTACTGATCATTCATTCCCTTACATGGTCTTCTTTGTTTCCTTTTTGTCATATTACGGGGGCGGTTCAAACGTCCCCATCCAATCCAGATATATGTAATTTGGCAAAAAGTAGCAAAATGCCATTCGTTAGGCTTAAATAACTACCTCAGTTCGGGATAACGAACTCTATCTAAAGGCTTTATAATGTTTTTATAT
>ERZ1031078.787-NODE-787-length-10134-cov-4.394980_pt1 | contig 10134 bp, 4 predicted proteins | sample MGYA00518179_ERZ1031078 | MGnify/ENA primary metagenome ERZ1031078 (study PRJEB33719, sample SAMN04261274) | wastewater metagenome | biome: rural village; feature: human; material: feces | host: Homo sapiens | place: El Salvador | collected 2014-01-14 ... | reverse complement strand
TCGAGAAGATTGCGGAACTGGTAAAAGAAAAACGCGTGGAAGGCATCAGCGCGCTGCGTGACGAGTCTGACAAAGACGGTATGCGCATCGTGATTGAAGTGAAACGCGATGCGGTCGGTGAAGTTGTGCTCAACAACCTCTACTCCCAGACCCAGTTGCAGGTTTCTTTCGGTATCAACATGGTGGCATTGCACCATGGTCAGCCGAAGATCATGAACCTGAAAGACATCATCGCGGCGTTTGTTCGTCACCGCCGTGAAGTGGTGACCCGTCGTACTATTTTCGAACTGCGTAAAGCTCGCGATCGTGCTCATATCCTTGAAGCATTAGCCGTGGCGCTGGCGAACATCGACCCGATCATCGAACTGATCCGTCATGCGCCGACGCCTGCAGAAGCGAAAACTGCGCTGGTTGCTAATCCGTGGCAGCTGGGCAACGTTGCCGCGATGCTCGAACGTGCTGGCGACGATGCTGCGCGTCCGGAATGGCTGGAGCCAGAGTTCGGCGTGCGTGATGGTCTGTACTACCTGACCGAACAGCAAGCTCAGGCGATTCTGGATCTGCGTTTGCAGAAACTGACCGGCCTTGAGCACGAAAAACTGCTCGACGAATACAAAGAGCTGCTGGATCAGATCGCGGAACTGTTGCGTATTCTTGGTAGCGCCGATCGTCTGATGGAAGTGATCCGTGAAGAGCTGGAGCTGGTTCGTGAACAGTTCGGTGACAAACGTCGTACTGAAATCACCGCCAACAGCGCAGACATCAACCTGGAAGATCTGATCACCCAGGAAGATGTGGTCGTGACGCTCTCTCACCAGGGCTACGTTAAGTATCAGCCGCTTTCTGAATACGAAGCGCAGCGTCGTGGCGGGAAAGGTAAATCTGCCGCACGTATTAAAGAAGAAGACTTTATCGACCGACTGCTGGTGGCGAACACTCACGACCATATTCTGTGCTTCTCCAGCCGTGGTCGCGTCTATTCGATGAAAGTTTATCAGTTGCCGGAAGCCACTCGTGGCGCGCGCGGTCGTCCGATCGTCAACCTGCTGCCGCTGGAGCAGGACGAACGTATCACTGCGATCCTGCCAGTGACCGAGTTTGAAGAAGGCGTGAAAGTCTTCATGGCGACCGCTAACGGTACCGTGAAGAAAACTGTCCTCACCGAGTTCAACCGTCTGCGTACCGCCGGTAAAGTGGCGATCAAACTGGTTGACGGCGATGAGCTGATCGGCGTTGACCTGACCAGCGGCGAAGACGAAGTAATGCTGTTCTCCGCTGAAGGTAAAGTGGTGCGCTTTAAAGAGTCTTCTGTCCGTGCGATGGGCTGCAACACCACCGGTGTTCGCGGTATTCGCTTAGGTGAAGGCGATAAAGTCGTCTCTCTGATCGTGCCTCGTGGCGATGGCGCAATCCTCACCGCAACGCAAAACGGTTACGGTAAACGTACCGCAGTGGCGGAATACCCAACCAAGTCGCGTGCGACGAAAGGGGTTATCTCCATCAAGGTTACCGAACGTAACGGTTTAGTTGTTGGCGCGGTACAGGTAGATGACTGCGACCAGATCATGATGATCACCGATGCCGGTACGCTGGTACGTACTCGCGTTTCGGAAATCAGCATCGTGGGCCGTAACACCCAGGGCGTGATCCTCATCCGTACTGCGGAAGATGAAAACGTAGTGGGTCTGCAACGTGTTGCTGAACCGGTTGACGAGGAAGATCTGGATACCATCGATGGCAGTGCCGCGGAAGGGGACGATGAAATCGCTCCGGAAGTGGACGTTGACGACGAGCCAGAAGAAGAATAATTTTACTTCTTCATGCCAAAAGGGAGCTATCTCCCTTGTTTGAATTGAAAAGTCCAGGCTGCAAAGTCTGGGCTTTTGTCGTATTAGGGCACGGTAAAGTTTGGCTGTGCCCGTAAAAAATGGCTGGCTATACACAAGGAATGTGGCAATGAGTGGTGAAAAAAAGGCGAAAGGCTGGCGGTTCTATGGTCTTGTAGGTTTTGGCGCAATAGCACTGCTTTCCGCTGGCGTCTGGGCGTTGCAATATGCTGGCAGTGGGCCAGAAAAAACGTTGTCGCCGCTGGTGGTGCACAACAATCTGCAAATCGATCTCAATGAGCCGGACCTCTTTCTCGACAGCGACTCTCTGAGCCAGCTTCCCAAAGATCTCCTCACCATTCCGTTTCTCCACGATGTTCTGAGCGAAGATTTCGTTTTCTATTATCAGAATCATGCCGATCGTCTGGGCATTGAAGGCAGCATTCGTCGTATTGTCTATGAACACGATCTCACGCTGAAAGATAAGCTCTTTTCGTCACTCTTAGATCAGCCCGCGCAGGCAGCGCTGTGGCACGATAAACAAGGCCATCTTTCACATTATATGGTGCTGATCCAGCGCAGTGGTTTAAGCAAACTGCTGGAGCCATTGTTGTTTGCCGCTACCAGCGACAGCCAGTTAAGCAAAACGGAAATCAGTAGCATCAAGATAAATAGTGAAACTGTTCCTGTTTATCAGTTGCGCTATAACGGCAATAACGCCCTGATGTTCGCGACTTATCAGGACAAGATGCTGGTGTTTTCCAGCACGGATATGTTGTTTAAAGATGATCAGCAGGATACCGAAGCCACGGCGATCGCAGGTGATTTGTTGAGCGGCAAAAAACGCTGGCAAGCAAGCTTTGGCCTGGAAGAGCGTACTGCCGAAAAAACGCCAGTACGCCAGCGCATCGTAGTCAGCGCCAGGTGGCTGGGGTTTGGCTACCAGCGGTTAATGCCTTCTTTTGCTGGCGTACGCTTCGAAATGGGTAACGACGGCTGGCACAGTTTTGTGGCGTTAAATGATGAATCCGCCAGCGTAGATACCAGTTTCGATTTTACGCCGGTATGGAACAGTATGCCTGCCGGAGCCAGCTTCTGTGTGGCGGTGCCGTATTCACACGGTATTGCCGAAGAGATGCTTTCGCACATCAGCCAGGAAAACGACAAGCTGAATGGGGCGTTAGACGGTGCCGCGGGGCTGTGCTGGTATGCAGACTCAAAATTGCAAACCCCGCTGTTTGTCGGTCAGTTTGATGGCACTGCCGAACAGGCGCAATTGCCAGGGAAACTGTTTACGCAAAATATTGGTGCGCACGAAAGCAAAGCGCCAGAAGGTGTTTTGCCGGTAAGCCAGACTCAGCAGGGCGAAGCGCAAATCTGGCGTCGCGAAGTGAGTTCCCGATACGGCCAGTATCCGAAAGCGCAGGCGGCGCAACCCGATCAATTAATGTCGGATTATTTTTTCCGCGTGTCGCTGGCGATGCAAAACAAAACGCTGCTTTTCTCCCTCGATGACACGCTGGTTAATAACGCGCTGCAAACACTGAATAAAACCCGCCCGGCAATGGTGGATGTAATACCCACTGATGGCATCGTTCCGCTCTATATCAATCCACAAGGAATAGCGAAACTGCTGCGTAACGAAACGTTGACCAGTCTGCCGAAGAATCTCGAACCGGTTTTTTATAACGCCGCACAAACTTTATTAATGCCGAAGCTGGACGCTTTATCTCAACAACCGCGTTATGTCATGAAGCTGGCCCAGATGGAACCCGGTGCCGCCTGGCAGTGGCTACCCATAACCTGGCAGCCGCTATGAGGCACGGGCTGCTGGCGCTGATTTGCTGGCTGTGTTGTGTTGTTGCCCATAGCGAAATGCTGAATGTCGAACAATCCGGGCTGTTTCGCGCCTGGTTTGTACGCATTGCACAAGAACAGCTCCGCCAGGGGCCAAGTCCACGCTGGTATCAGCAGGATTGTGCGGGCCTGGTGCGATTTGCGGCGAACGAGACGCTGAAAGTTCACGACAGTAAATGGCTAAAAAGTAACGGTTTATCTAGCCAGTATTTGCCGCCAGAGATGACGCTAACACCTGAACAGCGTCAACTGGCGCAAAACTGGAATCAGGGGAACGGGAAAACCGGCCCCTACGTGACCGCGATTAATTTGATTCAGTACAACAGCCAGTTTATTGGCCAGGACATAAACCAGGCGCTGCCTGGCGATATGATTTTTTTCGATCAGGGCGATGCCCAGCACTTAATGGTCTGGATGGGGCGTTACGTCATCTACCACACCGGAAGCGCCACGAAAACTGACAACGGAATGCGCGCAGTCAGTCTGCAACAACTTATGACATGGAAGGACACCCGATGGATACCCAACGATTCCAATCCCAATTTCATTGGCATTTATCGTTTAAATTTTCTGGCGCGATAGCAGCGTGCTTGTCCCTGTCTCTTGTGGGAACAGGGCTTGCTAATGCTGATGATTCGCTTCCTTCCAGCAACTATGCGCCGCCTGCCGGGGGAACATTCTTTTTGCTTGCTGACAGCAGTTTTAGCAGCAGTGAAGAGGCGAAAGTGCGACTGGAAGCGCCGGGGCGTGATTATCGGCGCTATCAGATGGAAGAGTACGGCGGCGTGGACGTTCGCCTGTATCGTATTCCTGACCCGATGGCATTTTTGCGCCAGCAGAAAAACCTGCATCGCATTGTGGTGCAACCGCAATATCTGGGCGACGGGCTGAACAATACGCTAACCTGGCTGTGGGATAACTGGTACGGCAAATCTCGCCGCGTGATGCAGCGTACTTTCTCTTCTCAGTCACGGCAGAATGTGACTCAGGCGTTACCCGAATTACAGCTCGGCAATGCCATTATTAAACCTTCCCGTTATGTACAGAACAACCAGTTTTCCCCGCTGAAAAAATATCCCCTGGTGAAACAGTTCCGTTATCCACTATGGCAGGCTAAACCGTTCGAGCCGCAGCAAGGGGTAAAACTGGAAGGCGCATCCAGCAATTTCATCTCGCCGCAGCCGGGTAACATTTATATTCCTCTCGGCCAACAAGAGCCGGGACTGTACCTCGTCGAGGCGATGGTTGGTGGGTATCGGGCGACGACGGTGGTGTTTGTTTCCGATACCGTGGCGCTTAGCAAAGTGTCAGGCAAAGAGCTTCTGGTGTGGACCGCGGGTAAAAAACAGGGTGAAGCGAAGCCCGGCTCAGAGATCTTGTGGACTGACGGTCTTGGCGTGATGACCCGCGGTGTGACCGATGACAGCGGTACCTTGCAGTTACAACATATATCGCCAGAACGTTCATACATTCTGGGTAAGGATGCTGAAGGCGGCGTTTTTGTCTCCGAGAACTTCTTCTACGAAAGCGAAATCTACAACACCCGCTTGTATATTTTTACCGATCGCCCGCTATATCGCGCAGGCGATCGTGTCGATGTTAAAGTGATCGGCCGCGAGTTCCACGATCCGTTGCATTCATCCCCCATCGTCAGCGCCCCGGCGAAGCTTTCGGTGCTGGACGCCAACGGCAGTCTGTTGCAAACCGTCAATGTCACGCTGGATGCGCGCAATGGCGGGCAGGGAAGTTTCCGCCTGCCAGAAAATGCCGTAGCCGGAGGTTATGAGTTACGTCTTGCTTACCGCAATCAGGTCTATAGCAGCAGTTTTCGCGTGGCAAACTACATCAAGCCACATTTCGAGATTGGTTTAGCTCTCGCCAAAAAAGAGTTCAAAACTGGCGAAGCGGTCAGCGGCAAACTGCAACTGCTCTACCCGGATGGCGAGCCGGTAAAAAATGCCCGCGTGCAGTTAAGTTTGCGCGCTCAGCAATTATCAATGGTCGGTAACGATTTGCGTTATGCCGGACGTTTCCCCGTGTCGCTGGAAGGCAGCGAAACGGTGTCCGACGCCAGCGGTCATGTGGCGTTAAATTTCCCCGCCGCCGATAAACCGAGCCGCTATTTGTTAACCGTCTCCGCCAGTGACGGCGCGGCGTATCGCGTCACCACCACCAAAGAGATCCTCATTGAACGCGGTCTGGCGCATTACTCATTAAGTACTGCCGCACAATACAGTAATAGCGGCGAGTCGGTTGTGTTCCGTTATGCCGCGCTGGAATCTTCAAAACAGGTTCCTGTTACGTATGAATGGTTGCGTCTCGAAGACCGCACGAGCCATAGCGGAGAGCTACCGTCAGGCGGCAAATCCTTTACCGTCAATTTCGCTAAACCTGGCAACTACAATCTGACATTACGCGATAAAGACGGCTTAATTCTCGCTGGGTTAAGTCATGCCGTCAGCGGTAAGGGCAGCACGGCGCATACTGGTACGGTAGATATCGTGGCGGATAAAACGCTGTACCAGCCAGGCGAAACCGCGAAGATGCTGATTACCTTTCCGGAGCCAATTGATGAAGCATTATTGACGCTGGAACGCGATCGCGTGGAACAGCAGTCGCTGCTTTCGCATCCGGCAAACTGGCTAACGCTACAACGTTTAAACGATACCCAGTATGAAGCCCGGGTTCCAGTGAGCAATTCCTTTGCGCCTAACATCACTTTTTCGGTGCTGTATACCCGTAATGGTCAGTACAGTTTTCAGAACGCCGGGATCAAAGTTGCCGTTCCTCAGCTTGATATCCGGGTGAAAACGGACAAAACCCATTACCAGCCTGGTGAACTGGTCAATGTCGAATTAACCTCGTCGCTGAAAGGTAAACCTGTTTCTGCGCAGCTAACGGTAGGCGTGGTCGATGAAATGATCTACGCGCTGCAACCAGAAATCGCGCCGAATATCGGCAAATTTTTCTATCCGCTGGGGCGTAACAATGTGCGTACCAGCTCCAGTCTGTCGTTTATCAGCTACGACCAGGCGCTCTCCAGCGAGCCGGTTGCGCCTGGCGCAACTAACCGCAGCGAGCGGCGAGTAAAAATGCTTGAACGTCCACGGCGTGAAGAGGTGGATACCGCGGCATGGATGCCGTCACTCACAACCGATAAACAAGGCAAAGCGTATTTCACGTTCCTGATGCCTGATTCGTTAACCCGCTGGCGTATCACCGCGCGTGGGATGAACGGCGACGGGCTGGTCGGGCAGGGGCGTGCTTATCTGCGTTCGGAAAAAAATCTCTACATGAAGTGGAGTATGCCAACGGTGTATCGCGTGGGCGACAAACCGGCGGCAGGACTGTTTATCTTCAGTCAGCAGGATAACGAACCGGTGGCGCTGGTGACTAAATTTGCAGGCGCTGAGATGCGCCAGACGCTGACGCTGCACAAAGGGGCGAATTATATTTCGCTGGCGCAGAACATTCAGCAATCTGGCTTGTTAAGCGCAGAACTGCAACAAAATGGGCAAGTGCAGGACAGCATTAGCACAAAACTGTCTTTTGTGGATAACAGCTGGCCCGTTGAACAGCAGAAAAATGTCATGCTCGGCGGTGGCGAGAACGCGCTGATGTTGCCCGAGCAGGCTAGCAATATCCGGCTACAAAGTAGCGAAACGCCGCAGGAGATTTTCCGCAACAATCTTGATGCGTTAGTCGATGAACCGTGGGGTGGCGTAATCAACACCGGTAGCCGTCTGATCCCGCTCAGTCTCGCCTGGCGTTCGCTTGCCGATCATCAAAGTGCCGCCGCTAACGACATTCGTCAGATGATTCAGGATAACCGTCTGCGGCTGATGCAACTGGCGGGGCCCGGAGCGCGCTTTACCTGGTGGGGTGAAGATGGCAATGGTGACGCCTTCCTTACGGCATGGGCATGGTACGCCGACTGGCAGGCCAGCCAGGCGATCGGCGTAACGCAACAACCGGAATACTGGCAGCATATGCTCGACAGCTACGCGGAGCAGGCAGATAACATGCCGTTATTGCATCGGGCGCTGGTGCTGGCATGGGCGCAGGAGATGAATTTGCCGTGCAAAACGTTGTTGAAAGGGTTGGATGAAGCTATCGCCCGGCGCGGAACTAAAACTGAAGATTTCTCTGAGGAAGACACCCGCGATATCAATGATAGCCTGATCCTCGATACACCGGAGTCTCCACTGGCAGATGCGGTGGCAAACGTCTTAACCATGACGTTGCTGAAAAAAGCGCAGTTGAAGTCCACGGTGATGCCACAGGTTCAGCAATATGCGTGGGATAAAGCGGCAAACAGCAATCAGCCGCTGGCGCACACGGTTGTGCTGCTTAATAGCGGTGGCGACGCTACCCAGACGGCCGCTATTTTAAGTGGTTTGACCGCTGAGCAATCCACTATTGAGCGCGCGCTGGCCATGAACTGGCTGGCGAAATATATGGCGACAATGCCTCCAGTTGTTTTGCCTGCGCCTGCGGGCGCATGGGCTAAACATAAGTTAACTGGAGGGGGCGAAGACTGGCGTTGGGTTGGTCAGGGCGTGCCGGACATTCTCTCTTTTGGTGACGAATTATCGCCGCAAAATGTGCAGGTCCGCTGGCGTGAGCCGGCAAAAATGGCTCAACAAAGTAACATTCCGGTGACCGTTGAACGCCAGTTGTATCGGCTTATCCCTGGTGAAGAAGAGATGAGCTTTATTCTGCAACCGGTGACCAGCAATGAGATTGACAGCGATGCGCTGTATCTCGATGAAATCACGCTTACCAGCGAGCAGGATGCAGTTCTGCGCTACGGTCAGGTGGAAGTACCGCTGCCACCGGGAGCCGACGTTGAGCGCACAACATGGGGCATTTCGGTCAATAAACCCAACGCCGCGAAACAGCAGGGGCAATTGCTGGAAAAAGCGCGAAATGAAATGGGCGAACTGGCCTATATGGTGCCGGTGAAAGAACTGACGGGAACGGTCACTTTCCGCCATTTGCTGCGCTTCTCGCAAAAAGGGCAATTCGTTCTGCCTCCTGCTCGTTATGTGCGTTCCTATGCACCTGCGCAGCAAAGTGTTGCGGCAGGGAGTGAATGGACCGGGATGCAGGTGAAATAAGTGAACTGGCGCAGAATCGTCTGGCTATTGGCGTTGGTTACTCTGCCAACACTTGCGGAGGAGACGCCGTTACAACTGGTGCTGCGCGGTGCGCAGCACGATCAACTGTATCAGCTGTCGTCATCAGGCGTGACCAAAGCCTCGACATTACCTGACTCGCTCACCACGCCGTTAGGGAGTTTGTGGAAACTGTATGTTTACGCCTGGCTGGAGGATACCCATCAACCGGAGCAGCCCTACCAGTGTCGCGGAAACTCCCCGGAAGAGGTTTATTGTTGTCAGGCTGGGGAGAGCATAACGCGCGATACCGCGCTGGTACGTTCCTGTGGGCTCTATTTTGCGCCGCAGCGGTTGCATATTGGCGCAGATGTGTGGGGGCAATACTGGCAACAGCGTCAGGCACCTGCGTGGTTAGCGTCTCTGACTACGCTGAAGCCAGAAACCTCGGTAACGGTTAAATCGCTGCTTGATTCATTAGCGACGTTACCCGCGCAAAACAAAGCTCAGGAAGTCTTACTGGATGTGGTGCTGGACGAGGCGAAAATCGGTGTCGCATCCATGCTCGGTAGTCGGGTACGGGTGAAAACCTGGAGCTGGTTTGCCGATGATAAACAGGAAATCCGTCAGGGTGGTTTTGCTGGCTGGTTAACCGATGGTACACCGCTGTGGGTTACTGGCAGTGGCACCAGCAAAACGGTACTAACCCGTTATGCGACGGTGCTTAATCGGGTTTTGCCAGTGCCGACGCAGGTTGCCAGTGGGCAATGTGTAGAGGTGGAGCTGTTTGCCCGCTATCCGCTGAAGAAAATCACAGCGGAAAAGAGTACGACGGCAGTAAATCCCGGCGTACTTAATGGGCGCTATCGTGTGACGTTTACTAATGGTAACCACATTACGTTTGTCAGCCACGGTGAGACGACCTTACTGAGCGAAAAGGGCAAACTGAAATTGCAGTCGCATCTCGAACGTGAAGAGTACGTTGCCAGAGTTCTGGATCGCGAGGCGAAAAGTACGCCCCCTGAGGCAGCGAAAGCCATGACCGTGGCGATTCGCACTTTTTTACAGCAAAACGCCAATCGGGAAGGCGATTGCCTGACCATCCCCGACAGCAGCGCCACGCAGCGTGTTTCTGCTTCGCCAGCGACCACGGGGGCGCGAACGATGACCGCCTGGACGCAGGATCTCATCTATGCAGGCGATCCGGTTCATTATCATGGCAGTCGCGCTACCGAAGGGACACTTTCCTGGGGCCCAGATAATAGAACGAATGTTTTATAAAATCAAGAGGAAATTTGCGGCTGCAGCAAATAAGTCCCGTTAAACGGACAATA
>ERZ1031078.777-NODE-777-length-10178-cov-3.898943_pt1 | contig 10178 bp, 7 predicted proteins | sample MGYA00518179_ERZ1031078 | MGnify/ENA primary metagenome ERZ1031078 (study PRJEB33719, sample SAMN04261274) | wastewater metagenome | biome: rural village; feature: human; material: feces | host: Homo sapiens | place: El Salvador | collected 2014-01-14 ... | reverse complement strand
TTTCGGCCCGCCTGTGACGCTTGTCATGGGCAACCGGCTCAGATGCCCCTGCGCTTCCCAGACCACGACGGCTCCGGCGGAAACCGCGGGAACGTCCCACTTGTGCAGATGCGCTTCGAAATACGCGTCATATGTACCGTCCGCCACCTTGCACAAATCCAAGGAGGAGGGGCCGACGCGCTTGATGTCGGCCGGACGGCCGGAGATACGCGACACCACTTCAAGCGCGCGCTTGGATTCCTCCGGCACATGGGACATGCCGAAGCTCACCACCGCATAGTCAAGGGACGGGGTGGTGGACGGCATAATCTTCTCGCGTTTGTCTCCAAGCGGCGTCTTGCGGATGCGGATGGCTCCGGATCCGCGCACCGCCAGGTAGGTCAGGCCAAGCGCCGGAGCATGCACCACCGAAAGGATCGGCTGCGCGGAGCATTGGTCGTTGAACTCGAACAGTGAGACGGTGATGGTCCATTCCGGCATGCTGCGCACGAAATTGATCGCGCCGTCGATGCCGCCAACGCACCAATACCGTTCCCCCGGATGGCATTCTTCCGGACGGAACTGCCAGAAACCATCGAACACATCCACATACGTGATGCGGTTGCTGATGAATTGCGCCAACCGCTTATCGATGTCGGAGGTGAAGCTCAGATGATTGTCCGTTATTTCAAAACTTTTCAGATCACGCGGATTCATTTGATCGTTCAACGCGTGCTTGCCTGCATCCTGCAGGATACGGGCCACTTCGAGGGCCACTTGCCTCAATTCCATGTAGTATGCCTTTTCGTTTCCTCATAACCGGCTTGGACGCACCCTCTCCCTCAAGCGTCCTGCCGTGTGGTTCATCGACTATGGGTATGGCCTCTGCCATCACCTACGGCAATGGTACCCGCACAACATGAGATTCAACGCAGGGATTCCACGATTCCGCTCGCAGTGTGGACATGCTCGAACGCTTCGGAACACAAGGATTCCGTGAATTTCAACGGATTGGACATGTCCAACGAGACCATCGAATTCTCCACGTTTTCATCACCGGACGACTCGCCGCGCACCGTAAGGTGGGACCACGACGCCGCAACGACCTGTTCGGGGAAACGTCGTACGATCTCCGCGCGCAGCCATGCGCGTGTGTCGGCCGGCGCTTGGCCGACCGCCTCGGCAAGCTGCTTATCCGTCACCAGTCGTTCGGTCTGTCCGGCAAGCCGGGTGAAAATCGAATCGGCCGGATCGAGCGCGGCCCATTTCAGATCGACCGCGGCCAGGCGCCGATCGGTCCAATCCGAACCGGTCTTGCGGCGTAGCTTCTCCAGCAACTGCCATTTGAGCAGCCATTCGAGACGTGACGCCTGTTCCCGCATCGTCAGTCGTCCGTCATCGTCGGCATGGCGTACTGTGGCGACGTCGGCGAGAGCCTGCCCCCACATCGCCATGATGTTGCGGGTGGAGCGGTCGGGCCATGCCGGCTCTCCGGATGTGTCGGTGCCGTATACCGTTGCCGCGGCCGCATATACCAGTCCACGCAAAGTGACCTGCATCTGCCATGCGGTGGTGGTTCCACCTGTTTCCAATGGTAGTGGGGCGGCCAGGGTCAGGTCGTGCGATACCGTGTGCATGGCTTCCACCGGGTCGGCGAGCGTAAGCGGTTCCAGCGCCTCGTTCAAGTCGATTTCGGCCATGTCGGCGTGTTCGAGCAGCCACAGCAGCATGCTGGTGGTGCCGAGTTTCAAGGCCTGTGGCACGTCCATGCGGTTGGCGTCGCCGACGATCACGTGCAGTCTGCGGTATTCGTCGGTGCTGTGCGATTCGTCTCTGGTGTTGATGATCGGCCGGTCGAATGTGGTCTGCAAACCGACTTTCATATGGAAGTAGTCGGCACGTTGGCTTAGCTGGTAGCCGGCGTTTTCGCTATGTTCGCCGATGCCGACGCGGCCGGAGCCGATGAAGATCTGTCGGGAGACGAAGTGCGTGGTCATGAGGCGTGTCACCAGGTCGAACGGTACCGACCGCAGCATCATGTAGTTTTCGTGCGTGCCCCAGCTGGCTCCTTTGCCGTCGACGTTGTTGCGGTGCAGCACGATTTTCCGTCCCGTCGTCTCGCTTGCCTTGGCTGCGGCGGCGCGCATGATGAGATCGCCGGCACGGTCGTATCGCACCGCTTCGAAGGGGTCGGTTGTTTCCGGCGCGGAGTATTCGGGATGCGCGTGGTCGACGTAGATACGACCCCCGTTAGGGGCGATCACGTTGGTGATGTTGAGCTGTGGGGCGTCGGTGAGCAGGTCCGGGTGGGCCGCCGCACGTTCCAGTCTGGTGCCGCGCGCGTCGTTGACGGGGTCTTCCTGCCGGTAGTCCCAGCGGATATGGCTGCGTGACGCATCCGAGGCGGCGCCAACCACGTCGAATGAGAGCTGCACCGGATTGTAGCGGCCTTGTCCTGGCGCGGAGACCGCGTATTCCGTTTCCGTGCCCATGACCCTGCGAACGCTCATCGCGCCGTTCCTTTCCGTATTTAGATTGCGTTCCATACCATACCGTCCAGCATTCATACGCCGGCCGGCATTCATGCCACCGGTCTGATGCCGGTCACCCGTCCGGGTTCAAGCCCGTTGATGCGGCTCCACTGTTCCGGATCCGCATCCAGCAGCGCGTCCCGGGTCTCACCGTATTCTTCGTCCACGGCTTTGGCCAGCAGATTGATGCCGATCGCCGCAGCCTGTCCGGTGGTGATGGACAGTTTCACCGCATAGGTTTTGGCACGGTCCACGATGTTCTTGAGCACCGCGCCGGACACCACGTCGGCGAGGTACACCGGACGCCACTGGCCATGGTCGTCGCAGATGTCGCAAAGGTGCCGATGCTCGTCCTGCGCGTAGATGTCGTTGACCAGCACGCCGATCAACGCCTTCGCATCCACGTTCGGAGACAACGGCAGCTTGTCTGTCAGATAGTGGCGGACGATCTGGGTCGCCTGCTGGATGCCCGGACGGTCCACGCGGATTTTCACATCGAGGCGTCCGGGGCGCAACACCGCCGGATCGATCATGTCGATGCGGTTGGAGGCTCCGATCACCATGACGTTGTCCAGCGATTCCACACCGTCCAGCTCGGTCAGGAACTGCGGCACGATGGTGGTCTCCACGTCGGACGAAACGCCCGTGCCGCGGGTGCGCAGCAGCGAATCCATCTCGTCGATGAACACGATGACCGGTTTGCCGTCGGCCGCTCGTTCGCGGGCGCGTTTGAAGATCATGCGGATCAGACGTTCCGATTCGCCCACGAATTTGTTAAGCAGCTCCGGTCCTTTGACCGACAGGAACACGCCACTTCCCGCGTCGGTGCCTTCGGCGAGCGCGTTCGCCACGGCTTTGGCGATCAGTGTCTTGCCGTTGCCTGGAGGACCGTACAGCAGCACGCCTTTCGGCGGTTTCAGGTCGTAGCGTTCGAACAGTTCGCGATGCTGGAACGGCATCTGCACGGCGTCGCGGATACGTTCTATCTGCTCGTCCAGTCCGCCGATGTCGGCGAAGGTGACGTCCGGCACTTCTTCCAGAACCAAATCGTCGTCGTTTTCGGGGGGAACCAACGAAAGCGCGAACCGCAGAGATGCGTCGACGTTCACGCGATCGCCCGCGCTGATGGCCTGTTTGGCAAGCGTTCCCGAGCATCGGACCAACGTCACGTTGCCGCCGCCATCCGCGACCAGCAGGCGGCCGTCATCGCACACCTGCCGTACCGAGCGCACCGCGCCCAGCGTGTCGGTGTCGAGCTGTGAGACCACCACCATGTTCTCGTTGAGCAGCACGGTACGTCCCGGTTCGAGCCTGGAAGCTTGCAGATTCGCCGCGATCGGCACGATCATGCGTCTCGCGCCGGCAGCCACTTCGGCGCTGGCATGCTGCACGCCCTGCTCGTCCGTTTTGGCTGAATGCACGCGGACCATGGTGGCGAAAGTCATGGGAGGCCCCGCCAGCTGGTTCAATTGGGCCTTGGTTTTCGTCATTTCCTGCGTGGCGCGGCTCAACGCCTTGACCAGCGCATGGTTCTTGGCCATGAGCTGGTCGTTGGCCTGCTGCAGCGACGCGAGCGTCTCTTCGTCATGATCGTTCATGTCGACCTCGCTTTCCAACACGTTCAACCCTCAAGAATACCCATTGTCCTAATGATTTCCGACAATCGGAACCATGCTTGAACAAGAAACGCCGAACATCGCATCCATGGCATCCCTGCCCACGCTGTCCGCTCCCGGACTGCTGGTGATGGATGTGGATTCCACGTTGATCGACGAAGAGGTCATCGACGAGCTCGGCGTGGCCGCGGGAGTCGGCGAGCAGATAGCGTCCGTCACCGCTCGAGCCATGAACGGCGAGCTTGATTTCCACGAGGCGCTGCGCGCACGCGTGGCGTTATTGAAGGGTCTGCCGACCACGATTTTCGATGAGGTCTACCATCGCGTGCATTTCACGCATGGCGCGCTTGAACTGATTGACACGCTTCACGCGCATGATTGGAAGGTCGGCGTGGTCTCCGGTGGTTTTCACGAGGTTGTGGACCGTCTCGCGGCCGATGCGCATCTCGATTATTGGATTGCGAACCGTTTGGAGGCTGCCGATGGCAGGCTGACGGGACACGTGCTGGGCGATATCGTCACGAAGGATACGAAGCTGGAATCGTTGCGCGCGTGGGCCGCGCGGATGGGCATCGATATGGCGCAGACCGTTGCGGTTGGCGACGGCGCGAACGATCTGCCGATGATTCATGCGGCCGGTCTTGGCGTGGCGTTCTGCGCCAAACCGAAAGTGCAGGAGGATGCTCCGCACCGGCTCAATGAACGTGATCTGGCGAAAATCCTCGATTATCTCAAATAACTTTTCCGCACCTACGAGCGACCGGTGGGCGGCATGCGTTGTAAGACCGTAAAGACTTGGCCTGAGCGGCCCGGAGCGTGTCGTCAATGCATGCCGCCCGCCGGTCGCGGACGCCGCAGCTACTCACATACTTACAGTAGAAACAAAAATCTTACTCACAGAAGGCGTTATCGAGGTGGGCGCCACGGGCCCAGTCGGCGGCGCGCATGGCTTTCTTGCCTTGCGCTTTAACTTCCAGCAGCTCGAGCGGCTCGGTGGAGGTGCCGACCCACACGTTCTTCTTGCCGGCCACGATATGGCCGGGTTCAAGCGATGCCGGTGCGTTCGGATTGGACATGTCGGCCGGCTGCGCGCGCAATACGTGCAGGGTCGCCGGTTCGGCGTCCGCATGGGCATGCAGTTCGCACCAGGCTCCCGGATTCGGCGTGCATGCGCGAATCTGGCGGTCGGCGGCGAATACCGGCACGTCGAAGCGGATATGCGCGTCCTCCACGGTGATCTTCTGAGCCACCTCATATGCGCCGGCAGGCTGCTCCACCGGAGCGATCTGATCGTTGGCCATGGCCTGCAACGATGCCGCAAGCAGGCGTGATCCATCTTCAGCAAGACGGCTCAGAAGCTCGCCGGCGGTTTCGTGCGCGCCGATTTCCACGGTGGATTGCGCCAGAATCGGACCGGCATCCATGGCGCGCACAATGCGGAAAACCGTGGCACCAGTCACCTTTTCGCCGGCGCGGCGCCACGCCATTGGGGCAGCAGGGAGAAATGCAGGTTGTACCAGCCCATCGGCAGCGCGTCGAGCACGTCCTGTTTCAGGATCTTGCCGTACGCCACCACAGCGGCGGCCTGTGCGCCGGTGGCCGCAAGCTCGGACACGAACGTTTCCTCGCTCGGATCGGATTCGATGACCGGCAGACCGAGTTCGAGCGCGGCCTGCTTGACTGGATTCGCCACCAGTTTGCGACCTCGTCCGGTTGGCGCGTCCGGCCTGGTGAGCACGGCCACCACTTCGAAATGCTCGGTATCCTGGGCCAATAGTTTCAACGACGGCACCGCCACATCCGGCGTACCTGCGAACAGCACTTTCAACATGAGACGAATCTCCTCACCTTCATATCCATCAATGCATGCGACCGTATGCGTCGATCCCGCATAGCGACCGCAAGCACAACCGTCTGTCTAATCTGCGTATGTCGTTATTTTTCATGTACCGCGGGAATCGCCACGCCCGCGTCGATCAGCAGGGTGCGCAACGCGCGGGCATCCTTGAACCGTACGCCGCGAATGCCGGCTTCGTTCGCGCCGACGATGTTCATCGCCTTGTCATCCACGAACAGCGCGCCGGAAGCGTCGATGCCGAACTGTTTTAGAGCGTAATCGTAAATATCGCGGTGCGGTTTGCGCAGTCCCACGTAACCGGACACCACGCGGTCCTCAAGACTGCACAGAATGTCGTAATGGTCGAGCGCCACCGGGAACAGGTCCTTCTGCCAGTTGCTCAAGCCCCATACGTGGACGCCGGCTGCTTTCAGATCGTTGATGAGCACGCGCGCGCCTGGCACCACGCCGGTCAGCGAATCGACGAAATTGTCCAGATAGTACCGCATCATATCGGCCCACTGGTCTCCGTGGCGTTCACGCATCAGAGCCACGCCATCGTCATTGGACATGCCGGCGTCCAGTTCGTTGTTGATGTCGTAGAAGCCGGAAACGTCATTGTCGAGGAACTGTTCCACCAGTCCGTCCGAGTACCGTGGGGTCATCACCGCCGCCGGATCCCAATAGATAAGCACGTTGCCGAAATCGAAGATCACGTCGGTGATCTGCCGGCCGGCGTTCGCAGCGGCGTTGCCGTCGGCCATAAGCACGTCATATTCCATTTGCGGCTCTCCCGGCCAGCCTTTCATGCGTTTCTCCATTCCTAACGTCAACGTCATCAGTCGTTCCAGTGTTTCACGTTGAGGGGACGTCCGTCAGATGCGTTCCTTCGGGTCCATCTGGAATCGCAGTTCCCCAGGTTCGCGTGAAGCCACGTGGCGGGCGCTTGCCGAACGCAGCCGCAACGCCAATTCGGCACGTCTACCCTGTGGGACGCGCACGACTGCTTTGACCCTGTCCGCGGTGCCTTCCAATTCACGTGAATCGATGGTGCGTGGCTGCGGAATCGGCACCGGCCCCAAGACGGACGGCATCGTACCGGCGATCGTGTCGATGGTGGCCATGTCGCCGCCGGCCAACGCGCCGATTCGTTTCAACATCGTCCCAGCCGCATCTCGTCGGCCCCACACGCAGGCCGCGGCGAATACCGGCGGCAGCGCGGTCTGGGCGCGGTCCTCCACTTCGACTTGGGCAAGCATCGGCGAATTCCACAGCATCAACGATCGTGCGAGCACGGGATCTGTTTCCCCGATCAGCAGCGCCTGTCCTCCACGGGTCCGCGGCGCGCACAGCGACACCGCGCGCATCCATCCGGTCAACGTGTCCACATCGGCGTCGATGCCGGACGCATACAAACTGGTCCACGCGTCGAGGATGGCCACGGCACGGTATTCGCATTGTGCCGGACTCTCCCCGCGCACACGCGGCTCCGCGCCGGGCGTGGCGATGACCAGTTGCGGAGCGAATCCGATATCGGACACGACGCCTCTTGGCTGGCTTGGCGTGGACAGCACCATCGGCACGCCACGGAACAGTCTGGCCAGTTCCATCGCGGTTCCGGCGGCGCCGACCCTGACCACGCGCATGCGCTCGTTATGGCATGTCGGGCATGACCATTGCACGGTGGCGGCGCCGCACCAGCGGCATCGAATCGTTCCGTCCGCCAACCGTTCCAATGGTCCCGTGCAACGCGCGCATCGCACTTGGCGGTGGCATTTCGAACAGCTTAACGCTTCGGTGATGCCGTCCTGCGGTATGGACAGCAGCACCGGACCGGTTTCCAAAGCTTTGGACAGTATCCGGACCGCGGTGTGTGGCACGCGTGCGCCGATGGTCGGATCGGCGAGTCGTGCCAGCTCGTCGCGATTGAGCCAGCGAATCCATGGAGACGCTTCCTTGGTCACGGCCGGCAACGCGTGTATGGGCGTGCTGAAGCCGCTCACCTGCGTGTCTCCGACGTGCGCCGCGTCGGTTTCCCATTGGCTTTGCGCGCTGCGCGCATTGGCCATCGCGACGAACACGCCGTTATGCGATTTCGCGCGGAGCCGAAGCACACCGCGCGCGTTGGCGTACGGCATCATGCCGTCGGCGTCCTGGTAGCACACGTCATCAAGGATGAGGAACAGCGCGTTGCCTTCCACCGGCGCGTACATGGCGGCGCGCGTGCCCAGCACGCAACGCACTTGTCCGCAGCTGATCGCGAGATATGCCCGGTAACGGTCGGCTGGCGCCATCTGCGCGTTGAGCACCGCGAAATCGCCGTCATAGACGCCGTTCGCGGCCCCAGTCGGAGCGAATGGTTTCAAGCCGACCGACCGTAGGGTCTCAGTCATGTCGGCGATCTCCCGCATGGTCGGCAGCACCAGCACCGCCGGCTTGTTCTGAGCGAGCGCCGCGGCCACCATCCATGCCGCGCAGCGCCGCCAATGGTCGGCACCGGGTAGCAGGTCGAAGACGAACGATTGGAAACGTCTGCCTTGCAGCGCGTCATGCAGCAGATTGATGTTGCCGTATTGACGTTGCAACTGGCCGTATATCTCCTGGTCGACGGCGGCGAGCCGTTGTTTGCCCGCCGCGGTTCCTGCGGCATCGCGATTGCCGACGCGCAGCTGGCTTTCGACTTTTGCCACGCGCGGCGGCACTGCCAGGCGGAGGATATTGGCGCGCGTGCCGCCGAACGCGTCCGCGATGCGCGTCATATCGTCGCGCATGGATTCGGGAACGAGCACACGGTCGGTGACCACACGTTCGATGTAACGTATCGATGATTCGGGTGTGGCGCTGGTATCGGCGCGTTTCCATATGATGCCGTTGACCCGCTGCCCGCCGAAGCGGACGCGCACCATCACGCCGGGTTGGGCGGCCGCAGAGTATTTTTCCTCGACGAAATAGTCGAAGGTCTGTCCCAGATGCGTGGCCTGGATGTCCAGCACCACTTGGGCTATGGGATGTTCGGCGGCTGGCGTTTTGACGGCGGGCGCGCGTTTGCGCCGCTTGCGCGGGGCAAGCCCGTCAAGCGCCAGCTGCTCGGCATCCTCATTGGTCATAATGCAAGGGTAACGCATGCGCCGACGCCTGTTTCATCGTAGGACGTCGGCCGCGTTTTCAAGCCTTGATGGCCTCCTTGAGTTCGTCGACCATGTTGGTGGCTTCCCAAGTGAAGTCGGCATCCTCGCGACCGAAATGGCCGTAGGCCGCGGTCTTGGAGTAGATCGGACGCTTCAGGTCAAGCTCGTCGATGATGGCGGCGGGACGCAGGTCGAACACCTTGCGCACCGCCTGCTGGATCTGCTCGCGGGTCACACCGATCTCGGTGCCGTAGGTCTCCACGTTGATGGACACCGGATCGGCCACGCCGATGGCGTAGGCGACCTGCACCTCGACCTTGTGGGCAAGGCCGGCGGCCACGATGTTCTTGGCCACCCAGCGTGCCGCATAGGCCGCGGAACGATCCACCTTGCTCGGATCCTTGCCGGAGAACGCGCCGCCGCCATGGTGGGCAGCGCCGCCGTAGGTGTCGACGATGATCTTGCGGCCGGTCAGACCGGCGTCGGCTGCCGGACCGCCGAGGATGAACGAGCCGGTCGGATTCACCAGCACGCGGTATTCGTCGTGGGCCACACGGTCGGCGAGCACGTCATCCAGCACCGGACGGATCACATGTTCGGTGAGCTGTTCCTTAAGCCATGCCTGGTCCACTTCCGGGTCGTGCTGGGTGGAGACCAGCACGGTGTCGAGACGCACGGGATGGTCATCGTCGTCGTATTCGATGGTCACCTGCGTCTTGCCATCCGGACGAAGATGCGGCACCTCGCCGCTCTTGCGCACTTCGGCGAGACGATACGCCAGACGGTGCGCCAGATGAATCGGCAACGGCATAAGCACGTCGGTCTCGTCGCACGCATAGCCGAACATCACGCCTTGGTCGCCCGCACCTTGCGCCTCATACCGCTGTTCACGGGACGCCTTCGACTCCTCCTCGCCACTCAACCGGGCAACGCCCTGGTTGATTTCCGGACTTTGCTCGGTAAGCGACACCGTCACACCGCAGGAATCGGCGTCAAGTCCCACGCGGGAGCTGGTGTAGCCGATATTGCGCACCACGGAGCGCACGATGTTCTGGATGTCGGAATAGCCTTCGCTGGTCACCTCACC
>ERZ1031078.775-NODE-775-length-10198-cov-5.681061_pt1 | contig 10198 bp, 7 predicted proteins | sample MGYA00518179_ERZ1031078 | MGnify/ENA primary metagenome ERZ1031078 (study PRJEB33719, sample SAMN04261274) | wastewater metagenome | biome: rural village; feature: human; material: feces | host: Homo sapiens | place: El Salvador | collected 2014-01-14 ... | reverse complement strand
TACGACGTTTTTCTCCGCTCAGGATGACAAAATGCGCCGCACCGCCCCCGTTGAACCCATAGAACCTGCCCCCTCTTTCGTCTGCGGTCAATGGGACGGCACGCAACCTCGTTTCTCATAAGCATCTCAAGAAATTTTCGATAGCCAGAAAAGTCCCGCGGCGGCGGGGCTTTTGTCATGCAGGTCAAATTGTTCACTTTTTCAAGTGAAAAATGGTGTATAATAGAACCAAGTAGACATGTCAGATCGTTTGATGAGAAAATCTGTCCGAAAGAACTCTGCGTGTGGAACAGGAGCCCGGGGCATTTGCCGCCGATAAAGTAGATCGGCAGGATGGGTGCAGCGATCGCCTGAGAAATGAGCAGACTTTCTTTCATGAGCTTTGTCTCCGAAATTTTTCGACTGTGAGATGGAGGATCTAGGAGCGTTTTCCCGTGCTTCACAGGGAAGGCCTTTGGGATGCTCTGTCTGTCCTCTCCGGTAAATCTGTCTAGCCGGTGCGGAAGAACGCAAAGGAAAGAAAGAACGAGGGCGGCCTCGCAACGTGACATGACTCCCAAGGCACCAGAGTCGGGGGCCGTAGAAGTCATAGCGCATCTGCGTTTCCGCGCGCCTTTTACCAAGGCTTGCTCTTCTTTTCTGCATGAGGTCAGTGCTTTCCTTATGTGTTCCTGTATGATTTTCCATCCTGCGCTCCCATCTCTCCTTGCCGGCTGCGGTCCGGCAGAATGAAACCGGCTGTCAACGGTGGATCTCTGAGGAACATATGCTTGTTCCGTTCCGCATTCTCATAGGATCATAGTCCTATGGTCTTATGACTAGACCATTCCGAAGACTCCAAAAATACAGCCCGCACCGGCCGCCATCCGGTGCGGGTATTTAAATGGGGAAAAAGGGCGTGGGGGGAAGGCGGCACACTCCCTCCTTTCCCCAAGTCGCAGGGAGCGTGGAGTTTCCCGTGATTCCCTCTCCTCACAGCGCTTTCCTGACCGCAAACGAAAAAGATTTCTCGCTTTCGCTCGAAATGACGATGCGGGAAGGCGGCACACTCCCTCCTTCCCCCTGGAAGGAGGCGGTCCGAAGGGGCGGAGGCTTACTCCCGCCGCGGGATGAAAGGGAATGTGAGACAGCCCTATCCCGTATTGTCATCCCGAGCGCAGTCGAGGGATCTTTTTCGTTTGCCGTTTCCGTTTTCCTTCGTAAAGTTGTTTGCATGAAGCACCGTGATTCCACGCCGCAGAGAGTGCGGTGCTTCCCGTGATCCCTCTCCTCACCGCGGTTCTTGACCGCGAACGAAAAAGATTTCTCGCTTTCGCTCGAAATGACGATGCGAGAAGGCGGCACACTCCCTCCTTTCCCCGGAAGGAGGTGCCCCGAAGGGGCGGAGGCTGGCTCCCTACGGGATGAAAAGGAATGGGGCGGCCCTTTCCGTATCGTCATCCCGAGCGCAGCCGAGGGATCTTTTTCGTTTTCTTTTTCCGGTGCAGGCATGTATAATAAGAAGAATTTATACATGCTTTTTTTGTGCGTGCCGTAAGGGGGAAGCCATGAAGGACGAGGTCTACTTGAAGATGCTGGGGGCAGCGGTCTGGGAGAGTCCGGTGCCCATCTATGTCATCCATGTCGAGGTGGATGAGGCGGGAAAACCGATGGACTGGCGTTTTGCCTATGCCAATGAGGCAGAAGCAAAGCATCTCTCTATCCCTCTTGAGAAGCTGCTCGGCAGATCGGGCATCGAGCTTTTGCCGAAGATCGGCGGCAAGTGGCTTTTCCCCTACTACGAAGCGGCCTATCACGGGAAGACGCTGGATTTCGATACCTTTGCCCAGAGGACGAAGCGCTTCATCCATCTCCATATCATGCCGGCAGGGACACCGGGCTACTGCCTTGCGTCGATCAAAAACTACGACAAGACGCTCTGTGCTGAGACGGAGCCGGGAACTCCTATGGAGCAGGCGTTCCGTCATCTTGTGAGGGAGAATGCGATCCTGCAGTCGCTCTGCTTAGACTACACGGTGATCTGTTTCGCAGACCTCAAGACAGATACGATAGAGATCGTGAAGCAGGGGATGTTCAGCCATGGCATGGATATCGATGAGGCTCTGCCTGCCAAGGAGAAGCTCTCTTATCGCTCGCGCATGGTATACATCCGCGATCATCTGCTGGTGAAAGAGTCCTGTGGGGATTTCTATGGGGAGCTGGGCCCTGAGGGACTGATGCGCCATCTGAGGGAGAAGGAAACGTTCACGTATCGGGCGCGTACGAAAGGGAACCGCGAGGGGAATGAATACTTCGAGCTGAAGGCCATCCGCGTGCATCAGGATGAGACGAGCTTTAAGGTCGTCATCGGGATCCGGCCGATCGATGATCTGATCAGGGAAGAGGGCAGACACCAGCGGCGTCTCGAGGAGGCGCTCGCATCTGAACGCCGGTCGAATGAAGTCATTTCTGCGATCAGCAAGATCTACTGGGCGATCTACCTCATCGATCTGGGAAAAGACACCTTCGAGAGGATCGCTAGTGTCGGTGAAGGATATCAGGCGAGCGGGAAGGTGTGTGCGGCGTCGCAGGCATTTGAGGATATACTGCAGTATATCGTTTCCGAGGAATATTGGGACCACATGCGCGACTTTGTGGATACGAGGACGCTTGTCACGCGCCTTTCGCAGGAAGACACCATCACGACCACGTATCGTGCGCGCACGGGAGAGTGGCGGCAGGCGCGATTCATCGTGAAGACGAGAGATGAGAAGGGGCGCGCGAAAGATCTCCTGTACATGGTGAATCCCATCGACCGCGCCAAGCAGAAGGAGATGCAGAACCAGGCCGTGATGAATGCGCTGGGGCAGGATTTCTCTGTGATCTTCCTGACGGATCTCCGGCAGGATACCATCGAGCTGATCCGGGGCATGGAGGATACGCACATAGGGCAAAAGCTCGAGGATCTGCATTATCGCTATAGTGAATGGATCCGCTATGCCTGCGAGCATCTGGTGCATGAGGCGGATCGCGAAGAGATGGCTGTCCTCCTCTCACCCTCTCGCCTCGAGGAGGAGCTTCTCCGGCATAAGATGTACAGCGTCCGCTGCCATGTGCGTCCGAATCCTGCGGGGAATGAGTATTTCGAAGTGCGGGCGGTGCTTTCTCAGCAGGATGAAGATCATTTCGAGGTCATCATAGGCCACCGCGCGCTGGATCAGATCATCCATGAGGAGAGGAAGAAACAGCAGCAGCTGGAAGAAGCGCTCCGCCAGGTCGAACTCGCCAATAAGGCGAAGTCCACCTTCCTCTTCAATATGTCGCATGATATCCGCACGCCGATGAATGCGATCCTTGGCTTCTCCCACCTGCTTCGCATGTACAAGGACGAGCCGGAGAGGATCCTGGACTATACAGAAAAGATCGAGAAGTCCGGTGAATTCCTGCTTTCTCTGATCAACAATGTCCTTGAGCTTGCGCGCATCGAAAGCGGCAAGAGCAGTATCGAGGAGTCGATCATCGACATGAAAGAGCTCTATGAGTCTGTCGGCTGCCTTTTTGAAAATCAGATGAGGGACAGACAGATCTCCTTCACAAGGACGCTTCGGACGCCGCAGCGCTTCATCTATGCCGATAAGGTGAAGCTGCAGGAGATCCTGCTGAATCTTCTCTCGAATGCATGCAAGTACACACCGCCCGGAGGGAGGGTGTCTTTCGATATCTGCTCCGCTCCGGCCCAAGAGGGCATCGAGCTCTTCACGACGACCATCCGGGACAATGGCATCGGTATGACGAAGGAATTCCTCGCGCACATTTTCGAAGCCTTCACGCGCGCGAGGAGCAGCACGGAGAGCCGACGGCCGGGCTTTGGCCTCGGTATGGGCATCGCCAAGAAGCTGACAGAGCTCATGGGCGGCACCATTGCGGTCGAGAGTGAGCAGGGCAAGGGCACCACCTTTACGGTCTCTATCCCGCACCGCATCGCCAAAGGGCCGGAAGAGGCATTCCCCGCAGAAGACTCCGCCCTGCCGGATACCGCGCTCCAAGGCCGACGCATACTTCTTGCGGAAGACAATGATCTCAATGCAGAGATCGCAGAAGAGCTTCTAAAGGAGGCCGGGCTTCTTGTGGAGCGCGCCAGAGATGGCATCGAGTGTCTGGCGATGCTTGAGAAACGAGAGCCGCTCTGGTATGATCTCATCCTCATGGATATCCAGATGCCGAATATGGATGGCTACAAGGCAACCACCATCATTCGCCATCTGGAGGATCCAAGGCTTTCGAAGATCCCCATCATCGCCATGACGGCCAATGCTTTCGCCGAAGACAAGGCGAAGGCCATCGCGCTCGGCATGAATGCCCATGTGGCAAAGCCCTTCGATATAAGGGCGCTCAAGCGCGTGATGGCGGATGTGCTGGGGAAACAGTGAGTCAATGGTTTTTGGGGCATGCTGCTCTTTGAATTAGAAATTAGAAATGAGAAATGCGAAATGGTGGTGCGGCGCCAGATCCTTCGACTCAGTTCTCACTGTTCCGCCTTTACATTATCGAACATCCGACATTTCACTCCGCTCAGGATGACGAAATGCGCCGCGAAGTGTCAATCGTGGCGATGCCCGAAGGCGGTATTCAAGTCACAAGTCACTAGTCACTCGAGATTCCCTAATCCCTAATCCCTAGCTACTAATTCCCAGTCACTAGTCCCCAGTCCCCAGTCACTTCCCAAAGAGGGCAGATACGACAAGCTGCTTTTGCATTTTGTCGCAGCTGCCCTTTTTCGTTCTGCCCAGCGTCGTTTGAAATCATTTTGCGCTTGCATTGTTGATTCATTTAGTATAAAGTATATATCAATAGAAAAAATATACGAAAATATGTATACACACTATGTGAATTACATGCACTTATTGAGAGACTCTCTCATTTCTCATGGTCACTCCGGAGGTCGATCTTATGCTTCTACCCCTCTTGCTGTTTCTTTTGCCGCTTGCAACGGCCATGGTCCTGCTCTTGACACGCGATGCCTCCTTCCGCACCCTGCTCGTGAAAGGCTCGGCAGCGGTGATGATGGGGCTCGCACTTGCCGTTGCCGTCACCTGCTTTGATGAGCCGGTGAAGATCGGCGTGGATAGTGAGCTGCTGAAAGCGGTGATGCTGGCGGCAGATTTCCTTGTCATCCTGGCGGTCTGCTACTATGCGAAGAAATTCAAACGCTACAGCATCGCACTTCTTGGGCTTGTGCAGTTTGCTATCGTGGCGGCCTTTGAATGGCATATGGGCGATCGCATCTATGTATCATGGGATTTCCTCATCGATCACTTTACCATCATCATGATCCTGATCGCCGGCATCATCGGCGGACTCATCGCAGTGTACTCGTTGGGCTACATGGCGCAGTACCATCGAAAGCATGCGGGGATCCCTGACCGTCGCGGTTTTTTCTTCTTTGTGGTCTTTCTCTTTCTTTCAGCGATGTTCGGCCTCGTCATGTCGAACAATCTGCTCTTCATGTACACCTTCTGGGAGATCACGTCTCTCTGCTCCTTCCTCCTGATCGGCTATTCGCAGACGAATGAAGCGATCCACAATTCCTGCAAGGCGCTCTGGATGAACCTTTTGGGCGGGCTTGCCTTTGCATTGGCGATCGTCCTTCTGGGGGAAAAATACTACACGGTCGAGCTGTCTCTCTTGGTGAATCTGGGCCGCAGCCGTGAACCGGTCGAGCTTATCGCAGCGCTCCTCGTCTTCTGCGGATTCACAAAATCGGCGATGATGCCCTTCTCCGGATGGCTTCTGGGGGCGATGGTGGCACCGACGCCGACCTCGGCGCTCCTGCACTCTTCGACCATGGTCAAGGCGGGCGTCTTCCTCATCATCAAGCTCGCGCCGATCCTGGGAGACAATCATGTCGGCATCATGGCGATGCTGGTGGGCGGGATCACCTTCTTCTTCGCTTCCTGCGCCGCCATTTCCCAGTCCGATGGGAAAAAGGTGCTCGCCTATTCCACGATCTCGAATCTCGGTCTGATCGTCTGCTGCGCAGGCACAGGCTCCTATGAAGCCGCTTGGACGGCGATCATGATCGTCATCTTCCACGCGGTCGCGAAGTCTCTCCTCTTCCTCACGGTCGGCACCGCAGAGCAGCAGCTCGGCAGCCGCGATCTGGAGAATTTCGATGGCATTTTCAATTCCATGCCTCGCCTTTCGCTTTGCATGGTGATCGGCATCTGCGGGATGTTCCTCGCACCGTTCGGCATGCTGATCTCCAAGTGGGCCGCTATGAAAGCCTTCGTCGATGCAGGACAGCCGCTGCTTCTCCTCGTCCTCGTCTACGGCTCGGCGACCACGCTCTTCTACTGGACGAAGTGGCTCGGCAAGATCACGACCTTTGTCCCGACGAATGAAAACCGCGAGCGAGGGATCCTTGGCGTCGAATGGACGGCGCTCAAAACGCTGGCAGCACTGACGCTCATCGTCTGCGTGCTCTTCCCGCTCGTTTCGGAATACGGCGTCATCCCTTACCTTGCACTCACCTATCATGCGACGGCAGAGGTCATCGCGCAGAGCAATCTCTGGATCATGTCGCTCATGGTCTTCCTCCTGGTCGTCCTGCCTCTTCGCTTCGGCAAAAGCCGTGAGAAGAAACAGGTCGTCACAAATCTTTCCGGGGAAAACCTCGGAAGTGACAATGCCTATCGCGGCGCCGGCGGACGTGTCGTCCCCGTCACATTGCGGAACTGGTATCTGGAGAGCTGGTTCGGTGAAGACCGCATGAAGCTCCTTGGCTACACCGCAGCCCTTGCCTGCGTCCTGATGGAGCTGTCTTTGACTGTAGGAGGTGCATTCCATGTCTGACTTCCTGATGCCTATCGCAGGGGGCCTCCTGTACCTCCTCTTAGCGCCGATCCTTGGCGGACTGCTTTCCGGGTGCGATCGCATCATCTCCGCCCGTATGCAGCGAAGAAAGGGGCCGCCCCTCCTGCAGCCCTTCTATGATTTCCTGAAGCTGTGGGGAAAGCAGCCGATCGCCGTCAATAAGGCGGAAGGCTTCTACATCTTCGGCTTCCTTCTTTTCGTCCTTCTGACCGGCACCCTCTTCTTCGCGCAGGGCGATATCCTGCTCGTCGTATTCACACTGACCATGGCGAGTGTCTGCCTCATCATTGCGGCGTATGCCGTCGACTCCCCCTACAGCCAGATCGGCGCGGAACGTGAGCTCGTGCAGACCATGGCGTATGAACCGATGCTCCTCATGGTGGCGCTCGGCTTTTACCTCGCCAGCGGCAGCTTCTCCGTCGGAGACATCCTGACGGGCGCCCATATGAATATCCTGCGTATGCCGGGCATCTTCTTCGGCCTCTGTTTCATCCTTCTCATTAAATTCAGGAAATCGCCCTTCGATATCTCCATGTCGCATGAAGCGCATCAGGAGCTCATCGGCGGTCTTAAGACAGAGATCTCCGGCCGTACTCTGGCCGTCGTTGAGATCGCGCACTGGTATGAGAATGTGTTCCTCTTCGGCCTCGTGCTCCTCTTCTTTGCATCGGATACCTGGTGGACATGGCTTCTCGGCCTTGCCATCTGCGAGATCGTTTTCTTCGCAGAGATCCTCATCGACAACTGCTGCGCCCGCATCAAGTGGGAGCGCATGCTCGCCTCCACCTGGCTTGTCGGCCTCATGGCAGGCTTTCTGAATATCGCATTTTTGATGTACTTCAAATAAAGGTTGTCTGGTTCAGGTTGACGGGTTCAAGTGAGCGGCGTCGCGCCTTGCACCGAATATAAAATGGCGGCGAAGCCGCCACCACAAGTTTGAAAACAGGGATGAGCAGCTAGTGACTAGTGACTTACATACCACTTTCGCGTATCGCCTCATATATACTTGCGGCGAAGCCGCCACGAGAGCCCTGAACCCTGAACCCAATAACACCCTATCCCAATTCACTCCATTCCGGAGGTCATGTATGAGCTTTGAAAAGAAATCTCCCTGGCTGATCCACTATGACGGATCGTCCTGCAACGGCTGTGATATCGAGGTGCTTGCGTGCCTGACACCGCTCTATGACGTGGAGCGCTTCGGCATCGTCAATACCGGTGACCCGAAGCACGCCGATATTTTCCTTGTCACCGGCGGCGTGAACGCACAGAACCTGCCTGTCGTCCGCCAGATCTATGAACAGATGCCGGAGCCGAAGGTGGTGATCGCCGTCGGGACCTGCGCCTCAAGCGGCGGCATCTTCCGCGAGTGCTATAATATGCTTGGCGGCATGGACAAGGCGATCCCCGTCGATGTCTACGTCCCCGGCTGCGCCGCACGCCCGGAGGCCATCATCGACGGCGTCGTAAAAGGCCTTTCTGTGCTGGAAGAAAAGCAGAAGAAACTGAGAAAAGGTTGATGGGTTCAGGTTGGCGGGTTCAAGGTTATGGTGCGGTGCGAAATATTTATAAAGCGCCGCACTACCACCCTGAAGTTTGAAAGCAGGGATGAGTAGCTAGGGATTAGGGATTAGTGGTGCCGAGTGACTAGTGACTTGTAGCTTGAATAACACCTTCGGGCATCGCCCTATTTATACTCTGCGGCGCTTCATTATTTTATGCGCCGCTCCTGAACCCTGAACCCTGAACCCTGAACCCTGAACCCTGAACCCTGAACCCCTAACCCATTTCTATCCCCCTCCCAAAGGAGAACATCTATGAAACAGCAGTTTATCACCATTCGCCCGGAAGATCTCTTGGAGCGTGTGGCGCGATTCAAAAAAGAAGGCTGCCGCCTGGTACAGATCCTCTGCACCCGTACCACGGAGGGCTTCGAACTGACATACACCTTTGACAAAAATTATTTCCTCTACCACCTGCGTCTGACCGCGGCGCTGGGCGGCTCCGTCATGAGTATCACGAGCCTGTACTGGTACGGCTTTGTGTGGGAGAATGAGATCCACGATCTTTTCGGGCTGGATGTCCGTTTCATCGCACCCGATGTGGACTATGGCGGGCATTTCTACCACCTCGCGCAGAAGACGCCGTGGCATGACCTGTCGAATGCCGTCCATGCGAAGCAGGCCGTGAAGGTGAACCTTCGAAGCGGTCTTGGCGTCGATGCATCTGTCGTGAAGAAGGAGGATGGCAATGGCTGAACTCACTACCGTTTCCTTTGGCCCGCAGCATCCGGTCCTGCCGGAGCCGATCCATCTGGATCTGGAGCTGAAGGATGAGAAAGTCGTCCGCGCCGTGCCGTCCATCGGCTACGTCCACCGCGGACTGGAAAAGCTGGTCGAGAAGCGCGATTTCAAGCAGTTCATCTATGTCGCAGAGCGCGTCTGCGGCATCTGCTCCTTCGGGCATGGCTGGGGCTATGCGAAGGCCGTCGAAGGGCTGATGGAGATCGACGTGCCGCGCCGTGCGAGCTACCTGCGTACGATCTGGCATGAGCTTTCCCGCCTGCACAGCCATCTCCTATGGCTCGGGCTTGGCGCGGATGCGCTGGGCTTCGAGAGCCTTTTCATGCACTGCTGGCGGCTTCGCGAGACGATCCTGGATATTTTCGAAGAAACGACCGGCGGCCGCGTCATCTTCTCCGTCTGCGAGGTGGGCGGCGTGCGTCGTGACCTCACGGATGCCATGAAGAAGAGCATCGAGGAGAGGCTCACCGGTCTGCGCAAGGAGATCGAAGAGATGGCGTCTGTCTTTCTCTATGACGATACCATCCAGACGCGTCTTGAAGGAGTCGGTATCCTTTCGATGAATGAGGCGATGGATCTGGGCTGTGTCGGCCCGATGGCACGCGCCAGCGGCGTCCCGAATGATTACCGTATGGCCGATGATGACGGCGCATACAGGGATCTGGGATTTCATCCGGTCCTGGAACAGACCGGCGACTGCCTCGCCCGTGCGAAGGTACGCATCCGCGAACTCTACCAGTCTATCGACATCATTCTAGGCGCGCTCGAAAATCTTCCGGAAGGCGCGATCGCATCACCTGTCCGCGGCGTCCCGCCCAAGGGTGAATTTTTCACCCGCGTCGAGCAGCCGCGCGGCGAAGCCATCTACTATATCAAGGGAAATGGTACCAAGAACCTCGAGCGCTTCCGTCTCCGCACCCCGACGAATTGCAATATCGCGGCCCTCGTCAAAATGCTGCAGGGCTGCGACCTCGCCGATGTGCCGAATATCATCCTGACCATCGACCCCTGCATCAGCTGCTGCGAAAGATAGGTCGGGTTCA
>ERZ1031078.765-NODE-765-length-10308-cov-7.553204_pt1 | contig 10308 bp, 7 predicted proteins | sample MGYA00518179_ERZ1031078 | MGnify/ENA primary metagenome ERZ1031078 (study PRJEB33719, sample SAMN04261274) | wastewater metagenome | biome: rural village; feature: human; material: feces | host: Homo sapiens | place: El Salvador | collected 2014-01-14 ... | reverse complement strand
ACATTGTCCGCGTAGCCGGCACCACACACAAGGTAGCTGTCAAGTAAACTCCCCCACACACGCTTAGAGGTTAGCGTCAATAGCTTCAATAGCTCGAATAGGCAAAAACCGGCTCAGCCACCGCCTATTGCGACTATTGGAGCTATTGTTACTATTATTGCTATAGAAGCTATTGCTGCTATACCCCACGCCTACAAGGGACGATATTGCTGTTAGCTGCCGGAGTGCCGGCAGAATTCACAGGCATTTCAAGACTTTGACAGCGGGTCACCCGAATTGGCTTTAGAAGAGAAGTAACGATAAAGGTTTAAAAGCTGCTATTTCTCAACTGTCATTAGCGACTCAAGGTGGCTACATCCAACAATCTCAAGGCGATAAGGCCGCCAACCCGGATCCCGCCTCCAATCTTTAAAAGGCAATACTACGCCTTCGGCACACTCTCATAAGTATATACAAAGGCATCCCGCCGAAGATTGCGAGATGCCTTTGTATTTATCAGAGCCTAATATGTTGCCGACCGCCTATGACGGCGCGGTGTCAGTTGATTTTCAACTTTTGACCCGGACGAATCTTGGTCGAGGCCTTGATGCCATTGGCGCGGCACAGACGTGCGACGGTGGTATGGTTACGCGCGGCTATCTTGCCCAACGAATCGCCTTTTTTGACCGTCACCGAGCGCGAAGATGTCCCGGACGAATGCTTGGTACGCGAAGGAGTCGAAGCCTGGGCGCGATTGGCACTGCGCATGGCGTTGTACGTGCGAGCATACTCGGCATTGGCTGCGGGCGAGAAGTTACGTGCATTCTGATATGTATTCTTATTGAAGACATACGTATCCGTATGGGTTGTCTGGTTAGCAAAGTCAAAGATACCTGCCGGATTAATTGCATAGCCCATATATCTGGTTTCGAAATGCAGGTGCGGTCCGGTAGAACGACCGGTATTACCACCAAGTGCTATGGGATCACCGGCGTGTACATACTGCTCAGGCTTAACAAGGAAACACGACAAGTGGCCGTAGACGGTTTCCAAGTCATTGGTATGGCGTATCACGATATAGTAGCCGTATCCGCGACGTTCGAAGTTGGTGATGCGCACACGTCCGTCGAAAGCTGCATATATGGTATCGCGCATATGTATACCGATGTCTATACCCTTGTGCATACGACGAAAGCGGCGACGGTAGCCGTAAGGCGAGGTAATGGGGCCGTTGTGGGGCATGCAGTAGTTGGAGACATCGATGACAGCAGTCTGTGGTACGTGCACATTGGCATAGCAGTTGACGCGGTTCGAGTTCCAGCCTTCTTCGTAGATATCGCCCTCGGGCTCGTCCTCAGTACTGAAGTTGAGGTAATCAATGGTGGGATTTATCGAGATGGAGTGAGTGGCCGAGGCCTGATTGGCCAGCAGGTCGGAAGTCTGCTTGGTATGCTGACCCGGCAGCCGGTATGTCTGAGCCGTAGCCACCGCGGCTGTACCGAGGGCAAGGGAGACAAACGTCATAATGCGTGCTATGCTATTCATTGGTCTGTATAAGTCCGTTGTGACTGCGGAGCGTCGGTCGGTGCGCTGACAAAGAGAAACGTCCGCAGACGGATGCAAGTTATGTGTGGTTAGATGATGTGATGAACACCCGAGGTCCGGTCGGCTGCAGTGGACCGCAAGCCTCGGTGTCGGAGGAAATGGAGAAACAGCCGCCGCTGCGACTGTCGCGGGAGAGGACGGCGCGGCTGTCAGAGCCTGCCGTAAGGAACCTGACGCCCTCTGCGCAATTGTCAATCACCTCAAGCCATCTCGTCGGCAGCGTAAATACTGCCGAGGACGGCGGGAGTGTACTCGAAGATTTCGCCATCGCGGAAGAACCGCTTAATCTCGATGGCTGCATTCTCCGGGGTGTCGCTGGCATGAATGATGTTTTCCTGGCCGGACATACCCATATCGCCGCGTATGGTGCCGGGAGCGGCAGCGCGACAATTGGTGGCGCCGGTCATGGCACGCACGCACGACACCACATCCTTACCTTCAAGGCACATTACAATGACGGGCGTAGCCATCATCGAGCGTACCAACGTCGGGAAAAACGGGCGATCGACAAGGTGTGCATAGTGCTCGCGCAGTATCGCCTCGTCCAGTTGCATCATCTTTATGCCGGCTATTATAAGTCCTTTACGTAGAAAACGGTCGAGTATTTGACCGCTGAGTCCGCGCTGTATTGCCGACGGTTTTAGGATGATGAGGGTCTTTTCCATACGTGGATTTTGTGGTGTCTGTTGTTGCAGATGTGGTTTTTTAGGTGGTCAGTTGTTAGAGGGTGTTAACGATTTTCATCGTGACATCCCAAAGGTAAACATTTTTCGCGAAATAGCGGCTTTTTGTCCGCGTTTTTTTCCGAAATAGCACTTTTCAGCGCCCGAACACCCTCAGCAGCGCTTTGTAAATCAAACCATTACACAAAAACATGTTTTACAACATGTTTTTGCTCGATGACGTTTTCGCCTCCCTTTTCCTATCAAAATCTATGTTCGCGAATGTGAATTTTTGTAATCTTCCTCGGGACGCCGGCTATTGGATGAGAACTGTGGGAATAATGGGAGCAACGCATTACTCCTATTGTTCCCATTATTCCCACAGTTCTCATAAAAAAATTGTTTGCGCACCACGATGCCGCCGTTAGAAAAAATTTTACTATCTTTGCGGTGCAGACCGACTTGAAGCCCCCGGTCGGGGTAAGAGGGTTGGGTTAATGCAACTGTCGCGGAGAGCCGCGCAGCACATATTCTTAAATACAAAAGCGTATATCAGCGCTTTGTTCTTGGCTTCCTCAGAACTTCGCAAATTCTAAACAGTATAGTCAAGGGCACTGCAACGATAGACGTCCAGGTATGCACCGATGGTGTATGCCGCTGTGTCCGTGCCGGACATAGCGGTCTATACATCCGTCCTCATACTTGCGTGGGCTTCTATAGTTGCTTGTCTCTACTATACTGGGCATGCGAAGGCCTTGAGGAGCGGAGACTGGCAACGATAACTGAAATCCACGCATTTTTTGTTTTATACCTTCCCGAAGTCAGGGATTTCGGCATCGGGAGCGTGAGGACGTCTTTACCTACATACCGATTATGCCAAAATCCAAATTTGCTCTTGGTAAAGCGACAGAGTACAAAGTCGCATCAATATTCCTTGATGCCGACTGCGAAGTGTACCTGCCGGCCGTGGACGACCATGGCGTGGACATGCTGGTCATTCCGCCCAAAAACCTTAACGACATGCTGTCACTTACCCCGGAAGTAGCTCAAGAGCTCTACAAAGCCGGACAGTCCGGCATCCTGGAAGTGCAAGTCAAATCACTCAGCACGGGAGGCCTTTTTGCCGCCATCTCCTGTCCAAATCCTCGTCCCAATTACTTCTACGTGTTCTACATCCGCTCAATCGAAACGTATTGGCTTATCCCATCTCTGGACTTTGTCAAGATTGCAAGCCAAAACAGCGCGACATGCAAGAACGCATTCAAGTACTCGCTAACACTTGCCACCGGTAAGGGTGAACTTCGCCGCACCGAGTACATCATCAAACGACCCAAGCCCTAACGGCATCCGTACATCCTCCCCTCCCCGGGCAGCAATGCCCGGAGTGGAGGGCGTGCGATGCCTCACTCATCAGCCAAAATTCTCAAATAAAATCATCCACCGGAAAGGCAGGGCGATGCAAACCCGGACATCACCCCCGCCTATTCCATAAAACGAAACAACAATGAATCGACTACTACGAATCCTTATGCCGCCGTTAGCCCTGCTACTTGCGACACTTCCGGTCGTTGCATACGACTACGACTTCGAAGAGAACGGTATATACTATAGATATGTCTTGTCTGCCGCCGAAGATGAATTCACATTAGGCGTTGTAAGTATCAATGATAAAAAAACAAGTGTATACCTTGTCATTCCTGACACCGTCTACATCGATGAAGTGCCATACAAAGTCTCAACAATCTGCGAAGGAGCATTCAAAAAAAATAGACACATCGACTCCATATCCGCATCTGTCGACTCAATCGGAGACTACGCGTTTTATAGTTCCACTCTTATTAGGTTTAATCTTCCAAATGCGGTTTTAATCGGCGCCCATGCTTTTGAGGGTTGCCCCTTAACCGATATAGAACTCAATGGCCACAATCCAAACCATATTAGCACTATTGGCGAAGCAGCTTTTAAAGCCTGTATAAAACTTAAATCGATATCAACATCATTCGAGGTTATTGCAGATAGTGCATTCCTTTACTGTGGAAGACTAACAGACATAAACATACCCAAGGCAACCTCAATTGGGCGAGGAGCTTTTAGAAGTTGCAATGCCATAACGGATCTCCATTTCGAGAACCTTGACTCAATATATATTGATGTTAGTGCATTTATTGGATGCACTAACCTAAAATCAATGTCCTTCAAAAATATTAATGCGTTAAATGCCGGAAAATTTGACAACGGATACGGTGCATACCGCGGTGCGCTCATCCAATCTGGCATGACTGCTCCCGGCATCAATAATATCAAACGCTTATATGGCCCTATATTCTACAGGCAAAAAGATTTGACAAGCTGGGAATTAAACACATACTTCGACAAATTAGAGGTCATAGGCGACGATGTTTTCTATGGATGTCCCGGTCTAACGGAACTTAGCCTTCCAAATGTAATCTCTATCGGGAGAGAAGCGTTCAGTGGGTGCACCAATCTAACGGCCATATATCTACCGAGAGCAAACATAATTGGGCTGTGTGCATTTGAAAATTGCACTGCGCTACAAAGTCTTGGTATTCCAAACGTATCCATCATCATTGGTGGTGCTTTCTGGGGTTGCACTAAGATAAGTTCAGTTAACTTACCAAACATTAGACGTATAGATAGAGCCGCTTTTTACGAATGTAATTTTAAATTTCTATACTTGGGCGAAAATCTTGAAAAGATTGATGGTTCCGCCTTCATCACATGCACAGGTCTTTATGGTGTTTATTCAATGAATATGACGCCCCCCATTATATCTGAATATACGTTTCCGAGCGATGTCCAATATACAACATTACAAGTGCCGAAAGGATCCGTACAACTATATAAAGCAGCCGACTTCTGGAAAAAATTCTCGACCATTCGAGAATATACACCGGAAATGCAAATCGACAAAAAACTTACCATTGAAGCAGGGGAAAGTGTGCAAATTAATGCACGTATATACCCAAAAGATTTGGATACAACCCCGATAAGATGGTCGAGCGAAGACAATAGTATTGCCACAGTATCTTCCAATGGTATTGTCACCGGCATAGCAGAAGGTCAGACCAAAATTAGTGCAACACGAGGCGAGACTTCTGGTTATTGTCGTGTAACAGTTAAGAAAAAAGAAAGTGTCGAGGACGTGAAGGTAGACACTGCCACCGAGTATGATGTGTACAATCTACAAGGCATTATGGTACGCAGCAAATGCGACAAAGCAGACATCTACAACCTGCCCGGCGGCATCTATATCCTCGTGTCGCCGCAAGGTCGCACCAAGGTCCGCATCTGACACTGCCACATAACGGCATCTGACATCGCCACCGGGTGACGCCGGCAGATACCGCACACCGACATAACATTACGTACCGCAAGGCACGTCCACCTTCCCTAAGCCGGGAGACTGCATGGAACATAAGCGATGGTGCAGCCTCCCGACTTTAATTTCAAATATCTCAAAGAGCTCACGCTCGGAGCTCTCGAAACATTCCGACTATTCGCCGACGGTTTTGCGGCATTTAGGATTAATTATTAACTTTGTGGCACAGAAGTCCGGCGGCGCAAATGCGGCCGACAGCCGCTAACGCCGCAGTGCAAGTCGCAATACCGAAGCCTGCGACGACGCAGGCGAATATGCAATACAACAAGACTATACCTATATATTATCCCCGAAATAAAACCGAGAATATGGAACAAGACAAAGAGATTTTTGAGATTATCGCCGCTGAAGACCGCCGCCAGCGCAAAGGCATAGAGCTGATTGCCAGCGAGAACTTCGTAAGCGAGCAGGTGCTGCGCGCCATGGGGTCGTGCCTCACCAACAAGTACGCCGAGGGCTATCCCGGCCACCGCTACTACGGCGGCTGCCAGGAGGTAGACCGCTCGGAGACCTTGGCCATAGAGCGCGTCAAACGGCTTTTCGGCGCCGAGTACGCCAACGTGCAGCCGCACAGCGGTGCACAGGCCAATATGGCAGTATTCATGGCCGTTCTCAATCCCGGCGACAAATTCCTGGGACTCAATCTGTCACACGGCGGCCACCTGTCGCACGGCAGCCCCGTCAATTTCTCCGGTCTGATGTTCCATGCGCTCGAGTACAACGTCAGCGCCGAAACCGGACTGGTGGACTACGAACAAATGGAAGAAGTGGCACGCCGCGAGCGTCCGCGCCTGATTATCGGCGGTGCCAGTGCCTACAGCCGCGAATGGGACTATGCTCGTATGCGTCGCTTGGCTGATGAAATAGGCGCGATATTTATGGTGGATATGGCCCACCCCGCCGGACTGATAGCTGCCGGGCTGCTGGACAATCCCGTAAAATATGCGCATATCGTCACATCCACCACCCATAAGACACTGCGCGGACCGCGAGGCGGCATCATACTCATGGGCAAAGACTTCGAAAATCCCTGGGGCAAAAAAACGCCCAAGGGTGTCACCAAGATGATGAGCCAACTGCTGGACTCCGCCGTATTCCCCGGCGTGCAAGGCGGACCGCTGGAACATGTCATTGCCGCCAAAGCCGTAGCCTTCGGCGAGGCATTACAACCGTCTTTCACCGATTATCAGAAGCAGGTGAAAGCCAATGCAAGCGCTCTGGCATGCGCCCTTGTGGATATGGGATACAATATCGTCAGCGGAGGAACAGACAACCACTGCATCCTGGTGGACCTGCGCAGCAAATTCCCCGAGCTGACAGGCAAAGTAGCCGAGCGTGCACTCGTCGAGGCCGACATCACCGCCAATAAGAACATGGTACCCTTTGACAGCCGCTCGCCCTTCCAGACCTCCGGCATACGCTTGGGCACCCCGGCCATCACCACACGCGGCGTACGCGAGGACCTAATGGGTCCCGTGGCCGAAATGATAGACCGCGTACTGCGTGCGCCCGAAGACCCCGCCGTCATCGCCGCCGTCCGTGCCGAGGTCAACACTATGATGTCCGACCGGCCCATATTTGCCTGGTAAGGCGCTCAAGCATCTTATATGCCTAAAATACGTCTTGACCGACTATATACACAACTCATAACAATCTATATTTCGCTCAACAACCAATGCAAGGCATCACCTATGGAATCATCGTTGCCGGAGGCTCCGGCAGCCGCTATGGCGGCTCTATGCCCAAGCAGTACCTGCCCATGGGCCGGGACGGGCGTCCGGTATTGATGTATTCCATAGATGCCATGCTGGCGATATGTCGGCCCGAAAATCTCCGTATCGTCATCGCCGAGGACTGCCTCGGACTTTGGCAAAAGCTGAGCAAGTCATCACCGCTGTATGCATCACTGAAGATTGTATGCGGCGGTGCTTCGCGCTGGCAATCGGTGCACAACGGGCTGGCGAGTCTACCTCCGACAACGCCCGGCGACATCGTACTGGTGCATGACGGAGCGCGCCCCGTGGTACCGCCCGAAGTGGTACATGCCGTTGCCGAGGCGGCGGCCGAGCGCCTTGCAGCCATTCCTGCGGTTGCCGTCACCGACTCGCTGCGATGCCTCAATGCCGACGGCACCAGCCATGCAGTCGATCGTAGCCGCTATTACGCCGTGCAGACCCCGCAGGGTTTTGATTTGGAGATGCTGCGCCGAGCATACGCAGCGCCCTACTCGCCGACATTCACAGACGATGCAAGCGTCTTCGAAGCCGCCTTTGACACACCGGTGACGCTTGTGCCGGGCAGCCCCGAAAATATCAAAATCACTTACAGCGGTGATATCGAACGTGCCGCCGAGATTTTATCCGGACGCCGATGAACCCCCTGCGCCGCATCGAGATACAATACGTCAAAGGCATAGGCCCCAAGCGAGCCGAGCTGCTGACCGCCGAGCTGGGCATACGCACGGCCTACGACCTGCTGCGACATTTCCCGAACAACTACATAGACCGCAGCAAGACATACCACATCGCCGACCTTATGGGCGAGATGCCGGCCGTACAGCTGCGCGGCCGCTTCGTGTCCATGAATACCATCGGCGAAGGAGCCAAGATGCGCCTGTCGGCAATATTCACCGACGGCACCGGCACCATCGAGGTTGTATGGTTTCGCGGCATACGCAACATCCGCGAGATGTACAACATCGGTACCGAATACGTCATCTTCGGCAAACCCACAATCTACGGCCGCACCCACATGTGGAATATGGCGCACCCCGAAGTGGATGCAGCGTCCTCGGCAACACTCGCCGAAGGCCTGCACGCCGTATATCCGCTGACCGAGAAGTTGCGGCAACGCAATGTCGGGTCACGCCAATTTCATCAATGGATTACAGCACTGCTGTCCGCCACGCCACCCATACCGGAGACGCTCCCGGCTTCCGTGATTGATGATTGCCGACTGATGTCCTTAGACCATGCATTGCGCACGATACACAACCCCACGGACAGCACCGCACTCCAACGCGCTCGCGAGCGTCTGAAATTCGAGGAGCTGCTGTACATACAGGCCGATATGGTGCGCCGCAACCTCCACCACCGCCGCCAATCCATAGGGCATGTGATGCCGCGCGTAGGTCGATATTTCAACACCTTCTATGGCAGTTGCCTGCCTTTCAGCCTCACGGAGGCGCAAAAACGCGTCGTACGCGAAGTACACGCCGATATGCGCACCGGCCATCAAATGAACCGTCTGGTGCAGGGCGATGTGGGCAGCGGCAAGACTCTCGTAGCTCTTATGACCATGCTGCTGGCCCTCGACAACGGATACCAAGCATGTCTGATGGCGCCCACCGAAATTCTGGCCGGGCAGCATTACGAGACACTGACGTCCATGGCCGCGCAAATAGGCGTCAACATCAAACTGCTGACCGGATCGACACCGGCAGCACAACGACGCAAAATACATGCGGGGCTGCTGGACGGCAGCATACACATCCTTGTAGGCACACACGCCGTACTCGAAAACACTGTACAATTCCACAACCTCGGCCTTGCCGTCATCGATGAACAACACCGCTTCGGCGTAGCCCAGCGTGCGCGTATGTGGTCCAAGAACAATGTGCCGCCGCATATTTTGGTAATGACAGCCACGCCTATACCGCGCACATTGGCCATGACCGTCTACGGCGACCTCGATGTATCCGTCATAGACGAATTGCCACCCGGACGCAAGCCGGTGACAACAGTGCTACGCTATGACACCCAACGTCTGCAAGTTATGAAAGCCCTGGCTGCACAACTACGCCAAGGCCGCCAAGCATACATTGTACACCCCCTTATACACGACAACCCCAAGCTGGAACTGCGCAGCGTCGAAGAAGGCTACGACATCATCCGCGAGACATTCCCGCAATACAAGGTTGCTCTGGTTCACGGACAATTAAAACCGGACGAAAAAGACTACCAAATGCGGATATTCGTCGAGGGCGAGGCTCGCATAATGGTCGCCACAACCGTCATCGAAGTGGGCGTCAACGTGCCCAACGCCTCCACAATGATTATCGAAAACGCCGAGCGTTTCGGCCTGAGCCAATTGCACCAATTGCGCGGACGCGTAGGCCGTGGCGCCGACCAAAGCTACTGCGTGCTGATGGCGCCGACCAAATTAAGCCGCGACAGCCGACAGCGCCTCGAGCTGATGACACAAACCACCGACGGCTTTGTAATAGCCGAGGCGGATATGTGTATGCGCGGCCCGGGCGACATCGAAGGCACCATGCAAAGCGGCATACCCTTTGACCTGCATATAGCCAACCTCGCCACCGATGGCCAGATTATCCAAATGGCACGTAATGCCGCCGAAAAACTATTGGCCGACGACCCCGATCTTTCCAATCCGGCAAATGCCGCCTTTGCCGAGGAGCTGCGTGCCGTCCTCGATCGTACCGCCGACTGGAGCCGCATATCGTGATGCAGACATCTTCGTCCGATTCAATCCCCGAGATTTCTCGGGCAAGCGCAACCGATCATAAAACCACATACGGCATCCGTATACCCTATAAACCGCCCAAGTCGCACCCGAACGCAACGACAACGGCATATGGACAAGTTCTTACCAAGATAAGATTATTATCCCTTTGACCATTTCTTCTTTCTACCTTTCTTC
>ERZ1031078.757-NODE-757-length-10404-cov-4.289303_pt1 | contig 10404 bp, 5 predicted proteins | sample MGYA00518179_ERZ1031078 | MGnify/ENA primary metagenome ERZ1031078 (study PRJEB33719, sample SAMN04261274) | wastewater metagenome | biome: rural village; feature: human; material: feces | host: Homo sapiens | place: El Salvador | collected 2014-01-14 ... | reverse complement strand
CTATATTTTACTCTAAATCCGATATTATTTCAACAACAATTTGTTAATTTTTCAAAAATAATTAGGTTTTGTTAAATTATCGACAAAGTGAAGTAAGAAATCGTACAAGATAATCAGGGAAAGTCAGTTTTTTAACCGCTTCGGGCGAGCAGAGATTGATTTTTCCTATCTCTTTGTCCTCAAGCATAAAGCTGACCGTTCCGAGCACTTGATTTTTTTCAATCGGTGCTTCGACGTCTATTGCAAGGTCGGTAACAAGGGTTATTTTATCCTCCTTGCCCTTTTCGATTACGGCGAATTTCTTTTCTGTTATTTGCGGCGATATTTTATCCTGTTCCCCTCCGATTACATTGACGTCGGTTATCAAGGCAGGGTCAACCGAAAGCTCCGCAAGTGAATAATTCGCAAAGCCCCAGTCAAGCATTGCCCTTGCACCCGAAAACCTGTCATTGCTCGATTCGCTGCCCATAACGACAGCAATGAGCGACAAGCCGTCACGCTCCGCCGTTGCGCTGACGCAGCAGCCTGCCTTTGAGGTCGTTCCCGTTTTAAGTCCCGTTGCCCCCTTGTAAAATCTTATGAGCTTATTTGTATTGACAAGCTGAGTTTCTCCGCCTCTTAAAGTGTCCATCCAAACAGTCGTGTAATTTCGTATTCTCTCATGCTTTAACAATTCCCTTGACATAACCGCAACGTCATAAGCACTTGTTATGTGATTTTCTACCGTATCGTCAAGTCCCGAGCAGTTTTCAAAAACCGTATCGTTCATTCCGAGCTCCTTCGCCCTGTCATTCATCATTTTCACAAACGCCGTGTCGCTTCCTGCCACATATTCCCCCAGTGCAAAGCAAGCGTCATTGGCACTTGCGATTGCCATCGCCTTCAGCAAATCATCAACCGTCATCTGTTCGCCCTGCTTTAGCCATATTTGCGAGCCGCCCATTTTGGACGCCTCCGCCGACGCCGTAACAGTATCGGTCAGGGCAATTTTCCCCTGATCTATCGCCTCGGTTACAAGAAGCAGGGACATTATCTTTGTAACAGATGCGGGATAAACCTTTTCGTGAGCGTTCTTGCTCATTAAAATTTCGCCTGTTGACGCTTCCATTAAGACTGCCGATTTCGCATTTATCTCGACCTTCATATCGGGCAGTTCCTTTGCATATGCGTTGACGCTTATCACGGAAAGCATCAAAACAACCGTTAAAATTAAGCCTGTTATCTTTTTCATATCACACCTCCGAGCTTTATGCTAAATTGTATGATATTCGCCGTTGTAAAAATGACTTAATATGGTGTATAATATATAAAAGAACGGAGGCAGACTATGAACGATTACGAAGTTAAAAAGGCAAGAGCCGAACAGTTAAGAAAAGAGCTTAACCATCACATATACAGATATTACGTTGAAAACGAGAACGATATTGAGGACTATGAGTACGATATGCTTATGCGTGAGTTAAAGTCCATTGAGGAGGAATATCCCGAGCTTTTGACGGCAGACTCCCCTACTCACAGAGTCGGCGGTACGGCTGATAAAAATATGTTCTCGAGCGTTACGCATATTGTAAAAATGGAGAGCCTGCAAGATGCTTTTGATAAGAGCGAGGTACTCGACTTTGACAGAAAGGTAAAAGAGGTCTGTCCCGACGCAACATATGTTGTCGAGCCGAAAATCGACGGACTTTCGGTATCGCTCGAATACTCAAACGGCGTTATTTCAAGAGGCTCAACACGAGGCGACGGAGTTACGGGCGAGGATATTACGGCAAACCTTAAAACAGTTCGTTCAATTCCGCTGTCGTTAAAGGAAAAGCTTCCGTTTATCGAGGTGCGTGGCGAGGTTTATATGCCAAAGGAAAAGTTCTTTGAAATCGTCAAAAAGCAGGAATTAAACGAGGAAAAGCCGTTTAAGAATCCGAGAAATGCCGCCGCAGGAAGCCTGCGTCAAAAGGACCCGAAAATAACCTCGCAGAGAGGTCTTGATATTTTTGTCTTTAACATTCAGCAAATCGACGGAAAAGACCTGCAAACCCACAAGCAGTCGCTTGATTATATTAAGAGTCTCGGATTTAAGACAATTCCGTTTTACAATGAATTTGACAATATCGACGACGTTATAAAGGAGCTTGACAGAATAGGCTCGATAAGAGGCACTCTCCCCTTTGATATTGACGGCGCAGTTATAAAGGTAAACCGTTTTGACCAAAGAGAGAAATTAGGCAGCACCGCAAAATGTCCCAAGTGGGCGCTTGCGTGGAAGTATCCGCCCGAAGAAAAGCAAACGAAGCTTATCGATATTGAAATAAATGTCGGAAGAACAGGCGTTTTAACTCCTACTGCGGTTTTTGAGCCCGTTTTGGTTGCAGGCTCAACCGTAAGCCGTGCAACGCTTCACAATGAGGATTTCATCAAGGAAAAGGGCATACGCATAGGCGACACGGTGATTATCAGAAAAGCAGGCGATATTATCCCCGAGGTTTTGGAGGTCAGCAAGCACGCAGAGAGCTCCGAGCCGTATAAAATGCCCGACGTCTGTCCGTCGTGCGGAGAGAAGGTTACAAGAGAAGCGGGCGAAGCGGCAATTCGCTGTAACAATCCCGACTGCCCTGCTCAGCTTTTGAGAATGTTAATTCACTTCTGCTCAAGGGACGCAATGGATATTGAGGGACTCGGCGACGCCAACCTTGAATTGCTTGTAAACGAGGGTATGCTCAAAACCGCCGCAGATATTTACAAGCTTGATTTTGACAGGGTTGCGGAATTTGAACGTCTCGGAAAGAAAAGCGCCGACAATCTCAAAAAAGCGGTTGAAAAATCAAAGGAAAATGATTTGGGCAAGCTTATTTTTGCACTCGGTATCCGTCATATCGGACAAAAGGCGGCGAAGCTCCTCGCTGACCGTTTTCAGGATATGGACGGCATCATTTCCGCAAGCTTTCAATTGACGGCTACGGCGAAATAATGGCGGAATCGGTTGTCGATTTCTTCTCGCATCCGCAGGCGATTGTGCTTATAGACGATTTGAAAGCGGCAGGCTTGAATATGAGAAGCGAAAAGAAGGTAATTGACAACAGATTTGAGGGTAAGACCTTTGTTTTGACGGGGACTTTAAGTCAGTTTACAAGAACGCAGGCTTCTGAAATTATTGAAACCTACGGCGGAAAGACCTCGTCCTCCGTTTCTAAAAAGACGGATTTCGTTTTAGCCGGAGAAGCCGCAGGAAGCAAACTGCAAAAGGCGCAGGATCTCGGCGTTAAGATAATCTCGGAGGATGAATTTTCCGCTATGATTAAAGCGTAAATTTAAGTATAATATACAGCAAAAAGCTCTGCTTTCGCAGAGCTTTTTTATTGCTTTTACTTATTTATAGAGCGTTTGAGTTTGGTCAAATTCTCTGTTGCCCGAAGCGATACCGTCAAGATAGAAGTAGTCAAACAGGTCGAGCACGCCATCCTTTGAAACATCTGCGGCAATATAATAAATGCTGTCTGATTTGATATTTTCGGTGTTGTCAAACGCATCCTCGAAAATCAAATTCATATCCGTTTCGTCAACAAGTCCGTCGCCGTTTACGTCGCCGTAAAGGATAACCGTTGCGACCTCATAAACAATGCTCGGATCTATTGCGGATATGCACTTAATAACGCATCCCGTTCCGACCTTATCGGTCTCGGAAAGCTTTTTACCGTCCCTTGTAATCTCAATCTGAACGTTTTTGTTGCGAAGCTGTGCTTCAACCTCAGAAACGGTATTTGATGTCGGATTTAATCCTACCATATAGGTATATTGGGTGTTGGTGTTTCTGTCAACAAGAAGCGAAGCGTTATCATTGACAAGAAGCTTGTTGTATTCAAGCTTATCCATCGCATTTTCAAGCTCTAAAATCGCATCGAAAATCTCCGTTACGGTAGCACCGCTGTTTTCAAGCACCGTATTACCGCTTGTAATGGCTTTTGTGAGGTCAGCCGAGGTAATGTCGGTAACATCTGCCATATCGAGCGAATTAGCTTTTTCAATGGTATTTGAAAGGTCGGTTTTGTCTACAGTTATAACGTACTCGTCGGAAATATCGCTTTCGTTTCCTGCGCCGTTCACAGCCTTAAAGGTGTATGTTTTTGCGCTTGTAAGCTCAACGGTAAGAATATTGCCGTCAAGTGCCTTAAAGCCCGTACCGTCGTTGTAGTAATATGTTACGCCCGAATCGGAATTTGTCGCACCGAGCATAAAGGTAACATTTTTGTTCACGGTAGGATTAAGCTTACCGCTTACCGCAACGGAAAGTATCGGCTTTGCGGTATCGATTTTAACAGTGAGTGAGGTCGTTTCGCTTTCAAGTCCCGAATACGAAACCGCCTTAAACTCGTAGGTGTGAACACCCTCAAGAGCAGTTACCGTATTCGATTTGAGAATTGCCCACTCGCCGTTGTCAATTCTGTATTCATAGCTGTAAATACCCGAGAAAGCATTTGAGGAAAGGTTGATTTTAACAGGCTTATTTGTATATCCGCCGTTATATGCTTCCTCTCCCGAAACAGCGGCCGCAACAACCTTTTTGGGCTTTACGGTATCAACGGTAAAGGTGCTTGATTTATAAATCTCGCTGACGTTTCCTGCGTTATCGGTAGCCTTTACCTCGACCGTTCCCTTAAACGCCGTGTCGATTACAGGCTTTGCGTTTTCGTCATAAGCCGTCCAATCGCTCTTGACAGTACCGTCGGAATTTACAAGTCTGTAACTGATGCTTGCAATGCCGGTTTCAGCATCCGAGGCATTGACCGTTATTTCTGCGGTGTTGTTCATAAATACCGCAAACTCGGTTGAGCTTATTGGTCTTACAACAGAATTTCCGTCCTGCTGTTTAACGCTCACATTCTCAATCTTAGGAGCTGAGGAGTCAAAATCGGTAATTGTAATTTCCTTTTCGCTGAAAAGTCCGTTCTGAGCGAAAACCATTACTCTGTATGTTCCGTTTTCGGTTACGGTAAACGCCTTTTCGTTCGTAATATCGGCACCGTTTACGGTTATTTTCTTAATTCCCGAAGCACCCGTATTAGCGTTTACGCTTACTGTAATCGGAGAATTCGGAGAGGTCGTTTCGCCCTTAACAAGCTCAATTTCAGGCGTTACGGTATCAATCATAACATAATATGCGTCTGACGGAGGACTTTGCGTTCCTGCTCCGTTTACCGCCATAAAGGAATAATTTGCATTTGTATTTTCACGAAGCGATATAATCTCGCCCGTGGTAATTTCCGTCCATTCGCCGCTTCCGTCGGTGTAATAATAAGTAATTCCCGAAATAGACTCATAAAGCGTTGAAAGGTCAAATATAACCTCGTCGCTCGTCCATCTTCCGAAAGTACCCTTGAAATCAACACGGATTATCGGCACCTGTCTGTCGATTTTTACGGTAAATGTGGTAATCTTGCTTTCAAGGTCGGAATTTGAAACAGCCTTGAATTCGTAGGTGTGTATTCCCTGCTCCGAAGCTGTAAGCTTTCCGTCCTTTGAGGATACCCATTCTCCGCCGTCAACTCTGTAAAGGTATTCGTAAATTCCCGAATAAGCCGAGGAGTTAAGCGTAATTTCAACGCTGTCCGATACCCATTTGCCGTCGGTATAAGTTTCGCCGTTAAAGGAAGCCGAAACAGTAACGTCGGTCGGAATATCGGCATCAATAACGAAGCCGTCCGAACGGTAATAGTCAGAAACATTGCCCGCCTTATCAAAGGCTCTTGCCTGAACATAGCCCTTGAAATTCGGGTCAACAACAGGCTTGCCGCTTTCGGAATATACGCTCCATTTATCGTTTATCGGCTCGCCGTTTTCGTCGAGAAGTCTGTACTCTACCCTGTCAATTCCGGCAACGCCTATATCCTCACTCGAAATTGTAATTTCAACCTGCTCATTAAAGAATTTGCCGAAGGTCAAGGCGTTGAGAAGTCTTGCAATTCCGCCCTTTTCCTTGTGTTCAAGAGTGATTGCGTTGACAACGGGTGCGGATTTATCAATGTTATTAACATTAAGTGTCTGCGTATTGGAAAGACCGTTATTCGCCGTTATCTCAACGGTATATGCTCCGTTTTCGGGCACCGTAAATTCAGTCTGTCCCGTTATATCCTCGCCGTTGAGCGTAATAGATTTAATGCCGGATTCGCCCACCGTAATATTTTTAATATTTACTGTATATGACTGATTTGTCAACGCCGTTACAGACTGTTCAAGGGTAAATTTAGGCTTTACATCATCAAATTTAACTCTGTAACCCTGCGAAATTTCGCTTTCTACGCCCTCGCTGTTTACAGCCTTGAAGTAGTAAACGTCGTCGCCGTTAGTGTTTACAACATAGTAATTCGAGTAAAGAACCGTCCAATCGGTTGCGTTCTCCCTCTTGAAATAGTATTTTACTCCGTTAAGCTTGTTTGTTGAGTCAAAATTGAAAACTACCCTGTCCGCAGTCCAATTTCCGTCATATCCGCCGTTATCGACGCTCAAAACAGGTATGCCGTAAACAATGACGGGGAAGGTTTTTGAAGCGCTTCTGCCTGCGTGGGTATATGTAACGGTAATCTGCTGCTCCTCATTGAAAAGCTTAGGATTAAAGGCAGAGGTATCAACCGTATAATCCGTTACAAATTCAGACTCTGCGTTAGCATAATTCGCCTTAACCGTCAAGCCCGAGAGGTCAAGCTCGGTTACGCCCTCAATATATTTATACTGCGGATTTGTAATTTCAATATCGGTAAGCTCTTTTGATTTGAGCGTGATTGAAAATACGCCCCTGTAAGTCTTACCTGCTCTGACTACGGATACAACTATGTACTGCTCGTCGTCGAGAATTTTTTGATTTATCTCACTTACGGTATAGTCGGAAACCTCAACACGAAGCTGGTCATCGGAAACAGTAGCCAAATCCTCACCGTAGTACTTTTCAAGGTCTGCTCTGTCATAGGTTAGCTCTACTTTAAGGTTTGTAAGGTCAAGCTCCGACTCTCCCTCAATATATTCTGTCTTTGTGGGTGCGGTTACGGTAATGCTCTTAGGCTCAACCTCAACGACTGTAATTTTCTTTGTCGCTTCATTGTGCGAGGTAAAGTTTCTTCTTCCGAAAAGATGAAGCGTTGTCTCGCCTGCCGTCTTACCTGTAACAAGGCCGTCACTGCTTACACTCGCAACGGCATTTTCCATATTGCCTGAGCTGTTAAGAGTGTTTGAAGCACTCCACGGAGCAGCACCCTCATCTGTGGGCAAGCCCCAAAGCACCTTAGTAATATCAAGTCTTTTCGGTGAGAAATGACCCTCATACTTAACGGGAAAATCCTTAATTACATAGTCATTTCCCTCAATTCTTGCGGATGTTACATAGTTTATAAGCGCACCCTTAACGGTAATCTCAAATGACCTTGTTACACCGCTGACAGTTGCGTAAATTGCTGTTTTTGCGGAATTTGCAGGTCCGTATCCGCCTGCGTCAAGACCCTTAACAACGCCGTTTTCATCAACCGAAGCGACAGACGGGTCAGCTGATGACCATTCTACCGTTGAAAGCAATGCTTCATCATGATCCTCGGGCAAAACGTTTGCGATACTGAGCTGAATTGTTGAATTTTCAGTTACGCTTGATTTACCTGTTATCTGAAAATCGGTTACAGCCTTACCGGAAAGGACGTTTATGGAGGTCTCAACGGACGCACCGTTGAAGGTTGCCTTTGCGACAACGGTTATAACACCGCTTGATTTAGGAGTTAAAAGTCCGTTATTGTCAAGGGTTGCGGTTGAAATTTCGGCAGGAGCACTTGCTGTTGCCCATACAGTTTTGTTTGTAGCGGCATCCAAAAGTCCCCACTCTCTGACAACCGATTTGTTATTGTTAAGCCTTGACGGAAAAACGGTTGAGATATACTGCGTCGGCTTATCGTTGGGGATTACGGTATCTCCGGAGATTTCAATTCCCGAAAGAGAGCCTGTAACGCCTGCACGCTTAACGGTTACGCTGACGGTAGTTGAAGCTTCGCCGATAGTAGCGGTAATGTCAACGCTCTTGCTTATAGTTCCGCCGTCAAGTCCCATAACAAGACCGTTGCTGTCAACAACAGCGATAGTCGGGTCTGCACTTGACCAAACCACGTCGCCCGTGTACGCTCCGGCAGGGTCAACGTTTGCAACGACAAGCTGCGTTGTATCGCCCTCGGAAACACTTGTTGTACCTGCGATTTCGAAGCTCTTGACGGGGAGATCTGCGGGGTCAACAACCTCGAATGTAATTTTATCGCTGAAAGCGGCATAAAGTGCGCTTGAGGGCTGCACTTTAACAGTTGCCTTACCTGTTCCGATAAACGTAACAAGTCCCGTGTCGGAAACGGTTGCAACCTTAGAAGCACCTATGGATATGCCGTTATCAATGCTCCATTTAACGCCCTGCTTAAGTCTTACGGGGCTGACTGCACCGTAGAGCTGAACGGTTGCGCCGACAGCCACTTTTAACGGTACTTTTTTTCTGTTTGTGATATGTACACCTGTCGGAGCAACTGAACCTAACAAGTTTTGAGTTACAAGAACTTCGATCTTATCCATGCAAAGCTTCTTGCCCTCTGCGTTGTAAACGGTTGCGGTTACCTCAACGTTCATATTGTCAAGATAGTTTTTAAGGCTGTCTGCGATTTTATCGCCTGCAAGAGCTCTTACAATGCCGACAAGGACGTCTGTATTCATAGTTTCGGGGTCCATTCCGCTGTCCTTAATTGCCTTTTCAATGGACTTTGCAAGGGACTCGCCTATTAACGGTAACGGACGAACCTGCTCATCAAGCCACAGCTGAATTATAGCTGCCTTTGAGTAGTCATATCCTGTTACCTTGCCCGTTTCGTCAACGTCAGCAAGCAACGGAAGATTACTCTCCCACACAACCGTTGAGCCCTCGGGAATATTATCCGAAAGCTTATAGCCGAGCTGAACGGTATGATACTCCTGCACCTCAATTCTTGAGGCTATTTCATTGCCGCTTTCGTCGGTTATCGTAATCGACTCGCCGATGGCAAACACGCTCATTCCGGGTACGAGCGTCAGGATTATCAGCAAAGCACTTAAAAATACGCTTTGCACCTTATTTACAGTTTTTTTCACCATGCAAACAGACCTCCATCCGATTTTACATATTCATATAATTTTAACATGTCATAAAATTTCAATCAACAAAAAAATATTGCGAATTTGTAAATTTTGAATAAATTGTTTGTAAGCACAAAAAATAAGACGGGTGATTATATGAATTTAGCATTTTTTGACACAAAGAGCTACGATAAGCCACCGTTTGAACGGTTTTCAAAGGATAAAAATATCAATATAAAGTTCTTTGACTCCAAGCTTAATTACGACACAGCTCCGCTTGCGTGCGGATTTGACGGGATATGCGTGTTTGTAAATGACACAATCGACAAAAGCGTAATTGAAAGGCTGTGCGAATACAAGGTGCGATTTATTGCTCTGCGCTGCTCGGGATATAACAATGTGGATTTGAAATACACGGAGGGGAAAATTGCGGTTTTTAATGTTCCGTCATACTCCCCTTACGCCGTTGCGGAACACGCTATGGCTATGCTTTTAACCTCGGTGCGAAGAACTCACAAGGCATATCTCAGAACTAAAGATTTCAATTTTTCGCTCAACGGTCTTGTCGGCTTTGATTTACACGGAAAAACAGCCGGTGTAATCGGCACAGGCAAAATCGGTCAGGCTTTTATCGATATATGCAAGGGCTTTTCAATGAACGTTATCGCATACGATAAATATCCGATTGAAGGCTCCGATATTGACTATGTCAGCCTTGATGAACTATACGAAAAAAGCGATATAATTTCGTTCCATTGTCCGCTGACAGAGGAAACCTATCATATGCTCGATAAGAACAGCATTGGGAAGCTGAAAAGAACGGCGATTATCATCAATACCTCACGCGGACCGCTTATAGAGTCTAAGGCTCTTTTGAAAGCAATCAAGGAAAGAAAAATCGGCGGTGCCTGTCTTGATGTATATGAGGAGGAGTCGGATATATTCTTTGAGGATTATTCGGGGCATATCGTTGAGGACGACACACTCGCACGGCTTATCACAATGCCGAATGTGCTTGTAACCTCACACCAAGCATATCTCACGACGGAAGCGCTTAACAACATTGCAAAAACAACAATCGAAAACATTTTATCCTTTGAAAAGACGGGAAAATGTGAAAATGAACTGCATTGCTTAAAACAATATAAAAATTTGTGACGGAATGTGCCTTGAGAGGTTGACAAATTTCAAATTTTGTGTATAATACTTTTGTTGCCAAAATGCAATGCACTTGCCGGTGTGATGGAATTGGCAGACGTGCTGGACTCAAAATCCAGTGGTAGCGATACCGTG
>ERZ1031078.756-NODE-756-length-10408-cov-4.438713_pt1 | contig 10408 bp, 7 predicted proteins | sample MGYA00518179_ERZ1031078 | MGnify/ENA primary metagenome ERZ1031078 (study PRJEB33719, sample SAMN04261274) | wastewater metagenome | biome: rural village; feature: human; material: feces | host: Homo sapiens | place: El Salvador | collected 2014-01-14 ... | reverse complement strand
GTTCTCCCGTCGCGTGCCACGCGTGTTCCGTAAGTTTCAGCTACCCAACTTACTCCGTCCGCAGCGTTGCCCGCCGCTTCCGTCCACCGTCGCAATTTCATATTGCGATTGCCGGGCGATTATGCCTTCCGTATTTCCGTACCGCCAGTTTCGTTGGAATTCCACCATTTTTCGGCGTAGGTTGACGTTCCGCGCGGATGGCGTTACGTTGGCGTAACACGTCGTAACGTTTTCAAAACGCGGCCGGCGTTCCATATCGTTCTGTCAGCCCCACACGATGGGGACGGAAATGTTGAACCAAATATAGAGAAAGAAAGAGGAGGGTGACATGGGCCAGCTTGATTCTGGAAATGCCGCGTGGATATTGACTTCCGCGTCCCTTGTGTTCCTCATGACGCCTGGTGTGGCGTTCTTCTATGGTGGCATGGTCCGCGCCAAGGCCGTGCTGAATATGATGATCATGGAGGCGGCCGCACTGTCCGTCACGATGATCATGTGGGTGCTGTGGGGTTGGTCGATCGCCTACGCCGGCACCTCGGTCGGCGGCATCTTCGGCGACCCGGCAACCGGCTTCCTGCTGAAGGACACCATGGTTTCCGATAAGGGCGTCTTCACATCGGCCGCACTGAACGGCAACAACTACCCGGTCAGCGTCGACGTGGCCTTCCAGTCCGCGTTCGCCATGATCACCGTCGCGTTGATCTGCGGCGCCATCGCCGAACGTGTGAAGTACTCCACGTGGATGATTTTCGTGGCGCTGTGGATCACGTTCGATTACGCTCCGCTCGCTCACATGGTGTGGAACGGCGGCCTGCTGTCCGCTGACGGCGCCATTTCCCAGGCGATCGGCGCAGCCGCCCACGATTTCGCAGGTGGTACGGTCGTCCATATCAACGCCGCAGTCGCCGCTCTGGTCATCGTGCTGATCATCGGCAAGCGTAAGGGCTTCGGCACGCAGCCGTTCCGCCCGCACAACGTTCCGTTCGTCATGCTCGGCGCCTTCCTGCTGTGGTTCGGCTGGTTCGGCTTCAACGCCGGTTCCGCCTTCGCAGCCAACGGCACCGCCGGCTACGCGTGGGTTTCCACGTCCGCTGCAACCGCTGCGGCAATGCTCTCCTGGGGCTTCACCGAGAAGATCCGCACCGGCCACTACACCGCAATGGGTGCCGCTTCCGGCATCGTCGCGGGCCTCGTCGCCATCACCCCGGCCGCCGATGTGGTCTCCCCGCTGTGGGCCATCGTCCTCGGCGCCATCGCCGGTGTGCTCACCTGCCTGGCCTGCGGTCTGAAGTTCAAGCTCGGCTATGACGATTCCCTCGACGTCGTCGGCGTCCACGGCGTTGGCGGCTTCACCGGCACCGTGCTCATCGGCTTCTTCGGCGAAGGCACCGGCCTGTTCGCAGGCGGCGACTGGAGGCAGCTGGTCGTCCAGCTCATCGTCGCTCTCGTGGCCATCGTCTGGTCCGCCGTCATCACCGGCATCATCGCCTTCGCTCTGGAGAAGACGATCGGCTGGCGCGTCACCGAAGCCCAGGAAGTCGGCGGCATCGATCTTGCCGACCAGGGCGAACGTGCTTACGATTTTGCTGGTACCGCCAGCTCCGTCCTCAAGGAGGTGAAGTGAGATGAAGCTCATTACCGCTATCATCCAGCCCCATAAACTCGACGATGTCAAGGAAGCCCTCGCCGCCGCGGGCGTGCACGGCCTGACCGTGTCCGAGGCCAACGGCTACGGTCGCCAGCGCGGCCACACCGAGGTCTACCGTGGCGCCGAATACACCGTGGATCTCATTCCGAAGATCCGCATCGAGGTGCTGTCCGACGACGCCGATGCCGAGACGCTGGTCGGCGTGATCGTCAAGTCCGCCGGCTCCGGCACCATCGGTGATGGCAAGGTCTGGGTGGCTCCGCTTGATTCGGTGACCCGCGTGCGCACCGGACAAGATGAAATAAAGACCCCCGGGCTTGAAGTTCGGGTTATCAATTACGACACATCCCCGTACGTGCCTCGCGCCGTGCGGGGATTGTCATAAGTCGTCATAGGTTTCATAAGGAACGTGCGTTATGACTTCAGCAGTCGATGGTCTCAAACAACGGTTCATGGCCATGAGCCAGCCCGACGCCGACGGCGTCTACCGCAATGGCGCGGCGAAACGCAAAGCCCGCACGGAATTGGCCATGGGCAATCTCACACAGTTGTGGAACGAAGCCTGCGAGGCGGTTTCCTTCGATGTTCCGGCAACCGGCATCGGTCTCGGCGCGGTCGGTTCGCTGGCACGTGGACAGGTGGGCCCCAGCTCCGACCTTGATCTGGCGGTCATCTACGAGCCGCACGCGCTGACCGACCAGCAGCTCAACGAGCTCGTCAACAAACTGTGGTATCCGATTTGGGATTCCGGCCTCGACCTCGACCAGTCGGTACGTACCGTCGCGCAATGCGAGGCCGTCACCGACCGCGACCTGCCCGCAGCTATGGGATGGTTGGACGTGGTGCCGATCGCGGGGGACACTGGACTTATCGAAAGCACAGCCGTATCCATATTGGAACGATGGCGCAAGGCCGCGCGCAAACGTCTGCCGGAACTGCTCGGCTCCGCCAAATCGCGCCTCGACGAATTCGGCCGCATGGCCTACATCAACCAGCCGGACATCAAGGAGGCACGTGGTGGCCTGCGCGACTCCGTATTGGTGTCCGCGCTCGCCGCATCCTGGCTTGCTGACCGTCCGCACGGCACGTATGACGACGCCGTCGAACGGTTGCTGGACGTGCGCGACTGCATCCATCTGGTCGCCGGCAAAGATACGAACATGCTGCTATCGCCCTACCAAGCCAAAGTCGCGGCGATGCTCGGTCTGGCCGATCCGACGCTGCCCGATGGCGAACGTGAGGCGAAGTCGATCGACGATCTGCAAACGTTGCTGGCACGCGTTGGCCGGCAGATCGCGTTCTCCCTTGATTCCACCGCGTCGCGCGCCGAGCATTCGCTGACGCACGACAAGCCGCGATTCGCCTTCTTCCAAGTGTTCCAGCCGCGCGGTGGCGGCAAACGTCAGGCACCGACCTTCGATGTGATCGCCCCCGGCGTGGCCAAGCATGAAGAGGAAATAGTGCTCGCTCCGGGCGCGGAACCGGCCGCCGACCCGAACCTCGTGCTGCGCGTGGCCGTCGCAGCCGCGGAATTCGGCCTGCCGATCGCCCCGGGAACGTTGCGGAATCTCAAAAAGTGCCCTATCGGCGACCGCAACTGGATGGACGAATCGCGTGAACTGTTCATACGATTGCTGGCTTCCGGCCCCGCGCTGCTCAACGTGTGGGAAGACATCGATTTCATCGACGTGCCCGGCAAGCTCATCCCCGAATGGTTGGGCGTGCGCAACCGGCCAAGCGCGTCCGCCGCGCACCGCTATACGATCGACCGGCACATGGTGGAGGTCGTCACGCGGCTCGGCCGTGAAACACCCAGCGGTGGGCGGTACGACGACCGGCATTACGAGGCGCTGCTGCTCGCCGGCATCCTGCATGACATCGGCAAACGACCGGGGGTGGCCAACCATGCGGCGGAAGGCGCTCGGCATGCGACCGTGGTCGTGGAACGCATGGGATTCGACCGCGACATCGTCCGCTGGGTCACGCTGCTGGTACGCGAGCATCTGACATTGTCGGAGTTCGCTACAGGCCGCAATCCCAATGATCCCAACGTCGGCGATGATCTGGCCGGCCGGCTCGACCATAATCCCGTGCTGCTCGACATGCTGTTCGACCTGACCCGCGCCGACGGCTCCTCGTTGGGGGCCACGTCCGGCGAGACCATCTCCAAACAGTACGGGTGGAGCAAATGGCGTGAAACGTTGGTGCGCACCATGTACAACGCCACCCGATACCACATGTGAGCGCCGGTTTCTCGCATGCGCCAAGCCGATATGCCCCCGTATTTCTCGTCGTTTACGGAAAAGCGGGGTGCATATCACCTTCCGTTCACTTCGGCAAATCGAAATAAGGGAATCGGGGTACATGCTTTAGGATGTCCCCAAGTTGTCCACTCAGTTATCCCCACTCTGTGGATAAGTCGAAACGTTTTCCACATGGTTATCCCCAATATGTGGATAACTCGGCTTTTTTCGACTTTCTTATCCACACCAAAGCCATTCGCGCGTGTCGTTCGGTGGATGCGGAGATTCATCCATAATCTCAATGCAACACCGGTCGTGACGGCACGCACGTATTATGGTTTTCCTCGGTATTGAACACATTCGATTGACTGCTGCGGTTGGAGGGACATGGCGGAGAACGACTCTTGGAACAACGGTTCGGCGCAGAACCGCGGATTTTCGAACGCTGGAAACGGTGCGAACGGCATGAACGGCCGATCCGGCCAAGCCGTGCGCGACGCCCTGTTCGACCGCGTGCCGCCGCATGACGACGCCGCCGAAATGGCGGTGTTGGGCGGCATGCTGATGAGCAAGGACGCCATCGGCGAAGTATCGCAGATGATCGACGTGTCCGACTTCTACCAGCCACGCAACCAAACCGTGTACGAAGCGGTCATCAAACTGTTCTCGGCCTCCCAGCCGGTCGACGCCGTGCTGGTGGCCAACGAGCTGCTCGCCGAAGGCAATCTGGAAAAAGTGGGTGGCTCCGACTATCTGCACAGCCTGGTCGCATCGGTTCCGACCGCCGCAAACGCCACGTATTACGCCGACATCGTGCATCAGCGCGCCATCCTGCGTAATGTGATCGCGGCCGGCACCAAAATCGCACAGCTCGGCTACACCGCAGAAGGCTCGCAGGCCGAAGACGTCGTCAACCTGGCGCAGGCCGAAGTATATGAGATGTCCACCGGCAAAGTGCGGCAGGACTACGCGCCGATCGGCACCGTCATCGCCGATACGCTTGACCAGCTCGACCGTCTGCAAAGCGGCGAAGTGTCCCGAGGCGTGCCGACGGGCTTCCGCGACATCGACGATGTGACGCAGGGCCTGCAGCCCGGCCAGATGATCGTCGTGGCAGGCCGACCGGCCATGGGCAAGTCCACACTCGGTGTGGATTTCGCCCGTTCCGCGGCACTGCATCACGGATTGACGACCATCATCTTCAGCTTGGAAATGAGCAAAAACGAGTTGGCGCAACGTATCATCTCCGCTGAATCCAACATTCCGCTCGCCGCCATGCGCCGCGCGGACGACATCACGCCGGAACGTTGGGCCATCCTGAACGAGTTGCAAGGCAAGCTGCAGAACGCGCCCCTGTTCATCGACGACAGCCCGAACATGAGCCTGATGGAAATTCGCGCGAAATGCCGCCGACTGAAGCAGACGAACGATTTGAAACTCGTCGTCATCGACTACCTGCAGCTCATGACCTCCGGCAAGGCCGTGGAAAGCCGCCAGCAGGAAGTGTCCGACTTCTCCCGTGCGCTGAAGCTGCTCGCCAAGGAGCTGGAAGTGCCGGTGGTGGCACTGAGCCAGCTGAACCGTGGCCCCGAAATGCGTCAGGACAAGAAGCCGCAGCTGTCCGACCTGCGTGAATCCGGCTCTATCGAACAGGACGCCGACGTGGTGTTCCTCGTGCACCGTCCGGACGCCTACGACAAGGAGGACCGCCCGGGCGAGGCCGACATCATCATGGCGAAGCATCGTAACGGTCCGACCGACACGTTCAATCTTGCGTTCCTTGGCGCGTATTCGAAGTTCAAGGACATGCCCCAGGATTACCAGTCCCAGCAGGAGGCGGTGTGATATGGCTTGGAATTCCTTCGCGACCCCGTTGATCGGCAAGGCCGTGCGCGCGGCCTCCCGTTTGGCGCACGGCGGTGGCAGCGCGTTCCCCGGCAAAATCGTGGAACGCATCGACCCGCAATTCCTGTCGCGCACATTGGCGCAACTGCCGCTCGGCGTGGTGCTCGTCTCCGGCACGAACGGCAAAACCACCACCACACGCATGGTGGCCAGCATGCTGCAATCGCTCGGATTGAAGGTGTTCACCAACCCGACCGGCTCGAACTTCACCCGTGGCGTGGTTTCGTCGCTGCTTGCGGAAGTCTCGCTTTCCGGCAAACTCGACGCCGACATCGCGGTGCTGGAACTCGACGAGGCGTACGCCGTGCATTTCGTCAAGCAGGTGCCGCCCGACTACTGCCTGCTGCTCAACGTGATGCGCGACCAGCTTGACCGTTTCGGCGAGATCGACAACACCGCGCGACTGCTGTCCAAAGCTGCGGAAGCCACCACCGGTACCGTCGTGCTCAACCGTGAGGACCCGCGCATCGCCCGTCTTGCTGACGTGGCGCATACGGAAGACGGCGTGGAAGTACGCTACTTCGGCCTTGACGAATCGTTGCGCGGCTTCTTCCCGTCGGATGACGACATGAGCACCACTGTTGACGCGGAAGCGCACGACAGTGCGGAACATGGCGGAAATATTGGCGATTCGGGCAATGCCGGCGATACTGCCGATGCCGTTGCGGCTGCCGCGCCGGCCACATCGCAACCGCAGGACGGTCCCGACGCGCTGCCCGCCGACGTGACGTTGCGCGCCGTGGGCGACCACCGCGCCACCTTCGCGATCGACGGCGAAACGTATGAGACGGCCGTGAAACTGGAAGGCGTATACAACCTGTACAACGCGGCCGCCGCGCTCGCCGTGGTGCGCGCCGTCGCAGCGGACGCGCAGGCGATGTTCCTGCCGTTCGAAGACGCGCTCGCCGACAGTGTCGACGTGGACGGTGCCGATACCGGTACCGAAACGGACGGCAACGGCTCGCATGACGCCATCGACCAGGCCGCTGCGGACGAGATTCTGCGCGCGGCAGGCGTCTCACCCCGTATGATCGCCTTCGCGCACGCCACCACGCAGGCCATGATCGAAACCGCCGGCGAGGTCACACCGGCATTCGGCCGAGGCGAGGTCATCGCCGTGAACGGCACCCCCGCGGAACTGCTGCTCGTCAAAAACCCCATGGGCTTCCGCCTGTCGCTGGCCTCGTTCAAGCCCGAAGGCTGCGACACCATGATCTGCATCAACGACGAATACGCCGACGGCCGCGACATGAGCTGGCTGTGGGACGTGGACTTCACCTCGCTGCGCGGCACCGGCGTCAAAGCCGTGTCCGGCGTACGCGCGTGGGACATGGCCCTGCGCCTCGAATACGATCAGGTGCCGGTCGAATCGGTCAGCACCGACCTGGAGGAATCGGTCGTGAACTTCGTGAACGCGAATTCTGGCACCCCCAAACACATCTACTGCACGTACACGGCCATGCTGAAAACGCGTGCCGCGCTCGCCAAAATCGCCGACGTGGCCGACGCCGGCGTGGGCAAGTGAGCGCCGCGCGAAACGAAACCGCGCAATCGCAAAGCAAAACAGCGGAAGGAAGACGAGGAGACGATATGAGCCAGGTCATCGACATCGTGTCGCTGTATCCGAAGGATATGAACATCTACGGCGATTCCGGCAACGTGCTCGCCATCCAGCGCCGGCTCGCGCTGTACGGCTACGAGCCGCGCGTACACGCCTACAACCAGGGCTGCGACTGGCCCGAGCACGTGGACATGATTCTGGGTGGCGGCGGCCAGGACACCGGCCAGAAGAAGATCATCGACGACTTCTTCCAACGCGCCGACCTGCTGCGTTCGCTCGCGGCGGACGGCGTGCCGATGCTGATGATCTGCGGCCTGTACCAGCTGTTCGGCGAGTATTTCGAAACGGTCGACGGCTCCCGACTCGACGGCATCGGCGTGATCGGCGCGTACACGGTCGGCCAGGAAACACGCATGATCGGCAATCTTACGGAAACCTCCGCCGATTTCGGCAAGATCATCGGCTACGAAAACCATTCCGGACAGACGTTCCTGCGTGACGGCGTGCAGCCGCTCGGCACCGTCGAACAGGACGGCACCGGCAACAACGGCGAGGACCATACGGAAGGCGCGCGCGTCCACAACGTGATCGGCACGTACATGCACGGCTCGCTGCTGCCGAAGAATCCCGCGATCGCCGATTTCCTGATCCGCACCGCCGTCGAACGCCGTTACGGCACGTTCGATCCGGCCGCCGCCGGACAGACGGACGCGCAACGGGCCGCCCTGCATCGCATCGACGAAATCGCCGACCGTGCTCGCCGCGTGGCCATGTCCCGTCCGCGCTGACGGCTGCCATGCCGGTTCGCCGACAATCGCACCGCCCGCGCTGAACGCCGGATATCCGCCACTTTTTATGCGATTGACCGGTTTCGCTCGGCGCAGATGTGAAGAAAATGCGATAGAGTGGTACCACCATCACCTAAAGGAGGACATCATGGCTGATTTTAATTTTGGTGACGGCCTGCGCAAGGTCTTTCTCGCCGGCGTCCACTGTTGAGAAGAGCCAGGAAATCGTTGACGATCTCGTCAAGAAGGGCGAGCTGACCGTCGAGCAGGGCAAGGCCCTCAACGCCGAACTCAAGCACAAGGTCGAAGAGGCTAAGGAAGCCACTGAGGCCAAGGATGCAGCCCCGGCCGAAACCGAAAACAACGCCGAGTAGCTCCAGTCTTTCGTATCGCCGTCTGCCGCGCATGTGAGCGCCCGGACGGCGATTTGCTATGCCCGCGCGACGCCGGCGAAACGTTCGTCTGGCATCGCGGGCTTTCCAGCCGATTTCCCAACCGTTTGCGAGCAGTGACATGTCTTTGAAACACCCATCCGACAAGCCGGACGCGGCACGCCCCGAAAGCGTGGAGCCCGTCACGCTGTCCGACAGGGTCAACGCGGTCATCAACCCCACGGCCGACCCTTCGCCGGACGCCGCCTCCCAAGCAAACGGACTGACGGATGAGCTTGCCCACGAATCCGCGGACGATGCCGGCGAAACGGACGATACCGGCAAAGCGGCCGGTGCCAACGCGCAATCGTCCGAAACCATCGGCATCTTCGGAGCGCGCAAAGACACGTTCTCCGCGCGCTACCATCTGACCCGCCGCGGCAAACTCCGGCGTCTTGCGCAAATCGCGCAGATCGCCAACAAATTCGACGTGGTTCACGGACTCACGCCCGTCAAAATGCGTCTCATGCTCGAAGCGCTCGGCCCCACGTTCGTCAAGGTCGGACAGATCCTGTCCATGCGCTCCGAAATCCTGCCGCAATCGTTCTGCGACGAACTGTCCAAACTGCGCGCCGACGCCGACCCCATGCCATACAGCACGGTGCTGCAGGTGCTTGAGGACGAATACGGCCGGCCCGTGGACGAGATCTTCGACCATATCGACCCCACCCCGCTCGGCTCGGCCAGCCTTGCGCAGGTGCATCGTGCGAAACTGCTCACCGGCGAGGACGTGGCCATCAAAGTGCAACGTCCGGGCGTGCGCGAAACCATGGCGCAGGACGTGTCCATCATGCGCACCATCGCGGGAATCGCCACCAAAACCATGCGCAGCGCGCAGGTGGTGGACCTGTCCGGCGTGGTCGAGGAACTGTGGGACACCTTCGAATCGGAAACCGACTTCCTCATCGAAACGCGCAATCTGGCGGAATTCAAACGATTCTGCGAACGCTACAAATACATGGACTGCCCGAAGCCGTACCCGGAACTATGCACCGAACACGTGGTGGTCATGGACTACGTGGAAGGCATCTCCGTCTCCCATCCGGACGAGCTGCTTGCAGCCGGCTACGACCTGAAGGAAATCGGCACCAAACTCGTGGACAACTACGCCACGCAGGTACTCGACGAAGGCTTCTTCCACGCGGACCCGCACCCCGGCAACATCATGGTGCGCGGTGGGCAGATCGTGCTGCTCGACCTGGGCATGACTGGCCGGCTCAACGCCAAAACCCGTTCCGTGCTGAAGGACATGATCTTCGCCGTGGCCGAGCAGGATTCCCCCAAGCTTGCCGACGGTCTGCTGCGTTTCGCCGGTGCCGAGGCCGATCCGGAGGATTATCCGGCATTGCTGGCCGATCTGGACGTGATCGTCAAGGAATTCGGCACAGTGGACCTGGCCGAACTGGACATCGCCGCCATGCTGACGGCCCTGACGCAGATGGCGCAACGCCACGGCATCGAAGTGCCGAGCACCGTCACCACGGTCGGCCGTGCGCTGGTCACGTTGGAGGGATTGCTTGACGAATTCATTCCCGACGTGAACATGATCCAGATCATCTCCGACCACATCGCGTCGAGCACGTCGAAGAAGGATTTCGTCAAGGACGAGACGAAATCGCTGGCTCTCGAAAGCCATCAGGCGCTGCACAGTCTGCTTGCCGCCGCCAACGAGCTGAAAGTGGCGTCCCGCATGCTCACGCGCGGCCAGCTGCGCGTCAATATGGAGATGGTCGGTTCGCAGGAGCCGATCCACCTGCTGGCCAACATGGTGAACAGGCTGACGATGGCGCTTATCGTGGTCGGCCTGTTCATCGGCTCGTCGATTGTGTATT
>ERZ1031078.748-NODE-748-length-10482-cov-6.968064_pt1 | contig 10482 bp, 9 predicted proteins | sample MGYA00518179_ERZ1031078 | MGnify/ENA primary metagenome ERZ1031078 (study PRJEB33719, sample SAMN04261274) | wastewater metagenome | biome: rural village; feature: human; material: feces | host: Homo sapiens | place: El Salvador | collected 2014-01-14 ... | reverse complement strand
GGACCAAGAAAGGAGCAGCCTATGAAAAAGAAAAACATTGACAAAAAAGTCGCACTTTCCATTGGGGGATTAAGTGGGTTATGTCTGGGACTTCTTTTCGGAGCCTGGTATTTAAGCCATGAACCGGAGGAGTCCTTCACTCCTGCCGCTCAGGAGGTGGAAACCCTGGCAGAAACCTGGGATGATAAATTAGATTCTGGTATTCCGGAAGCATCCATCAAAGAGGAATCTCTTTATACCGGTGAAATATCCGACAACACGCAGACTGTAATCTCTGAAGATGAGAACGGATCTAACGTAGATCTATCCGGAAGCGTGACAAAAGAGGAAGCCCTGGATACCAAACCTACCGAGAAACCGGAGCCCATTGGGGATACCACAAATAAGGACAAAGTGCCTTCCTATCCGGAAGAGGTTCCTATAACGGCACCAGAAGTGCAGGTTCCTGCTGATAATTCAGAAAGTTCCCATCCCGGACAAGTCTATGATCCGGTATTTGGTTGGATTGATACCGGTAATACTACTTATGATGTGGTTGACAGTGATGGAGACATCAACAAGCAAATAGGCTCTATGGGTGAATAACAAAAAAACAACTAAGACATGGTAATCACGCCATGTCTTTTTTATTGCAAAGGAGACCAGATCTTATGACAGCACTTAGGAAATACTTTTTTCCACTGCTTCTATTCCTAACGATATTTTTATCCACCGGCATTTCCACCTATGCTATGGGTGATGGAAATATAGATGGAGGCGGTGGATCATTTGGTACTGGATCCGATTTAAACGTTTGGCGCAATAACCAGGATGGGGAACTTAAGAAGGAATTTTATGAAAAGGAACGGGAACTGCATGTCTTAGGGGAAGAGGACTTTGACCAGTACTTAAACAGACTCTTGCAAAGGAAGCTTGTAGTATGCGGTTCGGATTACGTTGGTGCAGACGCTCTCTTTGATCTGATCGGTCATTTGCATCTCCAGGCAGTGCCCAGTAACTTTTTTGTAAAGGCAGCCACCTTTACACAGCTTTTATTATCCGGAAAAGTGCCTCTAAAGACTGCACTTTGTATCTTCCATTCTGTCCGGTTAGATCCTACAGAGACCAAAGTTATGCAGCTTTTGAAAAACCAGGATCTGTCTGCAGCAGAGGTCATCCTCTGCAATGAGAATCACATTTTTCATCTGAAAGACTCTGCTGCACTGATGGAGGCACTCTATAACGATGAAAGTACTGACGATGATGCTGTGGTAATCAATGCCAGAACCAGTGAATCTAGATATCCGATCCTTTCTGCGATTGCAAACCTCTATCTGAAGCAGCAGATTGTATTTCAATTAGTGTAAATTTCCGAACTAACAATATTTTCAAATTGATCTGACTAGACAAAAAAAGTATCCGTAGTATAATAATAAAAAGAGCTTTATTTGATTTTTACGCTATTTTATAGCAGAAGGGAGATACCATGGCATTAGCACAAGTTACCAAAACACATGAAACCAGCTATACTCTAAATGATGCAATGGATGTACTTCTTACAAAGCTTGATGATGCTATTGACGACATGGAGCAGGGAAGAGTTCAATCCATCGAGGATGCTTGGAAAGAAATCGATCAGATATAGAGGAAGTCTTCTATGAACAAAAGATACAAAGTCGTTATTGCCCAAAGCGCTAAGCGTGATGTAATGGAAAAAAAGAATTACATTCTCCAAAAATTCCGCTATCGTGAATATGCAAACGCTTACTCTGAAAAAATGCGGAAAGCAGCTCTTTCACTGGAAGTGTTTCCGGGCGGATATCCTACATCCGGCTTTCAATACCGTGGATATATGATATATATGAAATCTGAAAGCAATCATTTACTCTTTTACACCATAAATGAAAATAAAAATACTGTAACAATTCTTAGAATTTTGCAGGATGGTATGGATTGGGAAAACATCATAAATTTATGGATAACGTCGAATTAATAATAAACAGCAGTACTAAAGGATTCTTTCGGAAAGATTGAATCCTTTTTTATTTGACAGCAGCACTGCGCTATGCTATTCTAAACTTGTAATTGATTTTTGTGCATTTCCTATTCGGGAATAGAAGCACACGTTGTTTAAGATTGAAATAAGTGTCAAAGAATTGTCCACTGAAAAGTGGCATTTTTTTGGCACTTTTTTTAATGCAAATTTTTAAATCCAGAAAGGAGACAAAAGAATGGAAGATCTTGTAACTATCAACGCAACAGGCAGAGTCACAGCAGATTTTGACTTAAAAACCAGCACTAATGGGAAGACTACCAAAAGGAGGAAATATATATGGTAGCAGGTCATCTGCGGGAGCAAAACGGTATTTACCAAATCATTCTGAGTTATAAAGATGCTAATGGGAAGAGAAAAACAAAACAGATCTCTACCGGTCTGAAAATCAGAGGAAATGCGAGAAATGCCGAAAGAATGCTCCAACAAGCACGTCAAGAGTTTATACCGCCTGAAATGGCTGCTGAGCAAGGAAAGGAAGTGAATCCGGAAGAATTAAGTAATTTAGGTGCTGATGTTGCTGCACATCAGTCAAATAATCGTAATTTGAATGATTTTTCTGAAACCACTATTGACAAACTCGAAGTGAATCTTACTTCATCCATAAATACGAATAAACAGGGGAATAAGAAAAAACGGGTAATCCCACCTGTAAACCCTAATCTCATGCTAAAACCGGTCGATCAGATTTTGTTTTGTGATTACATGCTGTTCTGGCTTAAATCCATGAGACATTCGGTAGATGAAGATACCTTCGCTGGCTATCAATGTGCCATAGAAAGTTCCATTTATCCTTATTTTTTGGAAAAAGGTTTTACCCTGTCGGATCTTGAGAAAAACCCACAGCTGATAAAGGATTATTACGATTATTTAATGGATATCAGAAAAGTATCTGCGAATACTGTAATCCACAGACACGCAAATATACGAAAGGCACTGCAGGAATTGTATATAGACGGAACCATAAACTGTAATCCCGCTGATCGTGTTAAAAAGCCTATTAAAGAAGTTTTTGTCGGCAGTATTTACAATGCTGAAGAGCTGGATCAGATGTTCCAGGTTTTTCGCGGAGATCCTCTCGAACAGATTGTAATTTTTGCAAGTTATTATGGGTTGCGTAGAAGTGAGATTATTGGTTTGAAATGGAAGTACATTGATTTTGTCCGTAAAACAATCAGCATAAAGCACGTCGTCGTAGAGTCCTGCATCGATGGCAAACTGAAACTGATAAAGAAGGACAAACCCAAAACCAAATCCAGTACCAGGTCATTACCTCTGGTGCCTCAGTTGGAAGAACTACTTGTTAAGCTGCTACGTAATCAGCAGCTTAAGGCAAAACTGTTTGGTGATTCCTATAACAAGGAGTTCAGAGAATATATCAATGTAGATCCTATGGGGAATTTAATTAAGCCGAATTTTGTCACACAGCACTTTAGGCTTGTCTGTGACAAAAATGAGCTGAAGCATATCAGATTCCATGATTTACGCCATAGCTGTGCTACGCTTTTATATGACAGCGGTATAGACATGAAAGCAATACAGGAATGGCTGGGACACAGTAATATTTCCACCACCATGAATATCTATGCTCATCTGAACTATAAGAACAAGGTTATATCCGCAAATGCGATAGCCGGAATTATACCAAATTACAAAGAAAAAGAACCCCGAGCAGCGGCAAACTAAACGGGATTCTTCCTCATGCCATACTGCTGGTGGCCGGACTTGAACCGGCACGGGATTGCTCCCGAGGGATTTTAAGTCCCTTGCGTCTGCCTATTCCGCCACACCAGCATGGTGTGTATATACATCAATCGGAGGGGTTTTCCCTGATATTTGGAGGGATATTTCCGATGGATGAACAACTTAATATTTTTTGATTTTCTGGAAAGCCAGTAAAATCAGGGGTTTGCACGATATCGTGTGGGATATACGTGTGGGATTTTAAGTCCCTTGCGTCTGCCTATTCCGCCACACCAGCGGACGCATCACACATTTTATTAAATGTGCAACTGGATGGAGGTGGATTCGAACCACCGAAGCAATTTGCAGCAGATTTACAGTCTGTCCCCTTTGGCCACTCGGGAATCCATCCATGTCAGGCAAAGTGCCCTAACAATGTGAAATTGTAGCATATGTTCACACAAATTGCAAGATATTTTTTATTATTTCTCAATATAATATAAGAAGAATGGATACTGCGCCAGCTGCATCTGCCCATAGTCGGTCACCTGATACCCTTTCTTCTGCAGTTCCGCAAAAGAGTCATCGCTCATGGCACCCGGTGTAAAGTACCAGAATCTGTCGGATTCTGCCTGGTTATAATCGCCATTTACAATCTCATTATCGGGATAATAATAATACAGTACTGTCCATCCTAGATGTTTCACCCCGTTGGTGACCATCTGCACATCCTCTTCGGGCGTACCGATCAGGTCCAGGGTCTTGTCAGTCTCTACCTTCTGCTGTTCATAACTGCCATAGCATTCCCGGTAATTCTGTATTCCCATGCCAAACATTACCAAAAGTAACAACACAAGCAGCACTCTGACCGACAGTTCCAGTCCCTTCCAGGACCGGTTCTCCAGTTCCGCCAGCTGCTCCAGCAGACGGCTGCTGCCGATGACCAGCATCATGATCGCCACTGCACTTAACGGATACAGATATCTCTGTGCCAGCATCGGTGCCATCACAATACTTAACAGGTAGGCAAAAGCAAGAGTTCCCAGGATCGTACAGACTCCCACTGCCATTGCGTAAGTTTTGTCAGACCATTTTTTCACTGACGGCTTCTGCAGACGAATACCCTCTTCTCCCATGGAAAACAGGGACGAATCCGCCACCAGTGTCACTATCAGCAGTACTAGCAGTAGCGGAAATACGATTACATTCATCCGTCTGCCGCCCATGACGATCTCCAGGCTCTTATCCAGCCCGAGGATCTCCGTCATCCACCAGCCTCTGCTGACATTTTTCAATCCTGCATAGAAAAAATACAGCCAGGGAGCATAGCCGATCAAAAATGCCACGATTGCCAATACACCTTTTCTCCAGGTCTTACCTCTGTATTTGATCCACACGGCCACTCCGGTGAAAAACATCATAATGCCCACGGCTACCAGGGCATAATAATGCGAATATGCCGCGCCCAGTGCCCACAATACCATTCCGGTCCAGGTCTTCCTGCTGCCATCCGCTATTACAAGGTAAGAACAGTAAAAGCAACCCATTACACACAAAAAGGCAAGTGCATACATACGAACTTCCAGATTATATTCCAGGCACGCCTGTCCCAGACCCGATATCATCACGAAAAATGTGGCCGGGAGCATACCGAAATGTTTCCGTATCACTGTCAGTGCCAGCACGATACCAATGGCAAACGGTACCAATGAAGCCAGATGGAATACCGGAACGCTGAATCCGAACAGGGTTCCGAACAATTTCAGCCAGTAATAATACAGCGGCGGATGATTATCCCAGTAATACAGCACCTGCAGGATACCATCGACGCTCTTATGTGCAGTATTTGCAGAAAAAGCTTCATCTCCCCACAATACACGGTCGGACATCATGCTAAAATTCAGGTACACCATAAAAGCTGTGGCTGCCAGCATCACTGCCGGAGCTATGTATCTGCAGACGGTCTTCCATGCTTTACTGTCCGCGATTTTCCCAAACGCCTTCCGGATCTTCTCATGTTTACCGGCTTTCGCCTCTTCCACGAACAGTTCACAAATGGTATATGCCAGCATGATGCAGATTTCCAGGCTCAGCACTTTGACTGCATATTCCCGGGATTCTACGAGTTTTCGCAAAATTGTATTGTCGTCATTGCTGGTCAGGGAAAGCAATACCCACGGCACAAAAAGCATGATCATCAGACAGGTTGCATAACGAAGAACATACGCTCCCTTACTTCCGGTCACCGTCTTCCCGGTGCTTCCATTATTTTTCAAAACATATTGCCGCCAGATCCCTAAGGATACCAGCGGCAACAGCAGGGTTATGATGATGGTAAACATCTGAAATCCTCTCTGTCTTTGGTAAATTATATTTTTTCTACACGTTATTCCTGCACATACTTCAGGATTGTCGCGGAAGTCTGGGGCATCTCGATCAGGATCTTCCCTGCCTTGATCTCATACTCCGCGCCTTCCATGCAATATCCGTCATCTCTGGATTGCAGGATCACTTTCATCTTACCTGTCTTAGGAACCCCGATCTCCCATACATGGATCTCCTTGGTGATGGGATGATTGTTATTGTTGATCAGGATCGCACACTGTCCCTTGCGGTTAAAACGCCCGTAGGAGATGAAGTTATAATCATTCTCCAGCATTTTCAGGGAACCGGTACGCAGTTCCTCGTTTTCACGGCGCAGGCGGATAATATCCTTGTGAAACGACAACAACACCTGATCCTCATGTCCCCAGGGATAGGTTCTCCGGTTATCGGGATCCGTGAATCCGCAGACACCGGCTTCATCTCCGTAGTAGATCGTCGGTGCGCCCGTCCAGGTCATCTGGATCACAACGCCCTCCCTGAACACTGCCTTATTAATGCCCTGCTCCGCAGCCTGGGGGCCTAAAGTATTGGTACGTCCCACCTTATGGTTCGTTCTCGTCAGGAAACGGGAATGATCATGGTTGGACAGTTCATTCATAGCCACCTGCCAGCTGGGCATGGAAAAACTGGAGGTATGATGCCGCATGGCTCCCCAGAAGCTCTCTGCATTACCGAGCAGGTCCTCTCTGTAGTCATCGCTGTGCTTCTCCATACCGGTGAGGAACCAGGTCACGGGCTCCATGAACGCATCGTAGTTCATGACAGTATCCCATTCGTTGCCCTGCAGCCAGTCTCTGGTATTACCGTAATGCTCTGCCAGAATGATTGCCTCCGGATTAGCCTCTTTTACCGCTTTCCGGAATTCCTGCCAGAAATGATGATTGAACTCCTGGCTGTGACCTAAGTCTGCCGCCACATCCAGTCTCCAGCCGTCCACATTATAGGGCGGAGATACCCATTTTTTTGCAACATGAAGGACATAATCCATCAGTTCCTGAGAACCTTCGTAATTCAGCTTCGGCAGGGTATCATGTCCCCACCATCCGTCATAAGAATTGTTATAAGGCCATGCTGCCTGATTATGAAAATCAAAATAATTCCGGTAAGGGCTGTCTGCGCTGACATAAGCACCCTTGTCATAGCCTTCCGCATTCTCGTAAATACGTTCTCTGTCCATCCATTTATTAAAGGATCCGCAGTGGTTGAACACACCGTCCAATATGACTCTCATGCCTCTGCGATGCGCCTCTGCCACTACCTGGGCAAACATCTCGTTGCTCGCCTCTAAGTTCGCCTTATTGGTCACGCGGTCGATATAGCGGGAAGCGAAACGGTTCTCCCGCTGTCCATCCGGAAGCAGCTCTCCCTCATCACTGACGATCTTACCCAGATGGGGATCAATATAATCATAGTCCTGAATATCGTATTTATGGTTGGACGGGGATACGAACAGAGGGTTAAAATAAATTACCTCAACGCCCAGCTCCTGCAGGTAGTCCATCTTGTCCAATACGCCCTGCAGGTCTCCTCCGTAGAACTCACGGACATCCATCTGTGCAGGATACCGTCCCCAGTCCTCTACACGGTGCACCGGCTCCCCGATATAGCAGTATTCATTGGTCAGCACATCATTGGAAGGATCGCCATTGCAGAAACGATCGGTATAGATCTGGTACATTACCGCACCTTTTGCCCAGTCGGGAGTATGGAAGCCGGGAATGATGATAAAGTCATAATACTCGTTGACCTCCTGCACCAATCCTCTCATATCGAAGATACCTGTGATCCTGCCGGTCTGTACCTCAAAATAGTAGGATACCTTCTGATCATCCAGACGCATCACATAAGCATAGTAATCAAAATCATTATTGCTCTCCACTCGTACCATGAGATGCTTCTGTCCACCGCTTACGAGGAATATCCTGTCCACGTTGTTCCTTGCGGTACGGAAACGGATCGTCACCTCGGAATATGGTTCCGGCTCTTCCGGGATCACATACTCCGCACTTGTATCCGTAAAAAGAGCTCTTCTGTTAAATACGGGTCTCATGGCAGCAATATACTGCTGATTATATTCTGTTCGACGTAATCGCTCCAGATCCATAGTATCTATCCTTTCTGAGACTAATGTCTTACTATCTATATTATGCTCCTGCTATTCTTACCTGTGCAGCACACGCATATGTAATTATACCCTTTTTCCTTACATCTGACAACAGCCTGACCTGTTTTTGAACGGTAAAAAGGACAGTCTTGGGAGGACTGTCCTTTTTAGAGAAGGTATTTCTTTCTTATGGGGTATAGCAAAAAACTATATAATGTATTGGGGGGGTTACAAGTAGTATAATAGCATGCACTACTAGTTTTGACTATTCTCAAAATTCACAAATATTACAAAAATGCATATTTGTTTTTGTTTATTTTTCACAAAATCAGTTTGTACAATACTACCAAATCTGCGAAACACCCTCGAAAACCTTTTCCTATACGAAAAGTGCTTCAAACTCTTCTCTGTTGATCTTTTCCTTTTCTAACAGAAGCGTAGCACAACTGTGAAGTACCTTCTCATGCTGCATAATAATGTCTTTTGCCTTGGTATAGCAGTCATCTATGATGCGCTTGACTTCCTTATCGATCTCACCGGAAATCTCCTCACTGTGAGCCTTGGCATGTGCCAGATCCTTACCGATGAAGACTTCATCATCGTCATCGTCATAGCAGATGACACCGATATTATCAGACATTCCGTAACGGGTTACCATACGGCGGGCTGTCTTGGTGGCTTTCTTAATATCACTGGATGCTCCGGTGGTAATATCTCCGAAGATGATCTCCTCTGCGATACGTCCGCCCAAAGATACCATGATATCCTGGAGCATACGGCTCTTGGTGGCGAACATCTCATCCTTTTCCGGCAGAGGCATGGTGTAACCGGCAGCTCCCACACCGGTAGGAATAATGGATACGGTGTAGACAGGTCCCACATCCGGCAGCACATGGAACAGGATCGCATGACCTGCCTCGTGATATGCCGTAATCTTCTTCTCCTTGTCGGAAATAATGCGGCTCTTCTTCTCTGCACCGATTCCTACTTTGACAAACGCCCTCTTAACATCTTTATTCGCGATAAAGGAGCGATTCTCCTTCGCTGCGATGATCGCTGCCTCGTTCAACAGATTCTCCAGATCCGCTCCGGTAAATCCTGCGGTAGTCTGTGCGAGCTGCTGTAGATTTACATCATCTCCCAGGGGTTTATTCTTCGCATGTACCTTCAGTATTTCTTCTCTGCCGCCCACATCCGGAGTCCCTACCGCTACCTTACGGTCGAATCGTCCGGGACGCAGGATCGCAGGATCGAGAATATCCACACGGTTCGTAGCTGCCATAACGATAATGCCTTCGTTGACACCGAAACCATCCATCTCTACCAGTAACTGGTTCAGGGTCTGCTCTCTCTCATCGTGTCCGCCGCCCATACCGGTACCACGGCGTCTTGCCACGGCATCGATCTCATCGATGAACACGATACAGGGCGCATTGTGTTTCGCCTCTTCAAACAGATCGCGCACACGGGATGCGCCGACACCGACGAACATTTCCACGAAATCAGATCCGGAGATGCTGAAAAAAGGTACTCCGGCTTCGCCTGCCACGGCTTTCGCCAGCAGAGTCTTACCGGTTCCGGGAGGTCCCTCCAACAGAACACCCTTGGGAATCCTCGCACCGACGCCGGTGTATTTTCCGGGTTCTTTCAGAAAATCGACGATTTCCTCCAGTTCCTCTTTTTCCTCCTTCAGACCGGCTACCTGTGCAAAGGTGACGCTCTTGTCACCCATGGACATTTTGGCCCGGCTCTTACCAAAGTTCATCATTTTACCGTTACCGCCACCGGCCTGCTGGGCATTCATCATCATGAAAAGGAATACACCTACAGCCAGTACTGCCAGCATCGGCAGCATATAAGTAAGGAACCAGTTCTCTCTCTCAATGTCATTCACTACGGGGTCAAATCCGTACTCGCGAACCAGTGTCTCCAGCTCGGTGATATCCGTAGCATACAGCTTATGATTCAGTCCGTTATTCATCTGGATCTCCAGATAGCCGGTAGGGGCTTCTCCATTCGGCTGTATTACGATCTCAGATACATTTCCGGCATCCAGATCTGCGATGAATTCTGCTCTGGTATAGTCCTCTTCCCGGTTGCTCAACAGATTGAGCCCTACGATCACCATGACCAGAAGTATGATAAATATAAAATATGAGTTAATTGTTCTGCCGTTTTGTTTCAACTTCACGGGCCTCCTACATCTTCGTATTGCTTAATCGAATTCTACCACACCGATGTAAGGCAGATTACGATATCTCTGATCATAATCCAGACC
>ERZ1031078.747-NODE-747-length-10487-cov-4.712423_pt1 | contig 10487 bp, 17 predicted proteins | sample MGYA00518179_ERZ1031078 | MGnify/ENA primary metagenome ERZ1031078 (study PRJEB33719, sample SAMN04261274) | wastewater metagenome | biome: rural village; feature: human; material: feces | host: Homo sapiens | place: El Salvador | collected 2014-01-14 ... | reverse complement strand
TTTGCCTTGGTAACACAGTTCGATTGAACAACAAATTCCATTTCCATTTATATATGATCAGGACGTAACAGGACATCCGGTAGAAACAGGTTTTGAAATTGCTGACCATATTGTTAACAAACCTTTAAAATTGACAATGACCGTCGGCATTTCTTCTACTCCTGTAACGTGGTTCTATAAGAATGGTTGGGGAGAAAAGAAATTTGCTAACGGTCTACAGCTTTTAGAGGAAATCAGAGATAAGAAGGAGCCTGTGACTATCATTCGCCCGGAAAAGAAGTATGACAACATGGTTATGACTTCTTGCCGAGTAAGCAAGCGAGATTCGTCTAAAAGTATTATTTATGCTGACCTTTCTTTCATGCAAATTGTCAAAGTAACCACGCAGACAACAGCGATTCCTGAAAACGTTGTTACAGCGTCGCAGGAAGAAAACGCAGGAGAAACAGCGGCAAACGTAGGAGCAGGAAAAACATCTTCCGTTGATGTTGGCGGAGGTTCTGTTGATGTTGGCGGAGGTTCTGTTGATATTCCTGGCGACAGTGGCTCTGGTAGTCTTAGTGATTCTTTAGGAAGCACAACAAATAAAAGCTTGCTTGCTGGCGGAGTTGACAGCATTAAAAGCGCATTAGGCTTACTGCCTTAGGAGGTCACATGATTACGATTAATTTTGCTGATGGCAACGATGTTGTTTTTAGCGTTCCTTTTGACGGCAAGAAATATAAAGTAAGAATGTGCTGGAACCATGAAGGGCAATTTTGGGCATTGCACATTTGGGACGCTAACAACAATGTAATTCTTGCTAACGCTTGTGTTGTACCGAAATTTCCTTTGCTAATGAACCATCATAAAAGTAATGCTCCGAGGGGAGAAATACTTGTGTTAACACATAAAGAAAGTGTTGGCAGAGATGATTTTCAGAGCGGTGTTGCGACGCTCGTGTATTGTACGGAAGATGAGTTTTACGGAGGTTAACTATGGCACAGTTTGACCGCATTTATAAAATTACTCTAGGCGTGCAAGGCTCTGACGGCGTGGTAGTTGAAGCAAAAGCGAAAGAGCATGGATTAGAAATTGAATTTGACATTGCCAAAAGCCTTGCCAAGCAAAGTAATTCCTGCTCGCTAAAAATTTACAATCTGTCAAAAGCGACTGCTGACAAATTGGAGAGAGCAGATACAATTTGCATTCTTGAAGTCGGGTACAGCGAGGACGCAGGTTTAAAAAGAATTTTCATCGGCTGGGTAACTGACTGTTATTCCTATATGAGCGGTTCTGACAAAGTAACAGAGATGAAGCTTTATGATGGGCACGTTGCTATTCGTGATAGCATCGTGTCCTTGTCTTATGCTAAAGATGTTAGTAGGAAGAAAGCTCTTGACGATGTTGCAGCAGATATGGGACTTGTAGTGACGTATGCTGATGATTGTGAGTTTACGACTTTTGCGAATGGGTTTTCTTTTGTTGGTGCAGGACGTGAGTGCCTTGATAAGGTTTGCGCTGGCACTGACTTGGAATGGAGCATCCAAAACAACACCTTGCAGATTATTAAGCAAGGCGGTAACACTAATGTGCAAGCTATAAAGCTTACGCCTGAAAGCGGTCTAGTAGGTTTTGTGGAAAAACTGCTTAAAGGACCGAAAAAAGCTGCAAAGCAGACAACGAAAAAGAAAAAGAAGGTTACTCAGCCTAAACGTGAGAAAAAAGCAGGATGGAAAGTAAAATGCTTGCTTCAACCTGTGTTAAACCCCGGAGATTTAGTCTACATTGATTCGCAGGAAATAAAAGGCTGGTTTAAAATTGAGAGCTTAAAGCATAACGGCTCGTATAGCGGTCAAAACTGGTATACAGAGCTTGAAGTTTATGAAATTGTACCGAAGGAGTGATGAAAGATGAGCCTTGATGCAACAGCGGATACGCTAGAAGAATTGGAAAACCTTATGAAGCAGAAGATAGGCAACATTCACACCTGTCTGCCAGGTACGATTTTGTCTTTCGATGCTTCGACCTGCCTTGCCAGCGTAAAGTCAACGCTAAAGAAATACACCGCCGATGATAGGGTGCTTGAATATCCTGTTATCGACGGTGTTCCTGTTTTTATGCCCCACGCAGGAGCTGCACAGATAACTTATCCAGTTAAAGCAGGAGATAGCTGCTTGATAGTATTTTCCGAACGTAGTATTGATGAATGGTTAGGCGCAGGGAGTGACGATAACCACGACCCACGACAATATGATTTGACTGACGGCTTCTGCTTTGTCGGAATGATGCCGTCGCAGTCAATATCTGCCGAAAATGTTGAAGTTATTAACGGCGGTACGAAAATTAGCCTTACACCTGGCAACACGATTAATGTTGTCGGAAATATTAATGTTCAAGGTTCGATAACGTGCAGCGGTGACGTGCTTGGCGGCGGCATTAGCCTTATCGGACATACTCACACAGCTCCGCATGGTGAAACAAGTTCGTCGCACTGAGGTAAAAAATAATGAAAAAAGAAGAAGTTATAATAGCCTACAAAAAGCAGAAAGGAGCTTGCATTGTAGCGTTTCCTACGCTGACAAGCTCGTGGACGTATTTTGTCCAGATTGAAAAAGCTATTGATAGTTATTTTAGTAATGCTGATAGTGTGTCTGATGCTGTTCGTGCTGTTATTCGTGGCGCTTATGTATCGCAGACAAAAGCGGCGTTAAAGTGTGAAGATGATGAAAAGTACGGCATTGAATACAATGGTGAGGTAGGCAGTATTGATTTAACACCGTATTTGTATGCGTGGGAATGGCTGAAAGAAAATCTTGCCGATAAAATCAGATATACTACATCTGAAGCATCGACACAGGCAGAAGGCAGTGCTGGCGAAAAGATTATTGATGCTGAACAGCCGGAGCTTGATGCTATTGTTAAAGATATTTCGGCAGCTAGGGTTACTGAAGCTGCGCATATTAATGATTATGCGGAATCATTTTGGCAAGGTAACAGCAAGATGGATTTTATTTGCCTTGTAGAGGATAGAGGTAATGTTGTAAAAATACCCAATAAAAAAGCGATTGTTGAAAAGCTTTATATTGATTGTGGTTTGCTTACACAAATTCAAGAGAACGGCTTGGATATATATGTTCCTAGTTATTTAGGAGGTGGCGGCAATGCTTGACCTTGCTTTAAACGCAAAGACACATGACATTGCACTTAATGGAGATGTAATGTTTATTGATGATGTTGAGCGTGTAGCGCAGCAAATAAAAATACAGTTGCTTACTTTCCTTGGTGAATGGTTTTTAGACGTTACGCATGGAGTACCTTATCTCGAATATGTACTTGTTAAAAATCCTAACTTTACGCTGATTAGAGAGCTTTTCCGTGAACAGATTTTAAAGGTTGACGGAGTGAGTAATTTAGTCAGCATTGATATTGATTTTGAATCTGCTACACGAAAAATGTTGTTAAGCTATGAAGCGGAAACTGAATACGGCATGATTGTAAGGAAGGAGGTTTTAGGCTATGGAGTACGGAGTAACAGTTAACGGTTTTGTCAGAAAGCGTTTGCCGGAGATTCGAGAAGATATTTTTAAAAGCTTGGAGCAAAATTTAGGCTCAACAGTCAGCCGTCAGCCTAACAGCATGATAGGCGTTCTCGTTGGTGTGTATGCTGCTGAGATTGACCGAATGTGGCAGCTTTTAGAGCGTGATTATTATGACCGCTCGCCGATTAGTGCCAGCGAAGGCAGTTTAGATAATACGCTTGCTTACACCAATGTGCAGCGCAAGAAAGCTCAGGCAAGCTATCTTTATGCTGTTTGTTATGGACGCAGCGGAATGGTTCTTCCTGCTAACTGCCAGATTAAAGATGTTTCCGGCTACAAATGGAATATTATCGAAGAAAGCACGATCACTCTTAATGACTGTGTTCACGTTACACTTGAAGTTGAAACACCAACTAAAGGAAAAATTTACAGTGTACAGTTTGATAATGATGCAGTTATAAAGTACACAGCACAAGAAAATGATACTGCGTTGGTTGTCGCTGTTGCCTTGGCTTCTCAGAGCGTTGAAAAGTGGCAAGGCAGTATTGTTGAAGGTAAGCTGGTTTTTGAACGCTCCGACAGGCGATATGGAACTGTGGTTGTGCCTAACGAATCATTTGTAGTAACGCAGGTTGGAAGTCCTATTCGTTTTGACTGTGAAGAATACGGAGAAATCGAACCTTTGCTAAATAGTGTAAATTACATCAACACAAATTATGACGGCTGGTTTTCTGTTAGCAACGAATCTGAAACATATGTAGGTCGTGACTATGAAACAGCATCCGAAGTTCGTCAGCGGTATGCGTCTGCTGTGTTCAGAAACAGCATAGGAATGAAAGAAAGTATTAAGGCTGCCTTGCTGGAATTGCAGGATGTTACCAGCGTAACTATTTATGAAAACCGCACTGATGAAACAGTTGATGGCTTAAAACCTCATTCTTTCCAGGCTATTGTTTTCGGTGGTGATGAAGAAGCTATTGCTCGCACTATCTTAAATGTTGCACCTTTAGGCATTGATACAAACGGCGATATTTGCGTTCGCATTGAGGACAGCGAGGGTGCAGAGCAAGATGTATGCTTTAGCCGTCCGCACGAGGTACAGATTTATGTCAAAGTTGTCATTAAAGAATATAACGAAGAAATTTTACCTGGTGATGCAATCGACAAAATTAAAAATATCGTTGTCGAACAGATTGGCAAGTTGTCGATGGGTAATGATGTTATTTATCAGCGTTTGCTTGGTCCTATTTACAGCGGTGTTGACGGTATTGGCTATATTGAGTGCAGCGTGTCTAAAGACGGTCAAACGTATAAGCAGGAAAACATTTCGATTGAACGTAATGAGCTGGCAGTAACAAAGATTGCTAATGTTACTGTAGCTTTGGAGTTGTAACCATGACTACAAGCGAAAGAATGTATAACCATTTGTTAAGTCAGTTTCGCAACAAGCCTAACATTAAAGCTTTTCTTAATGCCGTTGGAAATGAACTCGACAGCATAGATAAAGTAAGGGAGCAGATAAGGACACAGATATGGCCAGATACGGCAGTTGGTAAGCAGCTTGATATGTGCGGTGAAGTCGCTGATATTACTCGCCGTGTTGAAAATGCTATTGCAATGGATTTTTTTGGCTTTCCTGATCATGGCAACATGGGATTCGGACAAGCTCCGTTTAGACGTATGTATGATAATTATCTTACATCCAGCGACTTAAACGACCAGCACTATCGCCTTGCTGTTATCTCTAAAATTGAGAAAAACACCACGGACTGCTCTCGTGTTAGCACAATACATAGCATAAAGAATGTTTTTAATGTCGAACGTGTTTCCGCCGTTAATGCAGGAAATGCCAAAATGCGCATAGGAATAGGGCGTGTAGTAACTAGCAAGGAAAGCCGCTTGATTGATGCACTGAACCTTATTATCCGTGGCGCAGGCATTGGCGTTATTTATGTATATTCTTTCGATGCTGCGAATACGTTCGGTTTTAGCAGAAGCGGAGAAAATCCATATAGGTTTAAAGGATTTAATCAAGGAACATTCGCAAGGATTATAAAGGTGAAAGGGGGACTTGTTGAATAATGGTAATGAAACAGCCTACTTTTGATTTGATTTTTGGTAGTAGCGCAAGCATTGGTGAAATGATTGATTCTTGGCCTGAGCTTGATTACCTGCGTGGTTGGGGTTATCTCGACAAAGGAGAAGCACCGCCACTTGAATACTTTAATAAATTGCAGAATGTTAGCGATTTAAAAAGCCAATACCTTTTTAACAGCTTAAACATTCGCAAGAACAGTACATCTTATGTTAATGGCGACATCGTATTGTCACCTAACTTGCCTAAAAGTCTTGTCTTAGCATGTACTGTTGGCGGTGACACAGCTGTGAGTGAGCCAGATTTTCGAGAGGCTGTACTCGGAACAACTTATAATGATGGCTCAGTGACATGGGAAGTTATTCCAAGAGCTTACAAGCTAAAGACGGCAACCGAAGCTGAAATTCAGAATTTAATTACAAAGGAGCTGGCATAATGGCTAACTTGCAAAAATTAATTGATCTTGACGGATTAAGCTATTTTTTAGGACAGATTAAAGCTAAATTTGTTCGTTCCGTAAATAATATAAAACCTGATTCTAGTGGCAATATTAATATCGCTAATATGACAGGGGCAACATATTACAGTTCTGGTAAAGCAGGACTTGCGCCAATTCCGGCGGCAGGAAAGCAGGATATGGCGTTATGCGGCGATGCTACATATAAAGTTCTTCCTATTGCTGGTGGCGGTACAGGACAAACTACCGTTGCTGGTGTTCGTTATGTTTTGGGTTTAGGTAACACAAATGGAGCATTGCCTATTGCTAATGGCGGTACCGGAGCCACAACCGCCGAAGCTGCAAGACGAAATCTTGGCATTGATAGTATAGGCGTAAAATTGGTTATCTACACTTAATTAGGGGTGATAGCGGTGTTTTCGACGTTAGTATCACCGACACATGATAGTTTCTAGCTAAGGGATGAGGTTAAGATGAGATATAAGATAATGGTCAACGGCGCTGCGTATAAAGCGCGATACGCCAATGGCAGCTATGTGCCGGATGTCGCTAAATCCGGATATGCTTATTTGGCGGTCTATTATAACAATAACTTGATGGCGACAGGTGAGCGGATTACTGTTGACGGCACCGTATATACCGTCACCTATGGCGTTACCGTAGCCGTACGTGGCGAGGCAGGTACAAGCAAAGTGCTGTCGGTAACATATAACGGTGTTACTAATACCGTCCCGGTAACCTTTGACGGTGGGACGTACAACGTCACATTTACGTCAAGCACAAAACGCCGGAGCTTCTCGGCTGCGGTTACTCCTGCCGATACGTATGCGTATATTGATGTTTCTGACTGTGCAACAGGCACGTGGACATATACAATCACGACCAACAGCGCATCCAAAGAGGGGTCGTTCAGCATCCCGCTACCAAACGCCAAGAAGCAGGAGCTTATCTTGGGCGAGTTTGGCGGCGTAGCAACGCTGACATATAAGATCAGCTCCGGCGGCACAAGTAATTTAACGTTTTTGCAGCACAGCAGCAGTGACCCTAAAACAACGATTACAGCACAAATTATGTAGTAGGAGGTAAAAAATGGCACAATCAACAACAAACTTAGGAAAAATCCACGTTTTTCCTAGCGAATCACTATACAATCAATTTAAGGATACCATAGCGTCCAACGATTTGGCGCTATTAAAAGACGATGGAGCGTACATCGTCGCAGCCAACCTTGCGCAGAACGGCTATGTTAAATTTTCAAACGGCTTAATTTTGCAGTGGGGAAATAGCGATGTGATAAACCGAGATACAACGGTAACGTTTCCCATTGTGTTCGGTGTCTTATACAGTGTTGTCGGTGTCCCGAAAAGCAGCAGTAACCTGAGCGGCAGCAACAGCAATTTTGGCGTAAAATCTCAAAATAATAAGAGTTTTATCGCCAACATGTACGACAATGGCAACGGTTATGCAGGCTTTAATTGGTGCGCTTTCGGTAAAGCCTAAGCCTTGCCAATAGACATCCACCAAAACCCAGCGTAACCGTTACCTGTATCGTAAGAGCCTGCCTGAAAATCCGTCGAGGTAACGTTGGATACATATTGGCAATTTTGAGAGCCCGAGCAGCCATAGTTATTTTCTGTGCGCGCCACCGCTATCACTGCATATGTCACGGATGTAGCTATAGGCAGTGTTATGGTAACATTACGCGTGCCACTCGTATAAACTCCCCACTGCAAATCTAAAACCGCCCCAAAGGGCGTAGAAAGGAAAAAAATATGAACGATAAACGTATAAATCAATATCTTGTCCTGCCTGACAATGGGCAGAGAAAAGATACAAAACTTGCCGTCGAGTACGACGAAGAACAAATCGCTGACTATCTTAAACAAGGCTATGTAATCGTTAACCAAACTGATTTTAATAAGCTCATCGGCAACGGCGATGGTGAATATCTTATTGCTGATGACGGCGTTGTATATCCTAAGCCAGCACCTACCGATGCAGAGCTGCTGCCTGAAGCTAAGCAGGCAAAACTTGCTGAAATCAGCCAATGGACAGCCGCTAACATCACGGGCGGTTTTATTAGTAGCGCCAGCGGCGAGCCTGTGCGTTATGACAGCGATTTAGAAACGCAGATCACGATGCAAGGCATTGCTCTTAATGTAAATTCAGAGCAGTTTGCTGAAAAATATTCCATCGGTTGCCCTGTTCGTGGTTATAAAGGCGAAGAAAAAGAAAAGACAATTCAATATCTTAGTGCTAGTCAAGTGTTACAGTGGATGGCTGACTTGAGCATACATATAGGAGATTGCAAACAAGCAGGCTGGAAAAAACAGGCTGAAGTAGAAGCTTGTAAAACTGTTTTTGAACTCAACAATATAGAATTGTAAGAGGTGATAGCGGTGTTTAAAGTTGATGACAACAACATCAGAATGATTAGAGGTGATAGCGGTGTTTTTAACATTAGCATCACCGATATTAACGGCAGGAATGTTGAACTGACTGACAGCGATATGTTAACATTTACGCTTCGTCGCACGGTACGGAATCCAACTATCATTCTGCAAAAAGTTATTGTTAATGGTGAGCTTGATATTAAGCCAGCAGATACCGAAGGTTTAGCGTTTGGAGCTTATGTATATGACGTTGAGCTTCGCCGTGCTGATGGCTACGTTGATACAGTTATTCCGCCGCATGAGTTCCTCTTAATGGAGGAGGTGACCTACTAATGAGGTTACATGGTACGCTGACAGTTGCCAAAGGTGAGCTGCATGGCAATTTGTCACCAACTAAAGGCAACCTACATGGAATCTTATCAGCACGGAGTATTGGAGCCGATATTTATGACGGCAAATACACCGTGCATTCCGAAGCACATGAGGTGCAGATATTGCCGACGGCAAACAAACAATTAACAAAAAATATTACTGTCGAAAAAATTCCATATTTTGAAACATCCAATTTATCCGATGGAATTACGGCATACATAGGAAGCGAGGTCGAAGTAAATTATGGCTGAAAAAAATATCTCTAAGGTAGTGTATGGAGGAAAAACATTAATCGACTTAACCGCCGATACTGTTACAGCAGATAAGATATTGAGCACATATACTGCTCACGATAAAAGCGGTGCGCCGATTGTAGGCACTTGCACTTTTAACGCCGATACTTCCGATGCGACTGCTGCCAGCGCAGAAATCCTCAGCGGAAAAACAGCCTACGTCAACGGCGTTAAAATTACAGGCGAGATGAAGAACAATGGTGCTGTCAGCGGCGTGATTAGTAAAAAAGCTGACAGCTACACCGTGCCTATTGGTTATCACGATGGCGCAGGCAAGGTAGCTATCAGCTCCACGGAGCAGGCGAAGATTATCGCAACTAACATCAGAAGTGGCGTATCTATCTTAGGTGTAACAGGTACAATGAGCGGAACAGAGAGTGCCAAGGCGCAAGCCAAAACAGTTACACCGACTACAGCACAGCAAACAGTTTTGCCTGACAGCAGTCAAGGTTTTAATTACCTCTCGCAGGTAACCGTCAACGCTATTCCATACAATGAGAGTGATAATGCTCAGGGCGGCAAAACTGTTACTATCGGCTAATAAGGAGCGTAAAAATGGCAGTGAATAAAGTTATATATGGCGGTACCACGCTGGTGGACCTTACCGGTGATACCGTCACCGCTGCCGATTTGGCAGACGGAGTAAAAGCAACAGGTGCGGACGGTAACCCGGTTATAGGACTGATGCAAAAGGTTACCATTGACGCTGAGCTGTCGACTACCAGCACTAACCCTGTTCAAAACAAGGTAATCACCAAGGCGATAGCCAACATGGGCGGCGGTGGCGGTGGCGTTAGCACGTCTGAACCGAACGAATGGTTAGCAGAGCAAGAATTTCGTTTTCTTACGGTCGTGAACGAAAAATACAGCACCTATATAATTAATGGCACATCCAACACGCCATTAATGGCAACAATGGCTTATGTAGCAACAGGAGCTTTTACGCTAGACCTATCAACTTTGACTAGAAGACTCAGCGCCGGGGAATCCTCTATTTTTACTGCATATTTTAGTGCAAACGGAGACTACCCACTGACTATCACAAACGCTGGTACTCTTAAATATATCGGCAGTGCTAGTGATGTAGCTATTACAAGCGCTGGGATGTTGATTAACGTTTTAATGACAAAAGATGCCAACGGTAATTTAACAAGCATCGTGCAGGCATCTAAGTTATCATAGAGGTGATACTATGAGCTTAAACAGATTGATGATGACAGGTTGTAAAAACAGCGGAGACGCAGACGGTGGAGCTGGCTCAGAATGTGCAGATCATAGAAATCTCTCATACGGGTGTTGGCGGTGGCGCGGGACACGACGGTTTCCAACTTCTCGGCCAGAACGGTTTCCAGATTG
>ERZ1031078.745-NODE-745-length-10520-cov-5.491543_pt1 | contig 10520 bp, 7 predicted proteins | sample MGYA00518179_ERZ1031078 | MGnify/ENA primary metagenome ERZ1031078 (study PRJEB33719, sample SAMN04261274) | wastewater metagenome | biome: rural village; feature: human; material: feces | host: Homo sapiens | place: El Salvador | collected 2014-01-14 ... | reverse complement strand
TGATTCCGGAGCCATCGGCGTCTATGTGGCCGACGATGCGGCGGGCGCGGACAGGGTGTGACCGCACTAATTCCGCGGAAAGTAGAACGGCTGCGTAAGGTGGAGATGATTCCGGAGTCGTTGGAGCCTATGTGACCGACAATGCGGGTGTCGCTTACGGGCTGTGACCGCACTAATTCCGCGGAAAGTAGAACGGGCTGCGTAAGGTGGAGATGATTCCGGAGCCATCGGCGTCTATGTGGCCGACGATGCGGCGGGCGCGGACAGGCTTGCGGTTGTAGAAATCGGCAGCGCTGGAATCCAATGAGTTGACACGCACGACCTGGGCGGAGTGGATGAACTTGCCGTCACCGATGTACATCCCCACGTGCGTGATCCGCTCCCTGGTGGTGTCGGTCGCGGCCTTGCCCCAGAACAGAAGGTCGCCAGGAAGCAGACCGTTCCAGTCAACATCCCCGTTGTCCTTGAATATTCCCACATCCTCTCCAATCCTTGCCTGTTGGGAGGCGTTGCGCGGAAGGAGCACTCCGTTGGCGAAATATACGCTGCGGGTGAATCCGCTGCAGTCCACGTTCTTGATGGACGTGCCGCCCCACATGTACGGTACGCCGAGGAACCTGTAACCCGTGGTCAGAAGATCCTGCCTGAAATCATTCCCGGCCGTGGTTCTGTCCTTGCGGTCTTTGGCCCATTTGTAGAACACCGCGACATCTTTAGCGGGAACATAACCGGTCTTGCCTGACGGCAGCACGACTCCGACAAACTTCTTCTTCAGAACCGCCTGCCCCTCCTCATAGCCTTTGTAACGTCCTCCGGCATGCGTCCTGACACTGTACATGATTCTCACGATGTCTCCGAGCACGAAATCGGTGACAATTCTGGAATCCATCGAAGGCTCCTCGTAAATGTGTGATAAAGCCGCTGTGCAGATGTATTTCGGAGCCTCAAGGTAGTCCAGAAGCTCTTCCTCGCTCATCGGAACAAGCCCCATCTCATTGACCCAGGCCGTGTAAGGTTCCGGACTCTTTATCTTGACCCAGTAGCTTGACTTGTCCAGGACCTCGACCACCGTTCCCATCAACGCCTGGTCTCCAAGCTCGGCGGCGTAGTCAGGTGCCTCACGCATAAAGTTGGCGGAAAACTCAACCACGGCCCATTTCTTAGGTGCTTCCTGCGCTGAGACGACGCAATTGAATGACAGGGCGACCGCGGCGGCGGAAGACAAAATTTTCAGGAATATGTTCATATCGACATCTGTTTATAATCAATAAACTGTTCTGTTTGAAATGTCTTTTCGAGGTTCAAACAAATCAAAAACATTCTCTTTCCGGAACCAATGACAGTTCCAACTTGTAAAAATATTCACAATTCATTAGTTTTGCAAGGAATATGTCGCACTTTTCAGCGGCACGTGTCAGGGAAAAGGAATTTAGCAAGGGGATAGGACAATCACATCCAGACGTGGAACAGGAATTCTCCTTAATGGATTTCTTTGAAAACCGAATGTCCGGAATAGGATAATCACATTTGAACGTGAAGCGGAAGAGGACGCGAAGGAAAAATGAATCGGTAGAAGTCGGGCTGCATTATGTTTGGTTTTTCAGAAGGGAAAAGATATAATTCGTTCGTGGGTTATTACCGCCGCAGGTACGGTGAGAGACTCCAGAAGCTGGTTCTGGACGCTGGATTCTCGTGCCCTAACCGGGACGGAACCGTGGGGCGGGGAGGGTGTACCTACTGTGACAACGCCGCCTTCCATCCTGGTTACAGCACTCCGGGCAAACCGCTTCTGACCCAGATAGATGAGGGAATCACGTTCCAAAAGGTGCGCTATCCGAGAGCGAGGCACTATCTGGCATATTTCCAGACATATTCAAACACATACGGTTCTCTTGAGCGGTTGAAGGCTCTTTACGAGGAGGTCCTGAGACATCCGGAGGTGGTGGGAATCGTGATCGGCACGCGTCCGGATTGTGTCGATGAGGTGAAGCTGGACTATCTGGCTGATTTGGCGGCGGGGCGTGTCCTTCCCGGGTGGCAAAGGTCCCTTCGGCAGACTCAGGAACCGACTGCTCAGGCTACGGTCCCGGGTCAGGTCAAGATATCGACTCAGGCTCCGTTCCCAGTCCAGACCAAGACGCCGGACCAGACCACATTCTCCGCTTCGGCAGATTCGGTTTCTGAATCAACACCTCAGGTCGCTGAGCCTGTTGAAGTGACAGAACTCACCGCACCCATAGTGGTGGTAGAGTACGGCATCGAATCCTGCCACGACAGCACCCTGCGCCACATCAACCGAGGCCACAACTTCGAGTGCGCCCGCAAAGCAGTGGAGATGACCGCTGAAAGAGGCATCGACACCGGAGCCCATTTCATCCTCGGCTTCCCCGGCGAAACCCGTGAGATGCTCCTCGACCAGTGCGGCCTCATCTCATCGCTTCCGCTGCGCTCCGTCAAATTCCACCAGCTCCAGATCGTCAAAGGCACCGCGATGGAAAAGGAATATGCCGCCGACCCTTCAGCCTTCTACCGCCCCGGGCTTGATGAATATCTTGACTTTGTCATCGACATCCTCGAACGTCTGCGTCCAGACCTTTACATAGAACGGGTCGCCGGAGAGGTCCCTCCGCGTTTCGTGAACGACACTCCTTGGGGGCTCGTCCGCAACTTCGAGATCCTCCGCCTTCTGGACAAACGATTGGAGGAACGTGGCACGTGGCAAGGCCGTTTATATTCAAAGCCTTGATTAATCGTCTGGCACTACTTTCGCTTGCCGGAAGGTCGGCTGTCGTGCCGGAGGCCGAATTTTTTGAGGCCATAGAGGCAGAACAACCCACCAGCCACGCCAACTATTGCGTGAAAATTCTTATATTTGTCAAATTTATTTGATTACAATGGCGAAGTTTGTAAACCGAGAGATTCCCGAAGGCCTCACCTTCGATGACGTTTTGCTGGTTCCGGCACATTCCGATGTACTTCCTCGTGACGTGGATGTCACAACAAATTTCACGACTGACATCAAGCTCCACACCCCGATCGTGTCGGCTGCGATGGACACAGTCACAGAAGCCGATCTTGCCATAGCGATGGCGAGAGCAGGCGGTATCGGTGTGATTCACAAGAATATGACCATCGAGCAGCAGTGCGAGCAGGTGCGTCACGTGAAGAGGGCCGAGAACGGAATGATCTACGATCCTGTGACGATCAGCCCGGACGCGAATGTCGGCAACGCCCTCGCGATGATGAAGAAGCATCACATCGGCGGCATTCCTGTCGTGGACGCCAACGGCTTCCTTATCGGAATCGTCACGAACCGTGACTTGAGATTCCAGGAGGATATGCAGCTGCCGATTTCCGAGGTTATGACAAAAGAGAACCTCGTGACCGCGCCTAAGGGCATCACCCTTGCCGACGCGACGAAGATCCTCCAGCACAGCAAGGTCGAGAAACTTCCTGTTGTAGATAACGACGGCAAGCTTGTCGGCCTGATCACCTACAAGGACCTTATGAAGATCAAGGACAACCCTATCGCCTCCAAGGACAGCAAGGGCCGCCTCCTCGTCGCCGCCGCCGCCGGAATCAAGTCCGACACGCTCGACAGGATCGGTCTTCTGATCGACGCCGGAGCCGACGCTGTTGTCCTCGACACCGCCCACGGACACTCCGAAGGTGTGCTCAGGATGATCAAGAAGGCCTGCGACGCCTATAAGGATTTCCAGATCATAGCCGGAAACGTCGCCACCGCCGCCGGTGCCAAGGCTCTCGCCGATGCCGGAGTCAAGGCCGTGAAGGTCGGAATCGGCCCGGGCTCGATCTGCACCACGAGAATCATCGCCGGAATCGGCGTGCCGCAGCTGACGGCCGTAATGGAGGCCGCATATGCCCTCAAGGGAACGGGCGTGCCTGTGATCGCTGACGGCGGTATAAGATATTCAGGAGACATCGTCAAGGCGCTTGCCGCCGGTGCCAGCACCATCATGGCAGGCTCCCTGCTCGCCGGAACGGAGGAATCCCCAGGCGAGACAATCATCATGAACGGCCGCCGCTTCAAGTCCTACCGCGGAATGGGATCCCTCGAAGCGATGGAGCAAGGCTCGAAGGACAGGTATTTCCAGGACATGGAGTCCGACATCAAGAAGCTCGTACCAGAAGGAATCGTGGCCCAGGTGCCTTACAAGGGGACCGTCTCAGAGGTTGTCTATCAGCTTGTCGGCGGACTCAGGGCCGGAATGGGCTACTGCGGAGCGCATACTGTCGAGGAACTCAGGAACGCCCAGTTCGTGCGCATCACCAACGCCGGCTTCCTTGAGAGCCACCCACACGATGTGACCATCACCAAGGAAGCCCCTAACTATTCCCGCTAATCAATGATGATCAGGAGGTTCCGCATATTCATGATGGCCGTCGCCGTTGCCGCCCTTCCGTCCTGCAAGGCAATATCCTCGCTGATTCACGACGGGGAGGTTGTCGCCAGGCTGGGAGACCATAAACTCTATCGCTCGGAACTGGACGATGTGATCCCCAAGGGCACGTCTCCGGAGGACAGCGTGAACCTTGCGAACCTCTACATCAACTCGTGGGTGAAGGACAAGGCTTTCCTCGACATAGCCCAGCAGCGTCTCTCCAAGGAGGAAAAGGATGTCTCGAAGGAGCTTGAGGCCTACCGCCAGTCGCTTCTGCGGTACCGCTACGAGCAGCGCTACATCAACGAGCGCCTCGACACCACCGTCTCAAAAAAGCAGATTGATGAATATTATGGCTCCCACAAAGAGTCCTTCAAACTGGAGCGGCCGATCCTCAAGGCCCGTTTTATGAATATTCCGAAAGATTCTCCGAATCTTCAGAAGATCAAGAAGCTGATGTCTTCGGACAAGGTTGAGGACGTGGTGGCCGCTGACAGCATCGCCTTCAATTCGACCCAGCGTTACCATGACTATTCCAATGGCTGGATAGACGCGGTGAAACTGGCCGCCGAGTTCGGTGTGGACTATGTTCAGATGCTCTCACAGCGTAGCGGCAACTTCATAGAGATGCCGGACGGGGATGCCAACATCTCTGTCGCGTTCATAGTGGATTACCGAAGGGCCGGGGAGATCGCTCCGGTGGAATACTGTGAGGACAGGATAAAGGACATCATCATCAGCGGAAGAAAGCACGAGCTCCTGGCCGGTTTGGAACGGGACTTGATAGAAGACGCCAAGGTTAAGGAGAATTTTGAAATATATTCGAAATGATAAAGAAAACAGCAATCACCATCTTCGCCCTCGCAGCGACCTGCGCGATGGCTTCTGCCCAGAAATACAAGTACGTTGACAAGACCGTCGCCGTTGTCGGCAACGAGGCGATCATGATCTCCGACATCGAAGGGGCGGTCAAGGACCGCAGTGCCCAGGGCTTTTCATCAGACAGGAATGTCCGCTGCGAGGTGCTGGAATCGATTCTCGAATCGAAGATATTCCTGATGCAGGCCAGGATCGACTCTCTCACGGTCAATCAGGACATGGTTGAGGGAAGCCTTTCCCAGCAGGCGGACAGGATGCTGACCTACCTCGGCGGCGAGGACAAGGTTGAGGAATATTTCGGCAAGCCTCTCTACCGCCTCCGTCAGGAATGGCGCAAGCAGTACGAGGACATGAGCCTCACACAGCAGGCCCAGCAGGAGATCATGAAGAAGATCCCGGAGATGACACCTTATGATGTAAAGGAATATCTTGACACGGTTGACACCAAGAACCTTCCGATAGTTCCTATCAAGTACCAGCTCAGTCAGATCTGCCGTTATCCGGACCGCGAGGCCGCGAACATGGCCGTGCGCGAGAAGTTGCTGGACCTCCGCGAGAGGATCATCAACGGAGAGAAGTTCTCCACTCTTGCTCGAATATATTCGGAGGATCCGGGTAGCGCCCGTAAGGGTGGCGAGCTTGGAATGGCCTCGAAGTCAATCTTCTGGCCTGTGTTTTCAGACGCCGCTATGGCTTTGAAGCCGGGTGTTATCTCGCAGATTGTCGAAACTCCTGACGGATTCCACATCATCGAGGTCATCGAGAAGAAAGGCGACATGTTCAACGCCCGCCACATTCTGATGAAGCCTAAATACACTGATGACGACAGGGATAAGGCGTTCAAGACTCTGGACAGCCTCCGTACCGAGATCAACAATAACGCCGTGACGTTCCAGATGGCGGCGAACTTCTACTCACAGGATCCGGCCACCAGGACCAACGGCGGTCAGATGTCCGATCCGAACACCGGCTCGGCATATTTCGAGATTGACCAGCTCAAGCCGGAGGACTATCTGGCCATCAAGGACTTGAAAGAGGGCGAGATCTCCGAGCCTGTGGAGTCCACTGACAATGATGGCCGTCAGGATCAGGTCAAAGACTATGTCGTTGGAAAGACCATCTACAAGATCATCCGTGTTGACAAGATCATTCCGGCCCACACTGCGTCGTTTGAGGAGGATTTCAGCCAGCTTCAGGAGCAAGTCCGTCAAGACAAGCAGATGAAGGCCATCGATGACTTCCTCGCCGGCAAGATCAAGGAGACCCACATTGTCATCGACCCGATGTTCAAGGACTGCGAGTTCCGTCGTCCGGGTTGGGCTTCAAAGTTCTCTGAAGACTGATGCTTGCGAGACGTCTGGCATATTCATTGATCCTTCTGCTGGTTTCGTTCGGCCTTTTCGCCCAGAACACCGAGCAGAAGGACAGTCTTGTGCGCCTGCTCGGATGTGATGAGCTTCAGCAGGTCGAGGAATATGGCCAGAGCTACAGGAAGGCTTTGGGACATGCCAGATTCGAGCACAATTCAACTCTTCTGATCTGCGACACCGCCTTGTGGAATGTCAACCAGAATGTTATAAACGCTTTCGGCAACGTCCAGATCATTCAGAACAACACAGTGCTCAGCAGCGAGAGCCTCGACTATCTCATCGACCAGAACCTCGCTCAGTTCAGAGGCGCGCTGGTCCAGCTTAGGGACAAGGACGGGAACACCCTGCGTACCACTGACCTGGACTATAACACCAAGGACAGTGTGGCCGTGTTCAGGAACGGCGGTGCCTTGCGCGACAAGGACGGCCAGATCATCGAGAGCGATGACGGCCATTACTATTCCAAGCTCAAGACGTTCAGTTTCACGAACAACGTCAACATGTACACTGACTCGATATTCGTGAAGACTGATGATCTGGACTACAACACAGGCACGAACGTAGCCACTTTCGGAACCGGCACCAACGCATGGAGGGACAACAACATGCTTTCTTCTCAGGCCGGTTTTTACGAGCGGACTTTGGAAAAGTTCACGTTCTTCAGGAACGTGCATATTCTTACCGAGAACCAGGAGGCATGGGCTGACACCTTGGTATATTACCGGGTTCCGAACAATGTGGAGATGTTTGGCCATGTGGAACTGCTTGACACGACTCGCAATGTGGCCGCGGTGGCCGGTTATGTGCAGTATATAGATTCCTTGTCATTCATAAAGTTGACCCGTGAGCCGGCTGTGATAGCGATCAGCGAGCAAGGGGAAAAGAGAGATACAGCTTACATCGGTGCGGACACATTGATTCTGCGCTCCATACCGAAATGTGATGTGGATTCATCGGAGATTTCCAATTCGGCAAGCCGTCTGAAAGAGATAAACGTGGATCCTGTCACGGAGTACCGTCGCAAGGCCTACGAGGCAGCCAAGGCCGCGGCCGAAGAGGCCCGCAAGAAGCGGGAAGAGGAAGACCCTAACGCCGCCGGAGCCTCCGACAGAGGCGCCTCCGCTGTCAAGCCAGGTGGAAAACCGACCGGGAAACCGGCTGGCAAGGCAACTGGAACGGCTATAGGAAAGACGGCGGGAACAACGGCTGGAAAGACAGGTGATAATTCAGGAGGAAAGGCGATCTCGAAATCCGGAAAACTGTCAGCTGACGCGATGATCGGCGATCCTGTGACGAAAGGCCGTCAAGGCCTTCCCGCTCCATGGGATGATGTCATTGAATATGCTCCTCCACGGTTCCAATTGCCGGACACCCTGAAAACGTCGCCCGACACTGTACGTGTTCCAAGCGACAGTCTGGCGGCGAAGACCCTTTCCGCGGTCACTGAACCTGTTTCGGTCACTGAGCCTGCCGAAGTGACCAATCCGCAATCACCGGATTCCCTTACCGTCCCTACGGATTCCCTTACCGTGCCGGGTGATTCCCTGCATGTCCCCACTGACTCTTTGTCTTTGGCCCCCAAGGATTCCACGAAGATCAGTTTCATCTATGGCATACGTAACGTCAAGGTGTTCCGTAACGACATGCAGGTCGCATGCGACTCTCTTGCCTACACGGATCTTGACTCTTTGATAAGGTTGTATGAAAACCCGATTGTCTGGAATGAGATCAAGCGGCAGTACAGTGCCGACAGTATAACCGTCATTGTCAAGAACCGGTCCATTGACCGCGCCAGCTTGATGTCCAATGCCTTTATAATAGTGCAGGAGGACACCTTGTCCTATGACCAGATCCGTGGAACAGAGATGATGGCATACTTTGACAGTACCGGTGCGTTGAGGCGGTTCGACTCGATGGGTGGCGCGTCCGGAGTCTTCTACATCGAGGAGAACGGAAGTCTGGCCACCGTCAACAAGTTCGAGTCAAAGATGTTGACCGCGACATTGAAGGACGGTAATATTCAGGACTTGAACTACTTCGATGCCGTGAAGACAGATGCCTACCCGGTCGTCCAGATGAAAAAGGACGAGAAGATTCTGAAGGGATTCGACTGGCAGCCGGACAAACGTCCCAAGGGACCGGAGGACATCACGCCATATAAGCCGCGAGAGTCCCAGAGGAAAGTCTATGAGAATGTGCCGAGAGCCGAATTCGCGCAGACGGACATCTACTTCCCGGGCCACATGAACAGCGTCTATAAGATGCTGGCCAGACAGGATTCCTTGAAACGGGTCCGTAACGCTGAGCGCAGAAGGCTTGAGGCCGAGCGCAAGGCTGAGGCTGCCAGGATTGCCGACAGCCTTAGGATCGTTGCCGCCGCCGACAGCCTTGCTTTGGCGGACAGCCTTGCCCGTGCCGACAGTCTGGCTCTGAGAGACAGCCTTGCCAGCCGTGATTCTTTGGCGCGACAGGACAGTCTTGTGGTTTCAGATTCGTTGTCGGTCAGCAAGGCCGATTCATTGGCCAATGATCCTTCGGCCATAAAGAAGGCTGAGCAAGAACGCAAAAAGGCTGAGAGAGAGAAGGCGCGAAAAGATCGTCAGGCGGCCAAGGAGGCCAGATGGGCTGAACTTGACGCCCGTGATGCCGCCAAGGCTAAGGCCAAGGAGGAGAAAGCGTTGAAGAAGAAGCGTCAGAAGACCCTCAAGACATTGAAGGCGATGGAGAAACGTCGTGCTAAGGAAGAGAGGATGCTTGAACGCTACAAGGCTCGTTACGAAAAACAGAAAGCCAGAAAAGCCGCACGGAAAGCCGGTAAAAAATAAGGACTGACCTGAAGGCCAGTCCTTGATCCTTTATAATAGAATCCTTTTTTAGAGAAGTTTCTTCTTGAGGGCGTCGATCATGTCCACGGTCATGGTCTCCAGATCATAGGACGGTGTCCATCCCCACTCCTCGCGGGCGCAGGAATCATCCATCTTGTCCGGCCAAGAGTCAGCGATCGCCTGACGTACCGGATCCACCTCATAGCGCATCTTGAATCCAGGGATATGTTCCTGAATCTTGTGGTAGATAATCTCCGGATCAAAGCTCATGGAGGCGATGTTGAATGAGTTGCGGTGTTTCAGCTTGGAAGGATCCGCGTTCATGATGTCCACGGCGGCCTTCAGCGCGTCAGGCATGTACATCATGTCCATGAATGTCCCGGCCGCGATAGGGCAGACAAACTCTTCGCCTTTTACTGCCGCATAGTAGATCTCAACGGCATAGTCTGTCGTGCCGCCTCCAGGAAGTGTCACATTGGAGATAAGTCCAGGGAACCTTACCGAACGGGTGTCCACACCGTATTTGGTGTGATAATAGTCACTCAGCAACTCGGTGGCCACCTTGGTCACGCCGTACATCGAACGAGGCCTCTGGAGCGTGTCCTGAGGAGTGTCCTGATGCGGAGTCTCAGGGCCGAACGAACCGATCGAGGATGGTGTGAACACAGCGACATTGTTCTCCCTCGCGATCTCAAGAATATTCATGAGTCCGTCTATCTGGATGTGCCATGCCAGCTGCGGCTTCCTTTCAGCGACAGCGGAGAGCAGTGCCGCCAGATTGTAGATTGTGTCGATGTTGTACTTCTTCACGATGCCCAGAAGTTGCTCACCGTTGCAGACATCAGCCTCCTCGGCGGGACCGCTCTCAAGCAGAACACCCTTTGGCTCAGCGCCTTTGATGTAGCCGGCGACAACGTTGCCCTCCGGGTACATATTCCTGATTTTCATTGTCAGCTCCGAACCGATCTGTCCGGTCGAACCTATCACTAGTACATTTTTCATTGCGGATCGCTTGTTTATTGCTAAATTAGCAAGTGCAAATT
>ERZ1031078.744-NODE-744-length-10521-cov-9.172081_pt1 | contig 10521 bp, 6 predicted proteins | sample MGYA00518179_ERZ1031078 | MGnify/ENA primary metagenome ERZ1031078 (study PRJEB33719, sample SAMN04261274) | wastewater metagenome | biome: rural village; feature: human; material: feces | host: Homo sapiens | place: El Salvador | collected 2014-01-14 ... | reverse complement strand
TCCACATGTCCAAGACAGATGACGGCATGTCCGTCTCGCTCATTCTCAACCGCATTGACCGCACCGTCACCGACATTAATAATACAAGCCATACGCCACTTACAGCCATAGGCCCTGGGACGAACCAGCGCACCTTATACCTCGACAATGTGCCGAACGGATTGTGTGTTATTTCGATGCTAATCAGCGGCGAAGTGGTCTCCACATACAAACTTATAAAACAATAGTGCGATGAAGAACAATAGTAAAAAGTGTCCGGCCGTTTTATTGGCCTACATAATATCATTCTTATGCGGATTTTCGGCGTATGGTTTTTTCAATAGGTTCAATGACCCTATCTACACAATAGATGGAATCTCATATATGCTCAATGCAGAGGCGCGGTCTAATTCGTGGCATCAATATCGTTGGACCGGTGCTGTTGTCGTGTCTAATACCAATGAAATGGCTACATATTCGGGAACGGTGAAAATTCCGGAAAAGGTGGTTATTGATGGCACAGAATATCTTGTATATGGCTTCGACAAACTGACTGAGCACACGGAGAATATCAGTGGCGACCTTGTTATTGAGTTGCCAAATAGTATCAAAGTCATTGGACTGGAGGATAATCCGACTCCACCGATTATGAATATAAAATCATTCAATATCCCAAATGGTGTGGAATATATAGATGGGTTGGCCTATCGAAAGCCCGGAACGCTCGTAATCCCAGGATCTGTGAAGAAGATTGGATACCAGGCATTTGTTTACGCGTATGATTTAGTTCTCGAAGATGGCGTGGGACAATGTTCCGCATACTCGCTCGGATGTAACAATGCAGTCTTGGCCATACCCGGCACGATAAAGCTCGGGGCTTCGTCTTTGTTCGCCGACAATTTGAAGCATCTCATCATCAAGAAATCCGCCAACAAGGATGCGTCACCCGAATTTGGCGACGGTTTCTGTGACAGTTCGTATGAGATTATGGCCATTACCTGCGAATACGAGAACCCGCCCAAAGCGCACAAAGACGCATTCCGCCTCGAAAAATGGCCTGATGACCCATTGTATCCCAATGACAATCCCGATGACCCAAACGTCTATGACTACCACCCTACGATGTGCGACCGCGCGACACTTTATGTACCGAGGGTGGCAATAGAGGCATACAAGGCCGACCCGGTGTGGGGTCAATTCGAAAGAATCCGCGCTATCGAAGACGGCATACCAAATGCTGCTTCTTCGTTCCTCTGTCTGCCGACATACACGGTGGGCAATCTTAGATATGCCCTCAATGAGACCGCCCGAGACAGCTACAATGCCTCAATATACAAGTACGCCGGGGCTATCGTAGTCCCTAACAACGATAAGGAAGTGAAGTATTCCGGCAAAATTACCGTGCCCGAGAAAGTCTCCATCAACGGCACGGAGTATCCCGTATTCGGATTTATGTGGCTTTCCGAGTATTCCGAGAACGAAAGCTCGGACTTGGAGATAACCCTGCCAGAAGGATTGAAAGTGATAGGTTTCAACCGAAATTATGGCGGCTCGCACAACACCATCAAGGCCATCAATATTCCCAAGACCGTGGAATACATCGGCGCGATGAAATACGTTGTCCCCGGCGCTACTGTGACCCTCCCCGGAACGATTAAGGTCGTTTCGGCCGCTGCCGGCATCGAGGCCGAAAAACTTGTTATAGAGGACGGCGCACAGGTTCTCGGAACTCAAATCCTCGGCAAAACACTGATAACATGCCATAACACCGAGCTGACAATCCCCGGTTCGGTAAAACTCGGTGCGCTTGCAATAGATGCACGCGAGTTGGAGAGCCTCAAAATTACAAAGTCCAAAATCAACGGTGCCTCACCGTATCTTGGCTCGCTTATCTGTCCGAATTCTCCATCTATAAAAAAGATTACTTGCGAGTACACCGTGCCGCCGGAGACAAGCGGCGGTGCTTTTGACGATTATATGTACACTAAGGCTACGCTGTACGTACCCAAAGAGGCAATCGAGGCATACAAGACCGCTCCCGAATGGAAAAACTTCAAGAATATCTTGCCCATCAAGGACGGCGTGAGTGACGTGACGACGGACGATGCTCAAGTCGTTGCCACCGAATACCACGACCTGTACGGCAGACGTCTCGAAGCACCGGCCGAGCGCGGCATCACCATCCGCACGGACGTCTACAGCGACGGCACACGCCGCAGCACCAAGATGTTGCAATGACGTTCCTGACAATTCAGACATAAATAATATTGGCCACCGGGATATCCGTCTCGGTGGCCGTTTCCTTTTGTGGTCGTGCATGATAAATCGGCCTCGGGGGCCGAGTCGGCAAAATATACAATGCGAGGTGCGGATGATGGTAATATCAGAAATAATGTATATCTTTGGGCGATAAAACTATATCTACGATAACCGATAACCTTTACCACGACTATGATCAAAAGAATAATGTTGACACTTGCCATGGTTATGTCGATGTCGGCCGTTTCGGCCAAACCGATATTTGTGGGACACCGTGGCAGTCTATATGGGCTTGAAAACTCGGTGGAGTCGTTTACGAACGGCGCCAAGATGGGTTATCAGTACCTGGAAACAGACATCAAAGTGACCAAAGATTTGCAGTTTGTGTGTACGCACGATGATGACCTCACGCGCCTTGGCGGCACCCTGAGCATCGCCTCATCGACGCTCGAACAGTTGCAGGCCGAGCCGCTGTCGCAGACACGTGGCGGAGTGGCCTATACAGGGCGTCTATGCTCGGCCAAGGAGTACTTGGATGTCTGCCGTCAGTACAACGTGCGGCCGCTCATCGAGCTCAAATGGGCCACCGGCATCAATTCAAACGATTGTTCCAATATCCCGTTGCTGATCAAATTCATCGAAGAGCAAGGCTTTCGCGACAAGTGCATCATTCTGACTTCCATGAAACCATGTCTGGAGTATATACGAAAAAACTATCCCGACATCTCCTTGCAATTCCTGACGGGGCAGTACTGGGCCAATCATTTTGACTGGTGCGTGGCCCAAGGTATAGACGTTGACATTCAGGCCGGATACTTCGATAAGGCCACCGTCGAGAAATTCCATGAAGCGGGGCTCAAGGTCAATATGTGGACGCTTAATTCCGATGCCGATTACGTGAAATACGGCAATTGGGGCTGTGATTTCGTCACCACCGACTATCTTGATCCCAAGACGGTGTCCGAGCTTGACCCTTTGGCATCCATAGTCCCCAATAAGGTAGACTACCCCGTCAACAAGCTGCTACCTCGCGGCAATTACAAACCTCAGTCCGGAGGCCCTTATCCGACGCCGGACGTTATCAACGGTACGACAATGCGCATGGCCGCTATGCACGGATATATGTGGAGCGTCTTGGTGGAGAAAGACGGGGGCGTAGCCATATACGATTTTGATTACTATGGCCTTAGGCTCAAGGAACGCAAAATGCCCGTGGATGTCGCCGTCAGGTCTATCGCCTATACAGCCGATGGCTACCTGCTGGCTGTTTCCGAGGCCAAGGGCGCATCGACAGGCGTCAAACCGCTCACGGTATATACCTGGGATGATGCCGAGGCTCAACCGCGTGTGCTTGCCGAAATCACTGCGCCCGGGCAGGCCGTTGCAGCAGGAAATGTAGAATTGAACGAACGTTTTGCCGTTTCGGGTAATCGTGACGATATCCGGATGTATTTACCGGCACGAATCGGGGATGCCGCGACATTGACTTTCTGTGTCGTGTACATCAAGGACGGCAAGATGACCAAATCGTTTGTCGCCGCCACCGATATTGCCGCCGCAGCGCTTGCCGATTGCCGCGTGGTGGTGACACCTACATCGCGCGACCATCTCCTGGTGATATCCGACAAGGAGCGATTGTGCCGCGAATACGCCTTTGACCGTGAAACGGGCGAGATGAAGGCTTATACCGAGTTTGACCCGACAGCGGCCGTGGGTCGCTGTTTTTTTCGCCGCGGCTCCAAACCATACATGGCGTCCTTGGATGATAGTGGCAAGATGTCTTTTGCGGCATATTATGCCGCAAAGGCCGAGCCTTTGGACGAAGTTGTCTCAATTGCCACAGGAATCACGCCCGAGGTCGAGACTTTCGTAGGCGCCGAGGAGGGGCTTTACGGCATCAGAGTGCATGTGCTCACTGCCGACGGCCGTTTGGCCTCGGTGCAGATGCACGATGAAATAATACACGAACCGGCCGAGAATGCGGACTTTGTCGCCGAACGTGTCTGGGAACGCAGTGTGGCCGCAAATAACGCCCCCACCGAGATTATAGACGGCACCAACGCCCAGCAGGGTACAGCCGTATATGGCAAATTCTACATCAACGATAAGTCTACAAAGACACTCAATATCTTCGACACTAAAGGTGATCTGACCACACTGCTCGGTGGCGCCGGCTACGGATGCTGCCGTGACGACAGGGGCAATGTGATTGTGCGCAACGACCTTTCCACCGGTACGACGCACGAGTTTCTGATATATAGGCTGACGGAAAGCGGCGTTAACGACTATACGGTAGAATCCGAGCCCGTATCCGTCACTTGCGAGGTGCCGATAGCCGGCCAGACCAACTTCATCAGTGCTTCGGGTGATGTCTTCGGCGACGATGGGCATATATACTTGTACCCCAACAAGGCCGCGGCGGTCAATATCATCTGCATGTCTCGAGGCAAAGTCGTCAAAAGCGTTTCCAAAGACGGCCTTGCCATGACCGGTACTACTGCCGGGTATGTCTACCCCATCGAGGATGACTCCGAAAATTGGTTGTACCAAGTGCGCGGAACCGGCATATACCGCTACTGCGGAGGTGACAACATTGCCGTGTCCACCACGCGTGCCGGCACCACCGCTCCGGCCCGCAACAGCACCACCGGTTTCGCATACTTCGTGTATCGCGGCCATGAATTTCTCGTGCACAACTCGGGCAAAAACTATCTCGGCGGCCTCACTATACGCAACCTCACCACAGACAAGGTCATAGCTTCCTTTGACCCCCTCGGAAACAAGGGTTATACAGAGGGCGGAAATTACTCCGTATCCAACTGGATTATTCCGGAAATCGGAGGCTTCATCAACGGCTACTGTGTCAATATTTACCAGTACTGTCCGGCCAATGGGCTGGCCATCGTCAGATTGTATGATAAAAACCAAGGCGTTGAAGACATCGCGGTCGATACGGCTGTTCCGACGCTGAAAGTCGTTCAAGAAGGTGATGTACTATATGTCGTCGGCGCCGAGCGCTTTACGGTGTACTCGCTTGACGGCATCACTCGCCGCCGTGCCGTCGCCGGCAATACCGACGTTTCCGGCCTTGCACGGGGCATATATGTCGTAGCCGCCGAAGACGGCCGTACCGCCAAGATTGCCATCCGGTGACCACTCCCGTTGCCCCGCCACATCCTACGGCGGGATACCTGCATGGGCGCTCCGCAGCATCGCCCTGACGATGGATGCGGGCTTTGCCCGAACTTCCGTTTCTGTGCCCTTTCCGCCTATTTAACAAACGTTTGATGTCATATATAACAAATAATCATTAACTTTGCAAGTTAATCATCGGTTGTCGGCCTTCCGATAAGAGGTCACCCCGATATTGCAATTGACACATATACACACATAAAACCATAAACACACATCTTATGAAATTGCAACGTAAAATCGTCACTCTGGCGACTTTAGGTCTTGCCCTCAGTGCCGCCGCCGTGCCCGCTAAGCGCGAAGTGCGTACAGTGACACAGCCCGATGGAACGACTATCGAAGTCCGCATCGTCGGCGACGAATATCTACATTACATGGTTACGAATGACGGAAATATCGTCAGCCGCGATACCGATGGACGTTATTGCTATGCCAAGGTCGCAACCGACGGCCGCATCATCTCCACCGGCATTTCCGTCACCAAGAAAGACGCTCCCGACCTTGATGTCACCAACCTCAGCGACATCAATACCTCGGAACTGCGCGCACAGCGCATTCAGGCACGCAATGTCGCTGTCAAACCGCAGCGGCTTAATGCTCCGGCTCGCTCAAACAGCGACCCCAGCAGCGGAATAGGTCGCTTCACAAACTTCCCCGCCAACGGCGAGGTACGTGCGCTGGTACTGCTGGTACAGTACAAAGACGTCAAATTCACCCTCTCCGACCCCAAGACATACTTCGATGATATGCTTAATAAGGACGGATTTAACCAATACGGCGGTACCGGCTGCGCAGCCGAATACTTCCGCGAAAGCTCCAACGGCCAATTCAGTCCCATCTTCGATGTGTACGGCCCGGTGACACTCGGTCAAAACCGCAGCTATTACGGCGGCAACGATTATTACGGCAATGATGTGCAGCCGCATCTGATGGTGACACATGCCCTCGCAGCCCTCAAAGATCAGGTGGACCTGAGCAAGTACGATGCCGACAACGACGGATATGTAGACAATGTATACGTGTTCTACGCCGGCCAGGGCGAGGCTTCGTACGGCTCGGAAGAAACCGTATGGCCTCACTCGGCACATATCAATGACTTCGGTGTCACATACAGTGCCAACGGCAAACAAGTCAACCGATACGCCACCTCCAACGAATGGGAGCAGACTCGCCCGGACGGCGTAGGTACTTTCATCCACGAATTTAGCCACGTCCTCGGTCTCCCTGACTTGTATTGCACCAACTATAACTCTGTCGCAGGCGACATTACCCCTAACGCTTGGAGCGTCCTTGACTACGGCCCTTACAATAACGACGGTCGCACTCCGCCGACATATTCGGTATACGAGCGCAATGCCATGGGATGGATCGATCTCAAAGAGCTCAAAGACGCCGAGACGGTGGCACTCAATCACATCGAAGACTCCAATGAGGGATGTATCATTCACACTTACGGCACAACCGGCGCTGTTAATCCCAACGAATTCTTCCTGCTTGAAAATCGCCAGCAGAAAGGTTGGGACAAGTACCTTCCCGGACACGGAATGTTGATATGGCACATCGACTACAAAACTTCGGTGTTCAATAATAATACGGTCAACAATACCACGCACCAACATGTGGACATCGAGGAAGCATGTGGCACTGCCAACAGCCGAAACGAGTCTGTTTTGGCCGGATATACCTTTCCTGGCACGTCAAAGAATACATCTTTCACATCTGAGACAACTCCGGCGCTGAAAACCTGGGCCGGCGTGGGTGTCGATGTGCCTATTACCAATATCGAGGAGGACGGCAGTATCATCTCCTTTGACGTCTGCGGCGGCGGCACTCCCGTGCCGGCACCTGTGGCTCTCGCCCCCACAGAAGAGACATCCGATTCTTTCGTTGCCAATTGGCAGCCTGTCGAAGGTGCAACCGACTATCGCCTGACGGTATGGGCTGTGGGCGAAGGCGCGCCGAAGACTGAGACCGCCGATTTCGGCACATCTTCAACAACGGCCACTTTCCCCGATGGTTGGAGCTCAAATGTCAATGGTGTGTATACTACGGCAGCAAGTTGCGGTAAGGATGCCCCATCGCTCAAACTCAACCAAGACGGCGCATATCTGGCTACTCGCACTTTCCCCAACCCGATCAAGTCCGTATCGCTGTGGATCAAGGGACAGACGGCCACGAGCGATTGCACACTCAGCATCGAGCGTCAAGACGGAGAGGGATGGTCAACATTCAAGACCATAGCCGTCAACACCTACAACAATAAGGGCGCTGCGGTTACGATAGACGAAATCCCCGCCAACACCTTTGCACTGCGCATATACTACAACAAAGGACAGCGCGGCAACGTTGCCATAGACGATGTGGCCGTTACATACGGAGCCTCGACATACATCCTTGACGGGTATGACGCCGTAAGCACCGCGGGCGCCACTTCGATGCGCGTTGCTGCCGTCAAGAGCGTCAACAAGTACCGTTACAGCGTACGTGCTTATGTCGGTACTTCGCGTTCGGCAATGTCCAACGCTATCGAGCTGACTCTCTCAAACGGAGTGGAAGACGTCTCTATGGACGATGCCAACGCCCCGGTCGAGTATTTCAACCTCCAAGGTGTGAAAGTCGGCGCCGACAACCTCACCCATGGCATATACGTACGCCGTCAGGGCAGGTCTGTCTCCAAGATTGTCATCCGCTGATACTTTTTGCCGAGACAATTACAGACATTTTGACACAGACATTAAACCAAGCACCGAGATGGATACACCAAATACACAGATGACCATAGCCGACCTTCAAAAGACGGTGGATCGGTGGATTGCATCCATTGGTGTGCGATATTTCTCGCCATTGACCAATACCGCCATCCTCGCCGAAGAAACCGGCGAGGTGGCGCGGCTGATGGCTCGGATATATGGTGACCAGTCGTTCAAAGAGGGCGAGGACCCCTCGGCTCTTGGCGACGAACTGGCCGATGTGCTATGGGTGGTGGCTGCCATTGCCAACCAGACGGGCGTAGACCTCGATGAGGCCCTGCGATGCAATATCGCCAAGAAAACAGCCCGTGATGCAAACCGCCATCGCGATAATCCCAAACTGAAACAATAACAACACATAACACTCTATAAATCATGACCGAACAAATTGACAAGTACCACCAGGCGATAGCCGCCAGCAAGGTGACGACAGACGATGCCTTTGTGGCCGCCGAGGTGAAACGCATACTCGATGAGCACCTCAAGGAAAACATGACGCAGGACGTCTACCGATTCCTGTTCAATACCATCGACCTGACTACGCTCAAGGCCACGGATTCGCAGCGTAGCGTAGCCGCCTTCACCGAGCGCGTCAACGCCTTCGAGGCCGAACACCCCGAGTTGAAAAACGTTGCAGCGATATGTGTATATCCCAATTTTGCGCAGGTGGTACGCGCCGTCCTCGATGTCAGCGAGGTTGACATCGCGTGCGTCAGCGGCAATTTCCCCGCTTCACAGGGCTTCCTCGAGACTAAGATTGCCGAGACGGCTCTCGCCGTAAAAGACGGGGCTGACGAAATCGATATCGTACTCAACGTTGGCGCCTTCCTCGACGGTGATTACGAGAGCGTGTGCGACGAAATTATCGAACAAAAGCACAGCGCCGGCGACTCAATACTCAAGGTTATCCTCGAAACCGGAGCGCTTAAATCCGCTCAGGCAATACGCGACGCCTCGGTACTGTCGCTGTACAGCGATGCCGACTTCCTGAAGACCTCCACCGGCAAGGAATATCCCGGCGCCACACTTGAGGCCGCATACGTCATGGCACAATGTATCAAGGAGTATTACGAGAAGACCGGCAAGCGCGTAGGCTTCAAGGCTTCGGGCGGCGTGGCCACCACCGAAGAAGCCGTACAATACTATACCGTCATTAAGACTGTCCTCGGCGAAGAATGGTTGGACAATCACTACTTCCGCATCGGAGCATCGCGTTTGGCCAACAATCTGCTCTCCGACATTCTGGGCACGCCCACCAAGTTCTTCTAAAATACGCCTTGCCTCTACGTAAAGTTATCACTCAAAAAGCAGCATTGACTTATGGCTGAAACTCTCATATATATCCATCGCAACGGTCAGCAGCAAGGCCCGTACACGTTGCCGCAGCTGACAATGATGACGCTAACGCCTGATACCCCGGTATGGTATGAAGGGTTGGCTGACTGGATGCCGGCCTCGCAGGCACCGTTGACGGCCCCGCTTTTCAACGCGGCAGGCCCGGTGCCGCATATGCCTACGCCCGGAATGTCGCAACGCAACAACGGCATCAAGCCGCCAACGTACCTTGGATGGGCCATAGCCTCGTGCATATTGTGCTGCCTGCCTCTTGGTATTGTGGCCATAGTGTATGCTGCGCAGGTCAACGACAAATGGATTCGTGGCGACTATGACGGCGCATATCGCGCTTCACAAAACGCCCAAATTTGGACCATAGCCGCAGTTGTAATCGGCATCATAGGCAGCGTTGTCATTACGCTGGTTCAGCCGGCTTTTTGGAGCTTGGCAATGTAGCGACGGATGACTTTTACGCACCACACCCCGCCGCCGATACCGCGCCCTCAGAGGTTGCGGCATCGGCGGCGGTTGTTTGTGGCGCGTTCTCCGTGGATGCGGCGGTTGGTCGTGGCATTGATTGCTGCGGTCATCGTGGCCGCCCTCATCATTATCTTCATTTTCAACCCGGAGAACACCGCTTGGATGCCACGTTGTCCTTCGCACATGCTCACCGGATACGACTGCCCCGGCTGCGGCACTCTTAGGGCGCTGCATGCACTTATGCACGGCGATATTGAAGCAGCGTGGAATTACAATGCTGCACTGTTCTTTGCCATACCGGCTATGGCGGCTCTTGCCGTGGCGCCGCATACGCGTCCGCACTCGCTGCTGCGGCGCTTTGCCGACAGCCGCCGGACCCCGATAGCGGTATTCATTGCGCTTGTCGCATGGACCGTCTTCCGCAACCTCTGATTGTTGCCGCGAAAAGGACGCCGCATTGCGGAGGGGGGAATTAATCTATAAAATCCCTTAGAAAGGCGTAATATCCAGACCGGCGGCTTCGACA
>ERZ1031078.742-NODE-742-length-10549-cov-4.833143_pt1 | contig 10549 bp, 16 predicted proteins | sample MGYA00518179_ERZ1031078 | MGnify/ENA primary metagenome ERZ1031078 (study PRJEB33719, sample SAMN04261274) | wastewater metagenome | biome: rural village; feature: human; material: feces | host: Homo sapiens | place: El Salvador | collected 2014-01-14 ... | reverse complement strand
TTTCATTCCGAGATCATGAACTGCCGAAACGTGGGCAGCCATATCAGGAAATTTCTGGGGAGCCGGTCTCCAGTCTCCGCAAAAAGCATAACCTCTGTTTCCGTCAGTCGTCTGCCAACCGTCATCAAGAATTACGGTTTTCATTCCGAGATCCGCCGCAATACGGCACTCCTGTTCAATCGCTTCGGCATTTACGTCCTGGTGGAACTGGTACCAGCTTGAATACAACGGCTCAAATGCGGACTCATTCACAGGAAACGACTCGTAGCCATTCACCCGGCTCATCCAATCGGACGCCTCGCGGATGCTTTCCGACCAGAATACAGGTCGCTTGTCAAGCAGGATTTTAGTTTCATAATGCTTGGCAGGAGCTTCACTTTCCCTGAAGAAGCGCAGTTCAGAGCAGATTGCGCAACCTTATTCCATTATGCCGAGTACGGCATCTACCTTGCGGAGCACCTCTGAGCAGGCGATTGTCAGGCAATTCGTATTATTGTCATCAAAATACTCATAGAGAGGCATCCTGTAGGCGAGTGAACTGCCGGCATTGGTTAAGCCCCAGAAAGGATCCAGGTGTGTGCCGCAATGCAAGTCCGGACTCCAGAAGTTGAAAACGCCTTTCTGCGGGAAAGTGAAATATACATTGAATTTTGCCGGCGGTGCCTCTGTCTGTGCATCCATCGAAATGCTGATTATTTCTTTTCCTCCGTCATTTTCCAATGATGCGGCAAATTTCCAGTCTCCGGGATTGTCTGAGACGATCACAATCTCATCCACGAGCGAACTCTCCAATACGGGGGCTACAATTGTTCCCTTGGAAGCGAAAGGATTGCCCGTCCAAGTGTTCTGGGCGTATGAAGCGCAGATAGACAGAGCGGACAATGCAAACGTGAGTATGTGTTTGTACATATGAGTATTCTTAAACGGTTATTTTAATTATGGGGAGCGTCGTTGTAAGCCCGGTATTCGCCTTTGGTAACATTCAGGGTTTTCGGGAGCCAGACCTTGTAGCGGGTGGATTTGTCCCAAGTATTGCCTGCGGATGCGAAGTCGCAGAGGTGGATCTGGCGTGGCTTGCCGTTGCCTTCCAGATCTGCTCCGGCTACCATCGGGGCTGTAAAAGACATCCACGCGAAATCGTTGCCTTCTGCCGGGATCAGGGCGACGCTGCCGTCCTCTGAAGATTGGATTACCACGCATTCATCCACGAAACCGTCATTGAAACGGGAATCCCTTGCAAGCACTATAGGACCACGCACAACAGCCTGATGCCCATTAAGTTCCAGCAGATGCGGAGTAAGGTCAAGAGACAATTCAATGCGGTCACCCTTCTTCCATTTGCGGTCCACCTTTGCGTATTCACCGGCAGGAAGATTGTCAAGACTGATGTTCAATGTATCAGAGCCGCTGATCAACTTTGCCGTAGTCGTCTTGCTCCATTGAGGGATCCTCAGCGCCAAAGTGAATTCTGCCGGTTTGGCCGGAGAGAGTTCTATGGAGATGTTTCCGGAAACCGGATAATTTCCACAGATTTTGATGCTCATGGAGTTGCGCTTGTCCAGGGAAATCTCCGCCTCGGAATCTCCATAATGGTTTATCTTGAGGCAATCGCCTTCTGTCAGATATGCGAGAGCCGGAATCATCGCGAAGGCGCGTGGACCATTTGCATTGCAGCAGTTTATATCCATATGGCATTGCTTCTCCCCTTCTACTCTCCAGCCTTCAAGCGGGGTATATTTGGCGATCTGGCTGCCGTCACACTTCATCGAACCGAGAATGGCGTTGTAGAATGTCTTCTCGATCTGGTCCGCATAGCGGGAATCTCCGCAGAATTTCAGAAGCCTGCTGCAAAGCTGCATCCAGGTAAATCCGACGCAGGTCTCCATAGTATGATAGGTCGGAACGGTCTGCAGGGCTCTTCCACCGTACCAGCACTCAATCGAGCTGCCGGAACCGGCGATGTTGATTTCTTCCTCGATTATATGTGAAACGCTCTTGCGCACGGCCTCGTAATAAGCTTCGTTTCCGGTCACTTTATAGTATTCGAGCAGTCCTTCATAGCAGGACATCATTTCGTATGCCTTGGCGCCGTTCTCGTATGAAAACCATTTTGTATCAGGATGCGGAAAGCGCAGAGCCACAGGAATATCGGAACGGCTCACCAGTTTCGGGCCATCCGGACTTTCCCACTGCGAGACAATGTCTGTCGCGAAATCGAGGTAGCGTTTGTCTCCGCTTATGTTGTACAGTTTCATGATTGGTTCAAGCACGGAAGAACTTGCCATGCCTCTGTATAAGCCACATTTTACAATCTTGGCATTCTTGGATTTGAGCTGAGAAATGAGGTGGTCAGCCACACGCGATGCAGCAGAAAGAGCACGAGTGTCTCCTGAGAGTTCGTACCACGAGAGCAGTCCCAACATTGTGTATTTCCTTCCCCAGATGTCCCAATCTTTCAGCTGAGCTTCAGGAGCATAGTTTCCGATGTAGCCGTCAGGGCTCTGGGTTTCGATGATCTGTCCGACAGAAGCGGCAATCTTTTCATAAAGTGCCGCGTTGCCGGTGTAGCGGTATGTCTCGATTGCGCCCAAGGTCCATTTTCCCCAGAACTCACTTTGCCATCGCCATGTTTCAGTCCTGTGGCGGAAAGGTTCAACAAGTGCATCGACATCCTGTTCCATAACGCGATGAATGATGCAGTCGTCGATTCTTCCGCCTACATATCCATTGATTTTCACCGACTTCACTTTCAGTTCCGCAGTCTTTGCGCGGCCGATATTTCCTCCTGCACAGATGGAGCAAGCGAAAATTGCGAACAATGTGCTCAAGACAAATGCCCTGACGCTAAGATTGTTTTTCATATTCAATGATCGTTTTATAAATTTCAGAATGGCTAATTTACGAAAAAAAGCCGAGTACCGGTAGTCTGACACTTTAGAATCCGAAAAAGGTTAAAAATATTTGATAGAGTTCACCTATGATTCTAAAGACTTCGTCAATGGGCAAGCGGCCCGTCTATTATGTTCAGAAGAGTTATCGCAACGAAGACGGTAAGCCTTCCACCAAGTACGTAGAGACGGACAGGCGGTCAGCCACGGCGGACGTGGCCAACCCACGGCCTCGGGAAGTGGGAGGTACCTGCCGGATACAAGTTCTCGCGGCAGTGAGGACGCAGGAGACGGTAGGAGGGCCGAACGGAGCAACGGGGAGTGAGTTCCGCCGCTGCTGCCTGACTGTCGATGTGACACTGGTCTGAAGAGCACATCGAAGACGGCAATGGTGTCAAGCGTGACGCATCGAAGCCCGTAATAATGCTCCTTATGCGTGAAGGCACGGGGCATGCGTCAAGCCACGTAGGCAGAATCGCCTCTTTTGCCTACGTCATTGGACTCACGTGTGCAAATACGGCCTTTCTGCACACGTCATGCAGTTTTTGAACAGTCACGGGGGCAAATCAGGCCTTTTTGCCCCCGTAACAAAAATCACGTGATAAATAAGTCTAATTAAGCATCTGCAAATACGGGCAAAAACACGTAGGAACACATCAGACCATGTCCTTACAATCTCGATTACAAGCAGCCCATGGCGTATTTAGAATATACCAACAGCAAAGACCACGCAAGAACCGAAGCACCGAACAAAAACATATTAAATACGATTTTTAACTTTCTTAACCGTCTTTACAATCAAGAAGATAAGAATCAGAACAAAACACGAAAAACTTTTTAGAACAGATAAAGAATAATTAAGGAGAATTGAAAAATGAAAGAATATTTTGAATATGGCGGTTATCATTTTAGTGGATATAGGAATTTTAATCACAAGGAAAAAAAGCAGGTGTTTGGAGCGGTATTATAGCCGATAAAATAGTCCCTAACAATTACGAATACAACGATTTTTATAAAGCGATTAAAGGCACGGAACATTATGTTGACCTATTTTATTGCAAGGAACAGGCGGGTTTATTTACCCCTACAAACAACGGACTACACGGCTATATTGCACGTTAAGGAGAAACGGAAATGAAAGAATTGCACGGAACAGTTTACGGCAGAACAATTATCGCAAATAATATGACAGACTTAAAAAGGAAAGCGAGCAGAATTGCAAACGAATATTTTTCGGCTTACGACGAAATGAAAGTAAATTTGCACAATGTGGGAAAATGTGAAAACGAAGAACAGTTTACTTTTACAAGAACAAATAGAAAAGCACCGAACAATACAATCATATACGGTCAATGGCACTAAAAAGGAGAACAGAAAATGAAAATTTATTTAATAGTAAACAACTATCAAAACAGCGAAACAGGAAACAGCCTTGATATAACGGCTTACGCCACAGAAGAACAGGCAAAAGAAAAAATAAAAGATATGATTGCTGATGAGATTGAACAGCAATTAGAAAACGGATTGATAGAACACGACGGAAACGGAGATATTATTCTTCCATACAACGAAGATGATAGTGCATCGTGTGAAATATCAGACACCGCCTTATTTATCGATAACGGCTGGGGCGTTGTTGACGAAATTTATATTAAAGAAACAGAAATGGAAGAACAGCCGCCTACAACGATACACGTTAAAAGCATAAACGCCGATATATACCTTGACAAGTGGCGCGAGAACGCCGACAAGATAAGAATGTATGACAGCAACGAGGAATATTTAGGCTATTACGAACCCGATTCGGTAATAAGAAACGCCGAAAAACAAGGAATAACAGAACAGCAATACCTTGACAACGAAGCGAAAAGGTTTGCAAATATGGTAAATCTCAATGGATTGTTAAACAATGTTGGGATATACTCTTACACGATAGCAAGAACAGACGACCTTTCCCCTATTATTGAAGATTTTGCAGACAGTTGCGACGAAGAAAATCCGCTTATAGAAATGAGCAGAGAAGAACAGATTGCGTGGCTTAAAACAAACGAAACGATAAACTTTATCGGCGATTACATAATACATAACACGGAACTATAAGACTATGAACTATACAATAGCAACAACAAAAGAAGTACAAGGCAATTTATGCCTGAATATTGACAAAAACGGCAACGAATACACCGTGGGGTTGTTTAACGAAGTAACAAAAGAATACACGCACCGAAGTTTTAAGACGATAGACGATGCTTTAACGGTTTATAAAACGCTTGTCGAACTTATCGTAAAAGGTTATGGAACAGAAGAATATAAAAGAAACGTTTTGAAAGGAGAATGAACAATGATAACCGAAGAACGTAATATTGCAGACAGATTATATTCTATCATTATAAAACGATTTAGTAATGAACAGCCCGAAAGGCAATTAACTAATAACGAAATGAGTGCGATTTGGTACGACTTGTACGGCAGATTAAATCGTGGAGAAAGCGAACAAGAACTTGAAAACTACTGCAATACAGTAGAACTTTCAAAGCCTAAAACTAAAAACTTGCATTGTGGTTATTAAGGGAGATTAAGTGATGAACTTTGATAAATTATACGAAAAAGTAAACAAGTGGCGAAAAGAACTTGCTGAACAATACGACATAAGTGAGAGCGCAGTCGTATGGATAGGCAACAATCGTTTTATCGTTGTGAAAGACGATAAGGAAATTAGAATTTAATAATTCTATCAAACATAAACGAATTAAAAAAGAATAGATAAGACTTGACCGAGAGGCAAGCACTATTTGGAGAAATATTTTATGAATAAAGTTATTAACTATACCGAACAAGATAAGCAGTTTTACCCTACTCCAAAATCTTTATTAGAACAGATTGATATGGATTTTAGAAAACAATTTGAGTGTTTTCACGATGAACACAAGTACGATATTAAAGTTTTAGAGCCGTCTGCCGGGAAAGGCGATATTGCCGAATATTTAAGCAGATATTGGGGCGAAAGTTGGAAATCTACGCCACGTTGCAAAGTTGAGTGTATCGAAATCGACAGCAACTTACAAGCAATATTAAAAGACAAGCATTACACCGTTGTTTATAACGACTTTTTAACTTTTAATACCTACACGAAGTACGACCTTATCTATATGAATCCACCGTTTGAGAACGGTGAAGAACACCTACTTAAAGCAATTAAAATGCAAGAAAAATTAGGCGGTAGAGTGCTTTGTATTCTGAACGCTGAAACTATTAGAAATCCGTACAGTTTGAAACGCAAGGAATTAAAGGCAAAGTTGGATAAGTATAACGCCGTGATTAAGTTCTATGAAAACGCTTTTTGCTCTTATGATAGCGAAAGAATATCGGGTGTTGAAATTGCTGTTGTTTGGGTTGATGTATTAGCCCCTGCTTCCGTCTTTAATTCAAAGGTATTTGAAGAACTTGACAAGGCAAAGGAAATACATATAGAAACTGAACAGACTGCTGAACAGCACGAACTTCTAAATCTTGGCTTGGATTGGATAACTGCTTACGTTAAACAATACAACGAACAAATAGAATCGGGAATTGCTTTTTTCAAAGAATATACGGCTTTTACTTCCGAATATAACGCCAGATTTAGCGATATTATTACTAATAAATACGAAAAAGCACCTTTTACCCTTTCATTGTTTGGAGAAGTTTGCGATTTTAACCACTTTGTACAAACAAGTAGGTATTACTATTGGAAAACATTGTTTGACAATCCAAAGTTTTCTGCAAGGCTAACAAGTAAATTAAAAGGCGAATTTAATTCTCGTCTTGACGAAATGAAGAACTATGACTTTAACGAACATAATATTTTAATGCTTTTGGAAGAAAATAGACGAGCGACCTTAAAAGGCATTGAAGAAGAAATTATTGCTTTGTTTGACGAGTTTACTAAATACGCACAATACGACGGTTGCGATAATATCCATTACTACAACGGTTGGAAAACGAATAAAGGTCATAAGTTGAACAGTAAAATTATAATTCCGTTTTATGGAGCGTGGCACAAAGAAAAAAATTATAAATTTCACGGTTCAGGATTTGGCGGTTATTGTACAGTTGATGGCTATACTTACGAATTACAAGACCGAGAAGTTATTTATAAACTTACTGATATGAGTAAAACGCTGAACTACCTTGCAAAAGGCGTTAGCAGTTTAGAAGATATGGATAGACTTGAAAGTATAATTAAAGGCAACTTTGACAGAAACAACGCAAAGAATATCGAAACTGAACACTTTATATTGACTTTCTATAAAAAAGGCACTTGCCACATTAAGTTTAGAAAACAAGATTTACTTGACAAGTTTAATTTGTTCGCTTCTCAATGTAAAGGTTGGCTTCCCCCGTCTTACGGCAAGAAAGCATATAGCGAAATGAACACGGAAGAACAAGCAATCGTCAAAGAGTTTTCAGGAAACGAACAAAACTACAACAAGATATATGAAAATCAATCCGCATATCTTGTTGAACAAAAGCAATTATTACAAATTACAGGTTAAGGAGCAAATAAAAATGGATTATAAAAGAAGAGAAGAAATATTTGGAAAAGAATATATAACCGCAAAAGAATTAAAAGAAATGTTTAACATACGAACAAGACAATACGCAAGCCGGCTTTTGAAAGAGATAAAAGCGGAAGTTAAAAGCACTTGCGATTTATGCGGCAAAATGTGGACGAAAGACTTTTATGAGTATTACAAAATAAAAGTAACCGCAGATGGTGACTTTAAGTTCCCGCAGAAGCCGACTATGCCCCGTGAGCGAGTATTTGACGGCAGGAAATTACGAATCGCAAGGAAAAAACAAGGCTTAAAGCAAAGTGAATTATCGGAAAAAACGGGAATCAGTCAAAGGACTATTTCTGAATACGAATTAAACATACTCAATCCCCCTGCCAAGAAAATTGCAAAACTATCGGAAGCGTTGGAGATTTCCCCCGACTATTTTCTGAAAGACGAGATTTTAAGAAAAAGAAAAAAGGAGAACAAAAAATGAACAGAACAGAGTTTGAAAAATATTCTTCACAGTATATCGATACTTTGCCGTCCACGAAAAAATCGGCAAAGACGATACAGTCGTATTCGGTAGTCTTAAAGAAGTTTGCAGGTTATCTTAATGCTCTCCCCTACGACGGCGAAATCGAACCTATAACGGTCGTAAACTTCCGCACGGACTTATACTCAACCAAAGTTAAAACGAACACGATACGTTACGATATGACTGTAATGCATACATTTTTTGCGTGGGCAAAGCGTATGCATTTAATAGAACAGAATCCCGTCGAGCGTGAGGAGATACCGAAAGAACAGCAAATCGAATACAATTTACTGTCGCTTGACGAAATAAAAACGGTGCTTACGGAATTACCGCCGAGAATAAATCGTAAAACCGCTTTACGTAACCGCGCAATTGTGATATTATTAGTACAGGCAGGCTTACGAAATTCTGAATTACGTATGCTTACCCCTGCCGACTTAGACTTTGACAATAAATGTATTGAAATTAAGCACGGAAAAGGCGAGAAACGGCGCGTAGTGGCTTTTCCTGCGCTCGCTCGACAACTTGTTCAAGAATACCTTGAAAGTGCCGTCAGACCGCCTTATTTGAGCTTAAACGATTTTTTGTTTGGAACAGATTCCGACGAGAATGGTTTTAGTACAAACGGAAGAATTTGGAAGCCTATATCGGCACAAGGGTTATTAGGCATAGTGAACAGATATACTCGGCTTTGTTGCGGACACGAAGTCGGTGTACACTCTTTACGGCACGCTGCTGCAAGTTTATGGGACGATATGGGCATAGGAATGAGAGATATACAAAACGCATTAGGTCACGCAGCAATTTCAACTACTGAAAAGGTCTATGTGAGCGTATTAAACAAGTCAAAAGCGGCGAACAAGATAAACGTTGCTTTTGACGGAGCAATTTAAGGAGAATATATTATGACAACGGAAAGATTACAGGAAATAGTAAACTTAAAAGATTTTCAAAAAATAGAAAAGGAAGTCGTAAGTAAAGGTAAGTATTTTGATATGTCGAGACACCCCATCCTTAAAAAAATCAGTCTTGTACCGATTTTTCAGAGCGAAAATTTTGTAAAACTTGATAGGGCTAATAGTTATAAATTTTCGTTCATTACGGGTTACGGCGACGACATAAAAGAGTACCCCGACTATCAATTTATTTGGCTACAAGTCGATAAGTACGACAGGAGTTGTAACAAGTGGCTTCCGCATATTTTGAAAATGTATGCAAAGGAGAAAGAAAAAGTATGAGTGATTGGTGGAAAATATCCCCTGCTTGTCAAGCGTGCAATGATTATGAGAACTGCGACGAGCCGTGCGCTATGACAATGAGTTTCTTACAAAGTGGTAACGATAATGACAACGGATATGACGAATTTTGAGATTAAAGTTGGCGATAAGGTAATAAGAAAAGACGGACTTGTCGGAAAGATTATTGAAAGAATCCTTGTTGACAACGAAGAAATCTTTACAGCCGAATACGATAATGGAGAACGAGAATTAGTTCACCATAATACTTATGGCAATTTTTACCTTATCGGGCATAGAGTTTTAGGTAATAAAATCAACGAGATAGAATTACAAAAACAACTTGATATTCAAAAGGCAAAGGCTGAAATAGAACAGAACAAATACGACCAACTACGTAAGCAAATGTGGTACTTAAAAAATCGTATGGTTGACAACTGGCAAGAAAGAAAAGCCAAAGCAGAGAAAGAAAAACAAGAAAGAATCACCAAAAAACGAGGAAACATCACCTTAAACGGCGAGAAAGATGACCGCTCGACAAAAGATAAGAATAAGACAGAAAAGCCGTAGAAACGCAAGCTACGGCTTTTATATTGCATCGCAAATTATTCTACCACAATATCATCTTCCCAACCATTGAAAAGATTAGGCTTTTCTACGTCTACGTATTGATGAGTAGTGCTGTCATATTCTTTTACTGTATGCGTGCCTTTTGCTTCAATGTAAGCTGCCGCCATAGGATTTTCATTTGCCTTGCAAGTGAAGTGTACGATATGCCTTTCAAACGGTTTAAGCCCCATTGCGCTTTCTCTCGGTGCATTCTGAACGTAAAATTCCGCAACACCTTTAAGCTTGTCGACTTGACGAAAAGATACTTCACCATTCACTTCTTCCGTAACAGTTTCAGCATATCTATCACATTCAATTCTGTGAATGAAAGCATATGCTTCGGGTAAGATTATACCGTGTTCTTTGAGTTCATAATTTGTCTTTTTGAGTGCCATAATTTATATTCTCCTTAAATAAATTTTTATATTGTTTTTACATCGTCGGTTATAGTGTAACCGGATATACTTGCGTCAGTACCGTCATCGAATAATACTTTCTCTTGCGTTATAGCCATTATACCGTTGCTACCTGTACAACTTTCTTCAAATGTATTACCTAACAAAGTTTTTAAGTCTGTCAAAGTATTTGCTTTAAGATTGTTAGACGAGTATATTCGTAAATAGAAAGTCGAGTTGCCTGATACACCTTTTATATTATGTTTATAAAGGTCAATATTGCCCTCACCTAAGAGTGATTGATTACCAAATAATGTTTTAAGCAGTGTCCAACTAACAGCACCAGTAC
>ERZ1031078.733-NODE-733-length-10592-cov-6.348391_pt1 | contig 10592 bp, 22 predicted proteins | sample MGYA00518179_ERZ1031078 | MGnify/ENA primary metagenome ERZ1031078 (study PRJEB33719, sample SAMN04261274) | wastewater metagenome | biome: rural village; feature: human; material: feces | host: Homo sapiens | place: El Salvador | collected 2014-01-14 ... | reverse complement strand
TATTATAGTAATACTATAGTTTTATAATGTACGCAAAAATCGACTTTTTTTCTTTTTTTTGAGCAAAATAAAAAGAGCAGGGATTACTCCCCGCCCTGAATATCGCGCTCCATCAGCTCTCTTATGGCTCGACAGATAAGCTCGTTGACCGACTTATAGCCGTAGCTCTCTGAGTGCTCTTTAATCTTCTCTTTCTCCCCTTTGGGGACTACAACCGCAATCCTGTCGTAAGCTTTGGCGTTGTAACGGTTTTTCACCTCCGCCGATGTTTTTCCGCCCATTTTACCCACCTCCTTTTTCTATCATATTATACACTGCACGGCGTACTTGCGCAAGTATGCTATAATATAGACACAGCAAGGGAGCAAGCAACTCCCCCAAAAAAAGAAATTGAAAAAAATCAAGGAGAAACAAAAAATGAAAATCATTGAAAAAACAACAGGTAAAACAGTAGCGGAAATCCTCGGCGGAGAAAACCTTACACTTGACCAGGCACTTGACCTCATCGGAGCTGTCAACGTTGACGACATGGACAACGACCTCTACAGCAACGACGGCGACAACATCATCACCCCCGATGGCAAGAGATGGTGGTATGACGACCTTGACTACATCGCAGACTAACCCCTCCGCCTGACGAGAGCTGGTCGGCACCCAGCCGAAACCCCGCAAGGGGTCGCGGAAAACCAAAAAAATGAAAGGAAACATGTAAAATGCACACATACACAATTACTTTTGAGCTCACGGAAAACGAGCTCCGACTCCTTAACGCCGCCCTCCTGCGCGAGGGAAACGCCTTGAGAAGAGAAGCAAAGGCTGAAAAATCCGAAATATTGAAGGAGGTAAGCCTTATGCAGAGTGATGCGATGTACAAGCTCTCCGACAAGGTCGAGCAGTACAAGAAAAATGCAGGGATTGAGGATTAAAAGCAGAGTGGCGGGGGGAAACCCCGTTAATGCGGTCCGGCAGACGGTCACAAGCCCCGACAGCCGAAAGAAAAGGAGCAAAAAACAATGAAAAAACTCACATCATTAGCATTAGTAATCCTGCTGGGCATAGTCTCCTGCTCCCCCATAAAGCAGGAGCGGCACCAAGACGGCACATACACCGCCGTCAACAGCGGATGCGGCTACATCACCACAGCCGACGGAAACGTTTGGGGCTACTTTGACCGGACAATCCCGTCCGGCTCTTCCGTCCTCGTAACCATATCCGACGAGGGGACGGAGGAAATCGAAGACGACGTAATCACAAACGTTGTCGAAAAATAAATCCGAAAAAAGTAAAAAAATTCTCAAAAACCTATTGACAAACCGCGGACTTTGCGGTATAATATAGGTGTAAAGAAAAGAACGAAAAGGAGAACATTATGAAGCTTATAGACAAAAACACAGGAAAAACCCTCTATTCAGTTCTCGGCGGAGAAAACCTCACTCTCGACGAAGCTATCGAGTGGGCAGGAGCGGAAGCCACCGAAGACCAGACCTACATCATCGACGGCGAGGAATACTCATACGAAGACCTCGACTGGGTGGCTAACAGCTACCAGCCCGACAACGAGCCGGAAGAACCCAAAAGCTGGGCGGTGAGAATCGCTCTCCTCCACGAAGACTACCCCTACGACGTTGAGTCCAAAGCTTACTACGGATTCGACGAAGCAGAAGAAGATGCTCGCTTCATAGCTGCGAGAATCGACAAATGGGAAGATTCCCATTCTCGCCGCTCACGCCGCCCCGACGACCTCCCGACTGACGGAGGTGTCGACGGCTACGAGATAGCTTTTGAGTCATCTCCCGAGCTCCACATCATTCTCAACACGCAGCCAGCCGAAAACCTCCTTTATTCTTACGTCATCGACGACGGAAATCTTCTCAAGGTAGTCGACGAGGACGCGGATGGCGGAATCGAGCTCCGCGAGCTGCTCGAAACCAAGCATAGCCGTGCGGTCGAACTCCGCTTCTCCTACTCCTTCGCCGAGCTCGCCAAGGAGGTCATCATCGACCAGGGCAAGCGAATCACCGCCGAGGAAGCTATTAAAAGATACGGTTTTCTCCGCCTCATCGACGACATTTTCGCTCAAAAGTGCTACGTCTTTAAGGACTACGCGCTCGACATCATAGCCGACTATCATAAAAGCTATGACGACGACGAGAAAACCGACTACTACGACGACGAGCACAGCTACGCTCACACGATTAAGAGACTCGCCGAACCCGGCTACCACATGACACAAGTAGAGCTCATCGAAAAGCTGGCAAAGCGCGACTGTTTCCCGGAGGGGGCGGTCCTTTAATCAAGCCGACCGAGCGGCTATAAACAGGATTTAGGCTCGGTGCGTTCCCTCTTCGGAGGGAGGTATCAATCAAAAATTAAGGAGAAATCATCATGTATAAATACTCATCAGTCTCGTCCCATTGTTTCGCCCCCGTCAACGGAGCAACATCGTTCTTCGTCCACTGTTCCGCGTTTTTCCGCTTCCTCGGGGAAACCGAGAGCGACCGCGCGGAAGCCTTTGTGGAGGAAATCCGCATCGGCGACATTTCCTATTGCTGCCTGTGGCGGGCGGAAGACGCGCGTTTCTTCATCAATCGTGAGTGGCGCGACAGCTCCCGCACCTGTCCCGACAGATGGGGCTCGGACAACGCTTTCGACCTTACGACCGTTGTTTTTGACAACGGGGACAAGCTCGACCTCTCCGCTGTTCGCCAAGTCGGAGAAATCAATTTCTCCGAATACATCAAGGCGGGCATAGCCGACTGCGGTTTTCTCTCCGACATCGCGGCAACTCTCGACTTTGTCCACGGCACGTCGAGAGCAACCGAAGCGGAGAGCATTATCAGCTCCGCGTCTTCTCTCCCCATTGCCACTCTTGCGGGCGGCGAAATCGCGCAAGCCGTCGCAAAGCTCGACAAGCTCTACACCGAGCAGGACGAAGATGAAGACGTGGATGAGGAGCGTGAGGACGCTATCATGGAGTGGTCGGTTGTCCTCAACGGAAAAAGCCGTGAAACGCTGTCTCGCCTTACAACGGCTCTCTCCCGCCAGCTCCACTCCGTCGCAGTTAAAGCCTACGCCGACAACTTTTTGGAGAGCGATATTCCCACTCTCCGCAGGCTGGCGCAGCTGCCGACGTCTTCCCCTGCCGTCCTCACCCTCTTTTATCGCGAAGAGGACGGCATTTATCCCAACCCCGTCGACGACGCGCGATACGCCACAATCGACGCGGTTATCAAAAATATCACGAAAGGAGATGAATAATCATGCTACTATCAGATTTCCACCGCTTGAGAATCGCCGCGGAGGATTGCTCATCGCTGGAGCAGTACATCGCCGAGGAAGGCGGCAGCCTGCCGGAGGAATGCTATTCCGCCGACGGAAGCGGAGACGCTCCAATCAAGATTTTAACAATAATCTGGGAGCTGGCGCACGATTTTTGCGCATCAAAAGTCCGCGCCGTCAGCGGATTAACGCAGGTGGAGTTTGCCCGAAACTACCTAATCGGCAAAAGAACCGTCGAAGGGTGGGATATGGGCGAAACGCAACCGCCCGAATACGCCCTCGAGCTGCTGGCGGCGGATGTTGTGTCGGCGAAAATTAAGGAGGTGATGGAGGAAAACTGAAAAAATCGCAGAAACGGATCGGCGAAGCTACGCGGGGACTAGTAATGCATGGAAAAGCAGAGAAACGGCGAGGCGACGGAATAGAATCGCACGGTATAGTTGGAAATGCTGTGAAAAGCGAAGAAACGGCATAGCACAGTTGGCAAGGATTAGAAAAGCAACGAAACGGCACTGCAACCAATAGATGGAAAAGCAAAGGATAAGCAGGGCGCAGATTCGCTCAGTGTGCCAAGAGAAGCAAAGGCACGGAATGGATTCGATGAGCGTCGCCATGAAACGGACGGGACAAGCAAGAAAAAAAACTGAAGCGTAAAGAAAAGCGCAGAAAAGGAAAAGAAAGGACTAAAAACATGGCAGATTTTGTAGCAAAGGAACTAAAAGTCAGATTAACATTTATCGAGGAAGTGTTAGGCTCTTCTCCGTCAAGTGAGAAGATTTACAGCGAGTACATAGCAAGCAAAGCGCCCGATCCGCTGGACACAGAAGACGAAATAGAAGCAATAGGCAACGAAGAAGACAACAAAGGCGTGACAGTTTTCCCGAAGCAGGCCGGCAAGCCCGGAGTATGGGACTACCAAATCAAGGGCGCGTTCAAAGACGCCTGCGGTGGTCTTTCCCGCGTCAAAACGACGGAATCAGCCAAAATCAAGGCTTATAAAAAGGTCATTGATAAGCTGATTTTTGTCGAGCCGCGTTTCGCTCCGTATCAAGTCAACGGCGAGATCGGCATATGCGAGCGACCGCTGAGAACAAACGGCGCAACAGGCGAAAGAACAGCCCTTGCCGCGTCTGAAACACTTCCCGCCGGTTCTTCCGTCGAGTTCACAATCCTGCTGTTCGATGAAAAACTCGAGCCGGCAGTCCGCGAATGGCTTGATTACGGCAAGTACAGCGGCTTCGGGCAATGGAGAAACAGTGGAAAAGGACGACATCTGTGGGATGAACTCGACGCAGACGGCAATGTAATCGGCGGAAATAACGAGTATCTTAAGAAATAAGCCAAAAAAAGAGAGCCGAAAGGCTCTTTTTTATTTTGTGTCCGTAATGTATTCCGTGTTTTCGTGCCGTATCCATCCTCGGTCAAGGTGCGTGTTGTCGTATATCGTCATTCCGACGAAAATAGCCGCCATTATCACCGCAATTGCCGCGCAAATGTATTTTTCGACCCGTATACGCAGTATCTGCCTGTCTCTGTCTGTTATAATCCGTTCAATTTCCTGCTTGTGCGCCTTCTCCAGCGCGTCTACAACGTCCCGAGCACATACTTCTCCCGCCTCGTTATCACAAACATTCGTTTCTTCCGTGTCAGTCTCCAAAGCACTATGGAGCGCATTCATCACGTCCACGCTCGGAGATTTCACTCCGCCGCGACAGTATCTCTGCACCGTCGATATGGATATTTGCGACTTTTCCGCCAGTTCCTTGTAAGTCATTCCTTGCTTTAGCCGAGCTTCCTCAATTTCGTTCCTTTCCATTCGTTTTTTTACTCCTTTTCAAATGTTTAATCAATGTTGTTCAACTTCAATCGTCGTGTTTTCTGTCGATTTTTCTGCATTTTCCCGTATTTGATGTGTATTTCCCATCATTTCCCATGTCTGACTGTTGCTTTTCCCACCTCCTTGTGCTATCCTAATTATACCATAGATTACCAAAACATACAAGAGAAAAGAGGAAAATAAATGGATAATTGTAAGTTTGACTTGTTCGATATCATAAACCGGCTCAACAATAAAGGAATCGTTATCCTCTGGCGTTTCGCGAAGCTTTTGTACGGCAAAAGAAAATACCGCAAATAAACACATTTTCCACAATTACGGTATTTACAAACACACGTTCGTGTGGTATAATAAAACCAACAAACCGCCGGAGGGGAATATGACAGTAAACGACTGCATAAAGGAACGACTAAGGAAGCTCACGCCAGAGCAGAAGAAAAAGCTACTCGACCTGCTCAAACAGGTAAAAAACGTCTCGAAATGAGACGCTTTTTTATGCTTCTTGAAGCACTTTGCGGCAATTATCCACTCTTGCGCTCAATGATTGCTTTGTAGTATCGTTTATGTATCGTTTTCTAAACATCTTTTTTATCATCTTGTCGGCGTACTCCCACAATACATAATTCTGCGGAAACGCTTTAACTTCCAGATTTCTCGCGCGTTCTTCGAGTACCGCCAACAAAGCCGAAAGCATTATGTAACAGGCTAATTTGCTTGTGTCCACTTGTTTTGTTGCATTGTCTAAGTAAACCTTCTTGAGCATCGCGCCGTAGTCCGTGTTCTTGATTTTTTCCCATTTCATGCGGAAAGGAAGGCAACGCAGCGTTTCAGCCCACAATAAATTGCCGCTTTGTTCGCCCGCATTTTCAGGCGATTCACCGTTCGTCGTAATACGTTCCGTGTGCCGCAAAATCCACCAGTCAAGAAGAATCCATCCCCATCCAAGGTAAACATTATCCTGTATTCCGAGTAACGTATTGACCAGCGTATCAATAAAAATACATACGAATTCGATAATTGCCACCACAACAGCCGCTTCGACACGAGATGAAGGTGTGGGATATTTGCGTATCTTGTATCTGTATAAAATCGCCGGAAATACTACAATTCCATAGTTAATAATCGCCAATATCAGAAACGTAATGAAGTAGTACCAGTTGAGTGTAGCGTTCAACCCGCCAAGTACGCAACACACTAAAGCCGCAATAACAGCCGTCCTTTTGCATTCCTTTGTACGCATTAGAGTCGCCCTTTCCGCTTCCACTTTTCAAGCTTTCGTTCCGGCTTTTTTCGATAAAGCGTACTCACTTCTTCCCCTCCAATCTGTCAAGCGTATCCATCAGCCATCCGCGCATATTCTCCGGCAAGGCTTCAATCCGTTTGTATAACTCCATATCAATATCCTCCGCTTCCTCTTCGGGAGCTTTTTCTTTTACTTCCGTCTCTTCTTCGTCACACAAATACTCCACCGTCGTTCCGAGTATTTTCGCAAATTTCTGTAGCCTTTCGGCGGATATTCCGCACTTTCCTTTTTCAACATCAGTAAGAAAAGTACGCCCAACGCCAACCTGTTCGCAGACAGAGCCGACTTTAAGCCCCTTTAATTTTATTAGAGTTTTGATTTTGTCGATGTTGCACACAAAGAATTACCTCATCTTGTCAAAAACATAGAACTCTTCAAATTTGTGGAGTTTCCATTGACATCTTCATTTTTGAAGAGTATAATATACACGTAACCGGAACACAGGAGAGCTTCGGTTGCAGTCTGTCCTCCATTTTTGATTATACCGTGTAAGCGGCGGATAGGGCACACGCCGAACTGCACGGACAACGCGTCATATGTTCAACGGTAGACAGTGTCACAGTGACACAACAGCGGTTCGACTCCGCAAGGCGCGTCTTGTCATTGAGTTGTTTTCTCATTGATTTTACTCCTTTCGGCGAGAGATAGGTCTCGGACATTCCCTGTCTCTCGTACTGGGGAATCGCCAAACGGTAAGGCAAGGGACTTTGACTCCCTCATCGCAGGTTCAACTCCTGCTTTCCCATTTCACCGATTAACTTCCGGCTTGTCCGTCCTCCCGAGAAGGTAGTCAACGGACACGTCGAGATAATCGGCAATTCTCGCAAGACTGAAACAAGAGATTCCTTTTTTATCACTCTTCTGTCGCAAGATAGCTTCGCTAAGTCCGCATTCTGAAAGCATTGTCCCGATACTGACCTTGCGCTGTTTGCAAACGCTCTTAATACAGCTATTAAGTTCTTCAGCAGTGTGCATAAAAAACAGCTCCCTCTTTTGTGCAGTCAAACGAAACGTAAAAATTTTGACGAAACCTATTGAAACCGTTAAAATTTTGACGTATAATAATTACAGCAAAGCCACCGTAACGACTTCGCTGAATTTTTTCCGATAGCACAGTAATATGTTGTTAGTTAATCGGAGCAAAGCGAAATCGCCCGGTGTGACCCGAACGAAAACATATATAAAACTCTAACCAAAGTCATTATATCAAGTTTTCGCACGGCTGTCAATACGAATTTACACAAAACTCCAACAAATTGCAGAAAAGAAAGGAGGAACACCCTTGTATAACATAATCAAATCAAGAATGGCTGTTATCGGGCTAAAGAACGTAGACATAATAAGAATCATTAACCAGCGTTATAACGAACACTTAATCCCACCTACATTTTCAGCCGCCCTCACAGCTTCCCACAAAACCCCTCGCCAGGAACAAATCTGCGATTGGGTAGAGAAAATCCTCACCGAAAAAGAAAACGAACAGAAACAGTAAGAAAGGAGACAGCCGATGAACCGCGACCAGCTCACCGTAACAAAGCAGTGCGCCATAGTATGGCAGAACGTAGAATATCTGAAATCGCTTAAAGGCGCAACAGATACCGACATAGCCCGAGCGATGAACAGAAGCGTGCAGACCGTAGTAAACCGCAGGTCACATCCAAGGAACACCACGGTCGACGATTTGATAAAGCTCGGCAAATACTTCAAAATTCCGCCGGCGTCCTTGTTAATGCCCCTCGTAGCCGCAGAACCGCCGAAGCCGGAGGAATACATCAAATGACATCCCCCTACAAATTCAGCGAGTGGACATATGTCGATAAGGCAATCGCCGAAAATCACCACATATGCACCCGCTGTCACGGCGACATTACATCGGACCACATCGGAGAACCCGTCCTCATCACATACGACGGTGACAATGTCGAGTATATTTGCCCCGACTGCACGATAGACTTCTTCTTTTACTCCCTCGGTAAAACGCTGGAAGCACTGAACTGCGACCCCGTAGACACCGAGCAGGACGAAGAAGACCGAAAGGAGCGGATGAAGAATGCCGAGATACCTTTATGATGTGACCAATCTGCACACCCAGCCGCCGGAAGTGAAGTCGGGCAAGGGACGCAAAAACGCATCACATAACAAAATAGACCCGGCAGATACAGCCGTCTGCCTGACCTGCTCCGCAAAGAAATGCACAGGCGCAGACGCATGCTTTAAGCGAAGAAAGAAGGAGTTGGCAGAATGACCGAGACAAACGAGATAACAGCTCTCGCCAACATCTACACCGAGGATATCATTCCCGAAGGCTTGAACCTCGTCGAGATAAAGAGCGAGCTTGTCCTCGAAAACCACCTTTCAGACCTCATAGCACCGATAAATGAGTTCTGCGACAGAGTGGAAGCCGTTCCGATATCGGAAGAGAGCGCAAAGGACTACCGCAAAGCGAGAACAAAGCTCCGCAAAATGACCGCGAACTTTAACGACTATGTCACGGGAGTAAAAACCGCAGTCCTCGCCGGATATATCGACTTTGAGAACGACGCGAAGAATATCAAAAAACGCCTTGAAGCCGCTGACAAGCACATGAAGGAAGTTCTCGACAGCTTAAAGGATAATGCTCCAGAAACGTCCACAACGCCGCCAGAGGACACTAAACTCTATAGGCTCACTTACATTGCCACAGGCACTAAGGAGCAGCTCGTGAAGCTCAGAGACTTCATGAAGCAGGAAGGCATGCAATACGAAGATTATAAACCGTTTAACGCAAGAAAGGACAACTGAACATGGACGCACCTCAGACACAGGAAAAGAAAACATTAGACGAAAGAGCAATGGTTGAATTCCAGGATTCTCGCGGAGATACAGTTAAGCTCTCTCCCTCAATCGTCACCAAATTCATCACAGGCAATAACGCAAATATCACTCTCGCGGAGTTCAAATTCTTCTCCGAACTCTGCCGCGCAAGAAAGCTGAATCCGTTCCTCAAAGAAGCATACTGCATTAAGTACGGCACACAGCCCGCGACAATCGTTGTGTCAAAGGACGTGTATGTTGAGAGAGCGGACGCGCACCCCGACTACGACGGAAAGGAAAGCGGACTTATCCTGCAAGATAAGGAAACCGGCGAGATAAAAGAGACTTTAGGATGTTTCTACAACACAAACAATGACGACTTACTCGGCGCATGGTGCAAGGTTTACCGCAAATCCCGCAGTCACCCCGAATATATGTCGGTGGCATTCTCCGAAGTGGCTCAGCGCAAGTCGAGCGGCGAACTCAACTCCAACTGGAGAGACAAACCCGCAACAATGTGTGAAAAGGTGGCAGTCGTAAGAGCACTCAGAGCCGCATTTCCGCAGGAGTTCTCGCAGATGTATATAGAGAACGAGATGCCCGATTTAAGCCCCGCAGAACCCGTCCAGAAAGCTCCTAAAGCGCAGAAGCCGAAGAACGAACCTCTTGACGTTGATTTTGCAGACCTCGACGATATACCCGCGGGCGAAACTCCGGCAGAACAGAGCACAGGAACCGAAGCCAATGCCTAAGCGCGGAAGCGGAAAACTGTACGAGCTGAACGGCGAACGGCATACGCTGACAGAGTGGTGCCGGATATATCACACATCGTCTACACGCACAGCAGGCCGTCTGAAAAACGGTTACAGCCTGCTTGACGCGCTCACATTGCCAATGCAAAGCCCATACGCAAACCGTAATCGAAAGGAGGCACAGACAAACGAAAAAAGCAACTGAGATAATAGACGAGAGACAGCTTGTAGATGAGCTGCACAGAAACTGGAAAACACGCGGCTACACCGACGGCGGCATGGCGGAATTGCTCGAAATAACGCCGAAAACAATCCACTATAAAATCAGCGGAAACTTCCCTCACAACGGCTACAAAGCGCATTTTAAGGTCAACGAGATATTACAGATAATCCACTATCTCGGCTTCAAGCTCTATCTCGCGAGAGAGGATGATGTGAAGTGAACATCCCCGAAAGATGGATACCACTGCTTGATACGTTAAATGACAAAGACCTTGCAACACTCATAAGAGCGATTCTCCACAATGAAGATGAGCCGACGGTATCAAAGAAAAATCAAGCAATCATTCACAGCATTTACTCAGACTTGAGCAAGGTTAAGAGGAACAATGAATATCAAAAAAAATTC
>ERZ1031078.727-NODE-727-length-10680-cov-13.325459_pt1 | contig 10680 bp, 7 predicted proteins | sample MGYA00518179_ERZ1031078 | MGnify/ENA primary metagenome ERZ1031078 (study PRJEB33719, sample SAMN04261274) | wastewater metagenome | biome: rural village; feature: human; material: feces | host: Homo sapiens | place: El Salvador | collected 2014-01-14 ... | reverse complement strand
TGCAACTTTTTACTCATATTTATCAACTTAAATTAATTCCGCCAACGGGTTAATATATGCAATATTAACAATGTGTTGGGTATTGGCAATATTACTGCTAACCATGCAGATTGTAATGGTCTCATTGTCGGATACATTGCAGATGCTTCCAGCTCTGCTTCTGGCATCTTGGCATACAACAGCAGTGCTAAGATGACCATCGGTGGAACGGAACTGACGGGTGATGCCGTCGTGGCTATCGGAAGTGGCTCATTGACCTATCCTGAAGGTAAGAATGAAGCAGACGTGGTCAAGGCATTCACCCCTGAGCAGCTGAAGAGCGGTGAAGTGGCTTACCTGCTCAATGGAAGCAAATCAGAAGGCAAGCTGGCTTGGTATCAGAAACTCGGCTCAGATGCTTATCCTGTACTGACAGCTGCTGAGGGTAATACAGTATATCATGGATCATTCCGTTACTGCGACAATACGACTTCCTCATATAGCAACAGTTCTTCTGATAGTGAATTGGTTCACGTAGCATCTGCCACCTTGGCCAGTCCTGAACATGACGCCGACGAGCATATCTACAACATGGGCTGCCGCAACGAGAAATGCGCAGCGCACAAGTATGTAGCCGACAAGGCTGGAAACATCGTGGTGACAAAGGATGCAAACAACAAGTTTGTGGCGACCGAAGACCTGACACTCGTCGACGGCGAGGACTTCAAGGACTATGAGGCGTTCACCTCCAAGACCATCTCTTACAGCCGAAATATCCCTGAGGGCGCAGCCTGGGGAACACTCTGCTTGCCATTCGCCATCGACCTGAGCCAGGAGGCAGAATGTGACTTCTATCGTCTCACAGGCATTGATGCTTCTAAGGAATGCATCACCATAGAGAGTTGCGCAGAGGGCGTCATCCCTGCCGGCACTCCGGTGCTCTTCAAGATGAAGGAGGGCGAGACGGTGCTCAGCCTCTCTGCTGTCGCTGCCGACATCGTTACTGCCCCACTTTCAAGAACCAGCTCCGATGTCAACCTCGTAGGTTCGTTCATTCAAATCAGTGGTGAGAATCTTGCGGCAAGCGACTACGTCATTGGCGAGGACCAGTTCTGCCGCGTCTGCGACTTCCACGATGCCACTATCCTACCGATGCGTGCATACCTCCATCCATCCGACGCATCACTTACGTCAGCTGCGAAACTGAGCATCGGAAAGAACGATGGCAGCACTGCCATTGACCACCTCAACGCCATCAGCCGTGATGCCGACGCAGAATACTACGATGCAAGTGGTCGTCGCACCCATGGTCTGCAGAAGGGTCTGAACATCGTGAAGCGAGGCGGCAAGACGTATAAGATCATGGTCAAGTAAGTTTCGCAAAGGCGAAAGCAGAGCCTGATATATCAAAAAAGGTCTATATGCCACGATGAAAAGTGGTGTATAGACCTTTTATTATATGCGAAAGTTGAGTAAATTACGTTTTATTACTGTCACTGTAGCTAATGCGGTGTTTAGCCTTGACTTTTGGATAGATTTAACTGTTGTTAGCCTTGACTTTTGGATAAAATTAACTATTGTTTGCCTTGACTTTTGGATAAATATTGTATCTTTGCAGCGGCTGGAACTTGGAAAAGTGGCAAAAAATGCCCTAAAAAGGGTTGGAAAATCTCCATTTTCAGTCTAAAATAGGTTGGAAAAGTTCCGTAAACCTATAAAATATGGTTAGAAAAAGTAATAAATATATGCTTAACAGAAAGATATACAGCTATTTACGCAATTTCTTCGTAACAGAAAAAAAAGCGCTTCTCATTTCAGGTGCTCGTCAGGTAGGTAAGACTTTTGCAATCCGAAAAATTGGAGAGGAATGCTTTGCAGATGTAGTGGAGTTCAATTTCCTCAATAATCCTAAGTATAGGGAGGCATTTAAGTCTCCTTCTGATGCTAAGGAAATCCTCTTGCGCCTTTCTGCCTTGGCAGAGAAGAAACTTACTCCAGGTAATACACTTGTTTTCTTTGATGAGGTGCAGGAATGTCCGGAGATAGTTACTGCCATCAAATTCTTGGTAGAAGACGGTAGCTATCGCTATGTGATGAGTGGATCGTTGTTAGGGGTAGAGTTGAAGGACATCCGCAGTGTACCTGTTGGCTATATGGCAGAGAAAGAGATGTTTCCTCTCGATTTTGAGGAATTTGCAGAAGCAGTAGGCATGAGCACAGGAGTAATGACCTATGTCAAGGAGTGCTATGAGCAATGCAAGGTAGTGGACGAGGTTGTGCATAATAAGCTGAATGACCTCATTCATCTTTATCTCATCATAGGAGGAATGCCTGAGGCTGTCCAAAAGTATATTAATACGAATAATTTACAGATAGTACGTGAGGCACAACGAGAAATCATGCACCTCTACGGAAAGGATATAGCCAAGTATGACCCGAAGAACAAGCTGTATATCAAAGATATTTTCGATTTAATACCTTCAGAACTGAATGCCAAGAACAAGCGTTTTATTTTGAAGGCATTAAATGAAAAGGCAAAGTTTGAGCGTTACAGAAATTCTTTCTTATGGCTATCTGATGCAGGCGTAGCACTCCCAACTTATAATGTAGAAGAACCTCGTTTGCCATTAAAACTCGGTGAACAGCGCAATTTGTTTAAGTTGTTCATGAACGATGTGGGGTTGTTGGCAAGTCAGTATGCTGCCAACATAGCGATAGACTTACTTACGGGTACAACAGAAATCAACAATGGAGCCATTTATGAGAATTTTGCAGCGCAAGAATTACGTGCTCACGGATACAATCTTTATTATTTCAATAATAAGAAGCAGGGGGAACTGGACTTTGTAATAGAAGACAGAGGTAAGATCTTGCCGATAGAAATTAAGTCGGGCAAGGATTATAAACGTCATAATGCACTCTCTAATGTGATGAACAATGAGGAGTATGCTATCCCTCGCGCCATAGTTTTTTCAAAAGGCAATGTTCAGGTCGTAGGCAAGATTCTCTATTACCCTATCTATATGTTGATGTATCTTCAACCCGAAATGATAAAGAAACCTATATTCAGGTTTGAACCAATTTAGGCTTTTATTACTTTTAAATTGATGATAGCGCTGGAAAAAGGTCTATATGCCACGATGAAAAGTGGTGTATAGACCTTTTATTATATGTGAAAGTTGAGTAAATTACGTTTATTACTGTCTTGAAGTGTACTCAGTTAATAATTCATTCCGAAGTACCAGAGAGGGATGATGATTCCATGCCCCGTCTCGATATCGTCTTTTACGATACGTCCGTTTTTTACATCCTCTATCTGCTTCTTACCTTTCTTCCTTCCGCCAATCTCAAAGGTATAGTCACCAATGGTAAAGTCGGAAATCCTGGAGGAAATAACATCCTGTTTTTCTCTCATCTGATTGTAGAAGAAAGTTTCCCTTATGTTTCCAATATTGGGATTAGGGTTGAGTACAGACATCAGGCTTGGGTTATCGACATAGACTTTTTCTACCTTTCCAAGATTGCGCATTCCCGAAGTATCATCTCTGAGCAGACCTATCATTCCTGCACGTTCCAGATAGACCAGATAATCAGGAACGTTGTTCTTGCTTACCCCGATTTCTGTGGCAAGGTTCTCTAAGCTTGGCTTGTAGGGAGCCAACCCGGAAAGAATAACGAGCATGCGCTTTAGCTTGCGTGCTGTTGAAGCTCTCATATCGGCATATTGCGGAATGTCAACTTCTACCGTCTGGTCTATCACCTGCAGCATTCTTTGCGTAAAATCTCCCTCTATGGCAAATGGGTAATAGCCATGGTCGAGGTACGCTCTGAAAATTGGCAATGGATGTTCCACTCCCGGAATCTCTACCTGTTGATTGAGTATTTCGTCGAGACTGCAAACTCTGGTCTTGATTCCTTCAAAAAGTTGCAGGTATTCCCTGAACGACAAGCCTTGCATCATATACATCAGTGCCCGGCGGCTCAGATCTGCTTCTCCCTTCTTGATGTCCAATACCGATGAACCGGTAAAGATAAGGTTCAGGGATGGGTGCATGTCGTAAATTTGCTTCAGTTCATTGCTCCATCCGGCATACTTGTGAATTTCATCTATATAAAGATGTGTACCACCCTCCTTGATAAACTCGTCGGCGAAGTCCACCAAGGAATGATTTGAAAAATAGATATTGTCGGCCGACACATACAGGTGATGGCCTTCCTTGGATAGCTTGATGCGCTGTAGTATCATGGTGGATTTTCCAACGCCTCTCGGTCCCACAATACCTATTAATCGTCCATTCCAGTTGATTTCATCATATTTATATCTGATGAAATCAAGCGGAGTACGTTTCAGCAGCTCCGCCATGTATTCATATAGTTTATTGTCTATCATATCTTTCTTTTAGATGAATATCATTTAAAACTGCAGCAAAGATACAAATAATCCCTCAATGAGGGACGAATACTTCAGAAAAGTTCCCTCAATGAGGGATGAATTTAATCATTTTTATCCCTCATTGAGGGATTTTTACGCATAGTATGGCGAAATTTGCATGGGATGATCATCGGAAAACACAGCAAATTACTCCCGAAATCGCATCCGTCTATGGACTCGCAGCGGTGAAATCCAGTCCTTGCACCGCTGCATCTCCCCCAAATATGACTTCTACAAAGGCACAAGACGAATGAAGCTGCTGGACTCTAACGAAATCCGGCAGCTTTGAGACGTGTGTATATTTGAGGTGAATGGTGTGGAGGTGTATATACAAAAGGGATAAAATTGATAAATTCCACAAATTTTCTATCTATTAATTAAATTTTTAACAATTTTTATAAAGAGTTCTCATATACTTTATGTATCTTTGCTTTAATATATTATTTAAGGTATGTCAAGAGAACAAGTCAATAGATTAAAAATAGTTCTTGCAGAGGAGCAGAAGTCAAATAAATGGCTTGCCGAACAATTAGGCAAAGATCAAGCTACGATTTCCAAGTGGGTGACAAATGCAAGTCAGCCAGACCTCAAAAATCTACTGCGTATTGCAAAAGCATTGAATGTAGATGTTGCAAGATTGTTAAATACGGAGGTGGTCAACGATGACGAAATCTAAGGATGACGGATATGAATATATCCTGTCTAACCAAGTTTTACAACTTCCGATAATACGCTATTATCAGAAAATGGAGAGAATTAAGCTATGACACCAGAGGAAAAAGCGAGAGTAAAGATTAACCGTTGGTTTGAAGATGCAGGTTGGCAGGTTGTCAACCGTGACGAATTTGAGCCTACGATGTCTGCCGTTGCCGTGCGTGAAGGCTTGCTGAAAGGCAATCTCGAAGCGGACTATCTTATGTTCATCAACGGCAAGGTGTGTGGCGTGCTGGAAGCTAAACGTGAGGAGGTGAATGTCGAATCTTATATGGTTAGCGAACAAGTGTCTACATACGCCAAGAGTGTTCCTGATTGCTACCAGACTTGGCAAAAGCCTATACCTCTTTTATACAAATCTAATGGCAAGGTTGTCTTATTCCAAGATTTTCGCAAGACAAACACGGAATGGGATGAAATCAACCGTATCCATACTCCAAAGGAGATTGTAAGTATGCTTGGCATTGACGATCCGTTTGCAGGCTTGCCAACGCTACGCAAGAAGGGATTGCGTGAATGTCAATTCGAGGCTATTACGGAGTTGGAAAAGAGCTTCCATAGTGGACAAAACCGTGCGCTTATGGTGCTTGCTACAGGCGCAGGAAAAACTTATACCGCTTGTCTTGCTGCCTATCGTATGTTGGCATATACTCCGATGCGACATGTTCTCTTTCTTGTTGACCGCAACAATCTCGGACGACAAGCTGAAAATGAATTCGGCACATTCCGCCTCACTGAAAATGGTGAAGCTTTCAACACCATCTATGGTGTGGAGCGATTGAAGTCTGCTAAAATACCATCTGACTGCAACGTGTTGATATCCACCATTCAACGACTGTTCTCGCTGTTGAAAGGTGAAGACATTGAAGACACCGACGATGACGACAATGATGAAGCGACAGGGGAGGTTACGCTTCCTGACAATCCTAATCTGCCACACGATTTCTTTGACATGATTATCATTGATGAGTGTCACCGAAGCATTTACGGCAACTGGCGTAGGGTGCTTGAATATTTCGACACGGCTCGCCTTATTGGTCTTACTGCAACACCTATTCCCGAAACTATGGCGTTCTTCAACAACAACCGTATTGTGAACTATACGCTTGAAAAGAGTATTGTGGATGGTGTGAACGTGGACCACCGTGTGTATCGTATAAAGACAGAGGCTACTGAGAATGGTGGCGCTATCTTGAAAGGCGACCGTGTGCGTGTGGAGACTCGCTACACTGGCAAAACGGAGGAGATAAGCACACGAGAGACTAAGAATTACACGAAGACGGAACTTAACCGTTCTATCATCAACCCGTCTCAGATAAAGCTTATACTTACAACTTATCGTGATGCAGTATATACGGAGATGTTCAACGACCCACAACGTGAGCCGAACTATGCATATCTCCCTAAGACCCTCATTTTTGCGCTTAATGAGACCCATGCAACAAATATCGTGAACATTGCCAAAGAGGTGTTTGGCGAGAAATGTCCGAATGCCAACATGGACAGATATGTACAGAAGATTACTTATTCGGCAGGCGATAGCAACGAGCTTATCCGCCAGTTCCGCAACGACCGTGACTTCCGCATTGCTGTCACTTGTACGTTAGTGGCTACGGGTACTGATGTGAAACCGCTCGAAGTGGTGATGTTCATGCGAGATGTGGAATCTGAACCGCTTTACATTCAGATGAAAGGTCGTGGTGTGCGTACCATCGGTGATGAACAGCTTAGAGCCGTAACACCTAATGCCTTCAGCAAGGATTGTTTCTTCCTGGTCGATGCTGTGGGTGTCACCGAGCATACGATGTCAATTCCGGAAAAGGGCGATGGTCCTGACACCGTCACGATAACATTGAAGGTATTGCTTGAGCGCATTGCTCTTGGCAATCTGCCAGATATGTATCTGAAACGTCTGGCTGCTACTTTGTCCCGTCGACACAATAAGGCCGACAATAGTCAGCGTGCGGAGTTTGAACGATTGGCAAGCGACTCTATGGATGCCATTGCACAGCGTATATACGATGCTTTGGAAAACGAAACGTTGCCGCCTTATAATGATATTAATGAGCCTAACAACGAGCGCAAGGGACTTGTATCTCCTGTTGCCAATCATGCTGATGTGCGCCGATACATTCTTATTCTTGCTGCAGGCTTTGTTAATACGCTCATGCCCGGTGAGGACACGCTTATATCCAAGGGCTTTTCTGTAGAGGAAGCTAAAGACACTACAGAAGCTTTTGAGAAGTATTGTCGTGACCATGCTGATGAGATTGAGGCATTGCGCATTATCTATAATCAGAGTGGTGAGCCTATCAACTTTGATATGATGAAAGATTTGGAGAACAAGCTGAAGATGGAAAACAATCGCTTCAGCACGAAGCAGCTTTGGAACTCTTATGCCATCGTTTCTCCAAACGATGTGCGACGCGCTACCAAAAAGGAGGAGAGCGAGGCTCTTACCAATATTATACAGTTGGTGCGCTTTGCCTATCGCCAGATTGAAAGGCTGGACAGCGTTTGCACTACTGCCAGACAATATTTCAATCTATGGTGTGGTCAGTGGCATCGTGACATATCAGAAAGGCAGAAGCAGCTCATGAGCCAGATTGTGGACTATGTGGCAAGTAACGGTGCTTGCACCATAAACGACATTCGAGAGGACGACCGCACACAAGCTGCTCAGATGATTGCAGCATTTGGTAATAAACAGAAGGCGGATGACGCTCTTCTTTCTTTGTTTAATTTTGTGGTTTTAAGAAAAACAGCATAACTTTGAATTATGACAAACAATATATCTACAGAGCAATCGCTCACCAAGAAAGTATGGAATCTCGCCACTACACTTGCAGGACAAGGTATTGGCTTCACCGATTATATCACGCAACTCACTTATCTGTTTTTTCTGAAAATGGATGCGGAGAATGTAGAGATGTTTGGAGAAGAGTCGGCAATACCTGCTGGATATCAGTGGGAAGAACTTATAAAGCTCGACGGACTGGATCTTTTGAAACAGTATGAGGAAACGCTAAAAGTACTCAGCGAGCAAGACAACCTTATCGGTACCATCTACACCAAAGCGCAGAACAAAATTGACAAACCTGTCTACTTGAAGAAGGTTATCACCATGATTAACGAGGAGCAATGGCTTGTTATGGATGCTGACGTGAAGGGTGCTATATATGAGAGCATTCTGGAAAAGAACGGACAGGATAAGAAGAGTGGCGCAGGACAGTATTTCACACCGCGTCCGCTCATCAAGGCTATGGTGGATTGCATCCGTCCGCAGATTGGCGAGACGGTGTGCGACCCTGCCTGTGGTACGGGTGGCTTCCTTCTCACGGCTTATGACTATATGAAGAATCAGTCGGCCGACAAGACTAAACGCGATTTTCTGCGCAACAAAGCTCTGCATGGCGTGGACAATACTTCACTTGTCGTCACACTCGCTTCCATGAACCTCTATCTGCATGGTGTGGGTACTGACCGCAGCCCCATCTCTTGTGAAGATTCGTTGGAACGTGAGCCTAAAACGCTCGTAGATGTTATCCTTGCCAATCCTCCTTTCGGACAGCGTCCGGCAGGGTCTGTGGAACTTAACCGCCCCGACTTCTATGTCGAGACGAAGAACAATCAGCTGAACTTTCTTCAGCACATGATGCTCATGCTGAAAGTGGGTGGCCGTGCTGCCGTGGTACTGCCGGACAACGTTCTCTTTGAGGGTGGTGCTGGCGAGACTATCCGTAAACGCCTTCTTTCTGACTTCAATCTGCATACCGTCCTGCGTCTTCCTACTGGTATATTCTATGCGCAGGGCGTGAAGGCTAACGTACTGTTCTTCACAAAGGGACAGCCAACAAAGGAGGTTTGGTTCTATGATTACCGTACCGACATCAAGCATACGCTTGCCACCAACAAATTAGAGCGCCATCATCTTGACGACTTCGTGAAATGCTATAATCCCGACAATATCAATAATCGCACCGAAACCTACGATGCTGAGAGTAATCCGTCAGGACGTTGGCGCAAATACTCAGTTGAAGAACTCATCGCCCGTGACAAGACTTCACTCGATATCACTTGGATTAAACAGGGTGGCGAGGAAGAGGAACATACTCTGGAAGAACTGATGGCTACCATAAAGGAACAAAGCCAAAACATCAGCAAGGCGGTGAGTGAACTAGAAAAATTATTGGTTGACATCAAGGAGGATTAAGGGCATGGATGAAATCACAAAGCGAGAGGATGCCCTCTTTGGGCATATCTCAAAACTTATTGACGAGGCGCACAAGCATGTTAAAACTACAGTGAACACTACAATGGTCTACACTTACTATGGTGTTGGTAAATATATTGTGGAGGATGAGCAGCAGGGATACGAGCGTGCAGCGTATGGCAAGAAGGTGTTAAAAGCTCTTTCTGAGAAACTGTGTCTGAAATACGGTGAGGGTTGGTCTTATTCTAATTTAAGACAAATTCGACAGTTCTATTTGGCGTATGCGAATTTGACAGACGATGTTTGTCAAATTCAGTTTGATTTGTCATGGTCGCATTATCTTATCCTTATGCGTATTGAGAATCATGATGAGCGCAACTTCTATGAGATTGAGGCGAAACAACAGAATTGGAGTGTGCGTGAACTGAATAGACAGGTTGGTAGTTGTCTTTATGAGCGATTGGCTTTGAGTCGCAATAAGGACGAGGTGATGCGCTTGGCAAAAGAGGGGCATACGGTCGAGAAACCATCAGACATCATAAAGAATCCTATCACACTGGAATTCTTGGGATTGAGGCCCGATTCTGTTTATTCGGAGTCTAAACTGGAGAATGCCATTATCAACAAAATGCAGCAATTCTTGCTCGAACTTGGTAAAGGCTTTCTTTTTGAGGCACGACAGAAGCGGTTTACTTTTGAAGAACAGCATTTCTTTGTTGACTTGGTATTTTACAACCGCTTGTTGCAATGCTATGTGCTCATTGATTTGAAGATAGACAAACTCACTCATCAGGACCTCGGACAGATGCAGATGTATGTCAACTATTATGACCGCCACGTCAAGATGGATTTCGAGAAACCAACCATTGGTATTCTTTTATGTAAGGAGAAGAATGATGCCCTCGTAGAGCTGACTCTACCTAAGGATGCCAATATCTATGCGTCGGCTTACCAACTCTATTTGCCTAACAAGGCTTTACTGCAAGCTAAGGTGAAGGAATGGATAGAGGAGTTTGAAGAGAACGAGGAAATAAAGAAACTTGAAGAAGACAAATAACAAATGAATACTAAAGCATTACGCCAAAAGATACTTGACCTTGCGATACATGGCAAACTTGTACCGCAAGACCCTAACGATGAGCCTGCATCAGTGCTCCTCGAGCGCATCCGTGCCGAGAAAGAACGCCTTATCAAAGAAGGCAAAATCAAACGCCCTAAAAAGACTAAGACAACTTCTGATAAGCCGCATTATGAGAATGTGCCGTTTGAAGTGCCGAGTTCGTGGGCGTGGACGACATTGGGGGAAATAACTTCCATCATAGGCGATGGATTACATGGAACT
>ERZ1031078.723-NODE-723-length-10732-cov-4.424183_pt1 | contig 10732 bp, 9 predicted proteins | sample MGYA00518179_ERZ1031078 | MGnify/ENA primary metagenome ERZ1031078 (study PRJEB33719, sample SAMN04261274) | wastewater metagenome | biome: rural village; feature: human; material: feces | host: Homo sapiens | place: El Salvador | collected 2014-01-14 ... | reverse complement strand
AGTGATAAGATACCTAACACCAAAGACAATTACATACTTTTTGTAATTAAAGATGTAAGTTGTAAAAGTTTCAAATTTATTGTTTTTCAGTATAAAAAAGGTAAGGCAAAAATATGGCAGTCGATAACAATAGAGTCATTATTTTTGATACAACTCTTCGTGATGGCGAACAGGCACTACAGCAGTCACTTTCAACAAAACAAAAATTACAAATTGCTCTTTGTCTTGAGCAGTTAGGTGTTGATGTTATTGAGGCAGGTTTTCCTATTTCATCACCTGGTGATTTACAGTCTGTAAGAGAAATCGCTCTAGCTTTAAAGACCTCAACCGCTTGTGGTCTATCAAGAGCTCTAGATAAAGATATCGATGCTTGCTATGAAGCCTTTAAAGGTATTGATCACTACAGAATTCATACTTTTATAGCCACCTCAGATATTCACGTTCACGATAAGTTAAAGAAAAACTTTGACGACATCGTGGAGATGGCTGTTCATGCTGTAAAGAGAGCAAGAAACTACACTGATGATGTTGAGTTCTCATGTGAAGATGCTGGTCGTACTCCTATCGATCATCTATGTAAAATGGTTGAAAATGCAATTAAAGCAGGTGCAACCACAGTTAACATTCCTGATACAGTAGGTTATACCCTGCCTTATGAGTTCGGTGGCATCATCAAGACTCTTTACAACAAAGTTCCAAATATCGATAAGGCTGTAATCTCAGTTCACTGCCACAATGATCTGGGAATGGCTACAGCAAATTCTCTGTCTGCTGTTATGGAAGGCGCTCGCCAGATTGAGTGTACCGTAAATGGACTTGGTGAAAGAGCAGGTAACACTTCACTAGAAGAAGTTGTTATGGCTATGAAACTGCGTAAAGAATATATGAAGGGTGTTTACACCAACATCGTCACCGAGAACATTGCAAGAGCAAGTCAGGTTGTTTCAGGTATTACCAATGAACCAGTTCCTAGCCACAAGGCTATTGTTGGTTCAAATGCTTTTGCTCACAGTTCAGGCATTCACCAGGATGGTGTATTAAAGAACAAGAGCACTTACGAAATCTTAACTCCTCAGAGCGTTGGTTTCAAAGAAAACAACATGCATATGACCGCTCGTTCCGGTCGTCATATGATCAAGGCTGTTCTAGAAAAATTAGGTTATCGTGAAGGTTCTTATGATCTTGATGATATCTATGCAAGATTCTTAAAGTTAGCTGACAGAAAAGGTCAAGTCTTTGATTATGATCTAGAGGCTCTGCTGTTCTTATCTCATGAACAAGAAGAGGATTCACAGTTTGAGTTAGACAGCTTAAATGTAATGTCAGGTGGCAAAAACATTATTCCTACAGCTTCAGTTCGCCTGAAGATTGGTAAGAGAACTAGAACAGAATCAGGTACAGGTAACGGTCCTGTTGATGCAGTGTTTAACTGTATTTCACGCCTAACCGGTATCAAGCTAAAGCTTGACAACTTTGTAATTTCAGCAAAAGGTTCAGGTATGAACGCCCAAGGTCAGGTTGATGTTGACGTTATTTACAACAATAGACATTATCACGGTAAAGGCTTATCAACTGATGTTATCGAAGCTTCTGCCCTGTCACTGATTTCAGCATGTAACAGTATTTATAGAGCACAACTTATTGAAGAAGAAAAGCACGAAAAGGAGAATGCTTAAAAATGTCTAAGAATTATAAAATTGCAGTACTAGCAGGTGATGGTATCGGTCCAGAGGTAATGAATGAGGCTTTAAAGGTTTTAGAAGCTGTTCAGAAAAAGTTTAACTTTACCTTAGAGTACAAAAAAGAGTTAGTTGGCGGTTGCGCTATCGATACTTGCGGTACGCCACTACCTGAGCAGACCATGGATGCTTGTAAGTGGGCTGATGCAATTTTATTCGGATCTGTAGGTGGTCCTAAATGGAATCACTTACCTACAGCAAAGCGTCCTGAAGCTGGTGCTCTTCTACCATTACGTAAGCAGTTTGGCCTGTTCTGTAACTTCCGTCCTGCAAAGATTTACCAGGGTTTAGGATCACTGTCTCCATTACGTGCTGATATTGCAATGCGCGGTTTTGATATGCTGTGCGTTCGTGAGCTTACTGGTGGTATCTACTTTGGTCAGCCTAAAGGCAGAGAAGGTACAGGTCCACAGGAAAAAGCTTTCGATACTGAGATCTACCACCGTTTTGAAATTGAAAGAATCGCTAAGATTGCTTTTGAAGCTGCTATGTTACGTAATAAGAAAGTAACCTCTGTTGATAAGTCAAACGTATTACAGAGTTCGGTTCTATGGCGTGAAGTTGTAACAGAGATGGCTAAGAACTACCCTGAGGTTGAACTTGAGCACATCTATGTTGATAACGCTACTATGCAGTTAGTTAAGAACCCTGCTCAGTTTGACGTAATGCTATGTTCAAACATGTTCGGTGATATCTTATCAGACGAGTGCGCAATGATCACTGGTTCTATGGGCATGTTACCATCAGCTTCATTAGGTGAGGGCGGTTTCGGTCTATATGAGCCTGCAGGTGGTTCTGCTCCTGATATTGCAGGTAAGAACATTGCTAACCCTATTGCTCAAATCCTGTCAGCAGCTCTAATGCTTCGCTACTCTCTAAAAGAGTACGATGCAGCTAAATGCATTGAAGATGCTGTAGCTAAAGTACTAAAAGAAGGCTATCTGACTGGAGATCTAATGGAATCAGGTGCTTCACCTCGCCCTGCTCTATCTACATCAGAGATGGGTGACAAGATTGCCTCAGAGATCAATGGCTAAAAATAAATAAATTAGAACACATAGGTTTTAAAAATGGGTAAAACACTTTATCAGAAAGTTTACGACAGTCATATTGTTTTCCAGCAGGAAGGCGAGCTGCCAACTCTGTATATTGATAGACAATTAGTCCATGAGGTAACCTCACCTCAGGCTTTTGCTGGTATTGAACAGGCAGGTCGTAAGCTACACCGTCCTGATTTGCACCTGGCAACTATGGATCATGACATTTCAACAAGATCACAGACCATTGAAGCCTGCTCACCAATGGCTCAAGAGCAGATCAAAGCTTTAATGTCTAATACCAAGAAATTTGGTGTTAAGTTCTTTGGTTTTGGTGAAGAAAACCAAGGTGTTGTTCATATCATTGGACCACAGACCGGTTTTACACTGCCAGGCACTACCTTAGTATGCGGTGACTCACACACAGCAACTCATGGCGCTTTTGGTGCTCTAGCTTTTGGTATCGGTACTTCTGAAGTTGAACACGTAATGGCAACTCAAACTCTAAAGCAGGGTCGTCTAAAGACCATGAAGATTGAGTGTACTGGTCGTCTGAAAAAAGGTTGCTACGCTAAAGACTTAATTCTGGCTATCATTGCTAAATTAACTACAGCAGGTGGTACTGGTTATGCTGTTGAATTCTGTGGAGAAGCAGTACGCGCTCTGTCTATGGAAGGCAGAATGACCTTGTCTAACATGGCTATCGAGTTTGGCGCAAAAGCAGGCATGATTGCCCCTGATGAGACTACCTTTGAATATCTAAAAGGTAGACTATATACACCTAAAGGTAAATATTTTGATGAAGCTGTAGAGTACTGGAAGACCTTAAAGTCTGACGATGATGCTGTATTTGATAAGACCGTTACTATCGATGCTTCAGCTTTGGAGCCTTATGTTACCTGGGGTACTAACCCAGGTCAGGGAGCTCCTGTGACAGCAACAGTACCATCACCTGATAATTACAGCGATCCTATCGTGTCTAAATCATGCAAGGATGCTCTTGAGTACATCGACTTAAAACCAGGTCAGAAGCTAATTGGTACTCCTGTTGATTATGTATTCATCGGTTCTTGCACTAACGGCAGAATTGAGGACTTTAGAGAAGCAGCTAAAGTTCTCAAGGGTCACAAGATTGCATCTAACATTCAGTTAGCTATTGCAGTTCCTGGTTCTGGCTGGGTTAAAAAGCAGGCTGAAAAGGAAGGATTGGATAAGATCTTTATCGATGCAGGTTTTGAGTGGAGACAGCCAGGCTGCTCAATGTGTCTTGCTATGAACGACGACAAGGCTCCAGCTGGCATTAGAGTTGCTTCAACCTCAAACCGTAACTTCGTAGGTCGTCAAGGTAAAGGCTCAAGAACTCATCTAATGAGCCCAGCTACTGCTGCAGCATGTGCAATCAAAGGCACTATCGCTGATGTAAGAGAATTTATCTAAGGGGATTATAAATGCAGAAATTTACCGTACACAAGGGTGTTGCAGTACCTCTTGATTCAGCAAATATTGATACAGATCAGATCATTCCAAAGCAGTTCTTATTAGCTGTAGATAGAAATGGTTTTGGTGCTCACCTGTTTCATGACTGGAGATATTTAGATGATGCTGAAACAAAACCAAATCCTGAGTTTAACTTAAATAAACCAGAGTACAAAGGTGCTACTATTCTAGTTGCTCGTGACAACTTCGGTAACGGCTCATCTAGAGAGCACGCTCCTTGGGCTTTAATGGGTTATGGTTTTAGAGCAGTTATCGCACCTTCATTTGCAGATATCTTTTACAACAACTCTTTAGGTAATGGTCTGTTACCTTTAAAGCTGTCAGCACAAGATGTTGATAAGATCTTTAAAGTACTAGAGGCAAAGCCTGGTACTAAAATTACTATCGATCTTGAAAAGATGACTGTAGATTGCGATAACCTACACTTTACTTTCACTTTAGATCCTTTCAGACGCCACTGCCTGTTAGAAGGCTTAGATGCTATTTCTTTGACCTTACAGCATGAAGATGAGATTAAAGAATATGAGAGCAAAGTTCCGGCTTGGAGAGCTCACGGTACCGTTTAAATCTTTCGAGTAGTAGAGATTTAAGTAAAAGGTCCTGCTTTTTTGTAGGACCTTTTTATTTTGAAGTGATTATACTGACTATTTGACCTGCTCTGCTTTATAAGCTTCTTCTAGAGCATAAGTTAACTGATCTGCACAGGAAGTATTCTTGTTCTTGCAGAGATTTCCTCTTAAAATAGGAATGATTTCATCAATATCATGATCTTTCACAAGCTTACCGATAGCTTTTAAATTACCATTACAGCCTCCTTCAAAAGCAACTGATTTAATCTTTTTGCCATCTAGCTCTACAAAGATCTTTTTACTGCATGTGCCTTGAGTTGTAAATTCAAACATTTTGCTCCTTTTCTTACTTAGTCCAGTGATGAAATAATAGTTTCTTTTGCTAATCTTGACTTAGGTCTTAGAGCATTAGAGTCATCTTTTCTGTAGCCTAAAGTTACAATGCCAACAGACTGTAAATTCGTATCTTTTAATCGAAGAATTTCATCAGCTTTAGCAAAGTCCATACCTTCTATTGGTGTTGAGTCAATCCCCATTGAAGCAGCTCCATATAACAAAGCTGCCATTACAAGGTAAACCTGTTTTGCAGTCCACTGTGAAAAATCACCTAACTTCTCGTGCATCTGACCAAATTCCATACGGTGTGAGCCGATAGCCTCTTTTAGTTTAGGATCTCCAAAACGACCGTCTTTGTCCTCTTGTTCAGTAAGTGCATCGTATTCATCTTTAGTCATCTTGGTTTTTGAACACAAAACGATAAAGTGAGAACAATCTCTTATTCTTGGGATATTAAAATCAGGAATTGCGGGTAAAATAAGATCTTTTGCTTTCTGTGTGGAACCTACATAAAAATGCCATGGTTGAATATTTACTGCTGATGGAGTAAGTCTTGCAATCTCAAGTAAGGTATCAATGTCTTTTTGTGAGATTTTTTTATCCTGATCGTAATGCTTAGTAGTGTAACGGTTTTTTGATATTTCTAAAAAGCTTTGCATGGATGTGATCCTCTTTTCAACCTGTCATTAAAACTACTTCATCATAACATCTAACGCTTAAGTTTTAGCTATGCTTTAACCTTATTATTCTCAAATTGTCACGATTTTAATAATAGATGGGATGGATAAATCAGTCAATTTGGAACAAAAAAACACAAACTAATTGAAAACTGAATACTATCATCATCAATGTTGCAAAATTTCGTCATTTTAAATCTTATTAAAATTCAAAATGTTAAATAGATACATATTCACAAAAATTTGCGCTATATCACTATTTTGTAAACGTTTTCATTTATCTTATTTTCTTTACCATATAATTAGCATAGTAAAGAAATTATCAATAAGAAAATGGAAATTCACCATGAATGAAAGCTATTCTTTAAATCCAAATTTAGAAACCATCTCTAACGCTAATGGAATGAGCGTTACCATTATGGACTGGGGTGCAACCATCATTTCTATGAAGGTTCCTGTAAAGAGCGAAGAACCACGTGAAGTTTTACTCGGTGTAAAAGATCCTGCTGATTGGTATAAACAGTCATGCTTCTTTAATGCAACCATTGGTCGTTTCGCTAACCGTGTAGCAAACTCTGAGTTTGAAATCGATGGCAAAAAATATAAGTTAAATTCTGGCGCACAGCACTGTCTTCACGGAGGCGTAGAAGGTTTTGATAAGCGCCGTTTCAAACTTTTAGATAAGAGTGCTAATTCTCTTACCTACACCATTCATTCTCCTGATGGCGACATGGGATTCCCTGGTAACTTCGATTTAACCGTTGTCTTTACCGTAACTGATGACAATGAACTTGTTATGCAGTACACAGGAAAATGCGACCAGAAGTGCTATGCATGTATCACCAACCATGCCTACTTCAACTTAAACGGTCACAACAGCTCAATTCTAAATCACACCATTAAGATGGATTCAACTGAGTTCTTACCTTTAGACGACACCTCTATTCCTACAGGTGAAGTTCGTAAGGTAGCAGGTGGTGCTTTTGACTTTACAAAAGAGAAGACCATCGGTCAGGACTTTAGAAAAGATGACCAGATGAAAGCAAGTTTAGGTTATGATCACCCATTTTTAATCGCTGGGGATTTGACAAAACCATTTATTAAGGTGACATCTGACGACAAGAAGTTGTCTTTAGAAGTATCTTCAGATTACCCTGCATTCCAGTTATATACTGCTAATTATGTAAATCATGGTGATAATCACATCACTGCCCGTGATGATGGAAAGGATTATAAAGATCAGAGTGCTGTTTGTATTGAGCCTGAGTTCTACCCAGATTGTCCTCACTTACCACAGTTTGCTGATGTAAATCCAATGGTAACTCCTGAGAAACCATTGCAGAAGACAATTATCTACAAGTTTTCAAACTAAAAATTTAAGCTAATCGTTCATATGTCACGCCTGACCCTGTCAGGCGTTTTTTTTTGTGCAAATTTGAGCATAATCGATACATCTGTTTTATAAATTCTCTCCTGTGATATAGTCCCCTGTGCTTAACTCATATTCAAATAATCAAGTGATCTGTATTTAAAATGACTATAGATATCTACGTTTATCTTATTGTTTGCCCATTTGTATTTTTATCTGGATTTGTAGATGCAATAGCAGGCGGAGGAGGACTCATTTCACTTCCAGCCTATTTTATTTCTGGTCTTCCAACTCATTTTGCTCTTGGTACTAATAAATTAAGTGCAATGCTAGGAACCTCAATTACCACCTACAAATATGCAAAACTAGGCTACATTAACTTAAAAATGGCTGTAATTGGCGTTATTTTTGCTTTTGTAGGCTCGTCAATTGGAGCAAAGCTAGCACTGTTAGTTCCTGACAGAGAGTTTAAAATTGCCCTTCTATTCATATTGCCTCTTACAGCGTATTACCTCTTAAAAAACAGAAATTTTGGACAGGGATCTGAGAAGAAACTAAGTGAAGTTCTTGTCATTGTGCTGTGCTCATTAGTATCATTATTTGTAGGAATATATGACGGTATATATGGACCAGGAACAGGAACTTTCCTCTTAATAGGTTTTTGTACCTTTGCCAACTTTACTTTAAAAAATGCTAATGGCTTAGCAAAAGCAGTAAATCTCACTACTAATTTTGCAGCTTTTACTGTTTTCTGTATCAACGATACTGTAGTTTTTACCTTAGGGCTTACAGCGGGTATTTTTAGTATTGCTGGTAACTACGTTGGAGCTAAATTCTTTGAAAAGAAAGGAGCTATCGGAACTAAACCTATCATGCTCTTTGTGATTGCAATCTTTATTATAAAGATCTGCTATGACCTATTTAGTGCTTAGTCATAAAACGTAAATCAAAACGCTTTAAACAACAGTATTCAGAAAAGACGTAGGCTTTATTGTGAGTTACGCAATGAAATAATTTAGAATTTTTATATTTTTGAATAATGTGGTGACGAGGAACAGTCGCTGCATTATTTAGAAAATTGAATTAAAATTTCATTATAGATAAAGGTAAAGTAGGTAATTACTTTCCCACTTCACGAGTAATTCTGATTTACCATACAGGTTGAGCTCATAACAGAAAAACTAGAGTCGCTAAAATAATTAAAGTTTTCATGGTAGATCCTTAATTTTATTTAGAACCACGCACTCCTATATTGCATCATTATTTTGTCTGTTCTCTAAAATAATTACTGGTTTTTAGTATTTTTAGAAGTTTGCTAAAAAAAACTACAGATAAAATTTACACAAACTACAGTTTTTGAATACTTGCAGCACCGTTCTGCTTAAATGAATTTTACTGATATTGGAATAAATTAAAATTTGCAACCGTTGATGCTGCTATAAATTAATCAATTAAATTGCAAAAATTATGATTTTGAAAGATATGATGCAATGAAAAGATCTGGTGCCGGAGGGAGGAATATTTATATAAGAATATTCTTTTCTTTCAATAAGTTAAAAATTCTATCCACATTTATCCACATTTTAAAAATATTTACTAGGTTTAAATGTGAGGTAAAATTCATGGCTAATTCTACTGAAAATTTGCAAGTTTTCAAGGCAACAATTCAGAATTACAACTTAACACATGAGGTTAAATATAGATTTAATCATCTCATAATCGAATTCAGTTTTGATGATTTATGGAAGCTCTTTGAGTTTGATCTAGTTAGTGAAGAGTTAAAGGAGCAATTCGCAAAACTGTTAGATGCTGCTGATGTAACGGAAGATGATTACATCAGTTATATAGACGTGCTCAATTTTATCAAACAACACAATTTCTTTAATAGCTCATTACCGTTGTTTACCTTGTGCATGATTAAAGCTATGACTAAGTTAAAAGAACTCTATTCTAAAGCCCCTGTTATTGAATAGTAAGCAATTATAAAGCCATGATCTTTTCTTTGGTCGTGGCTTTGTTGTATCTGAACTTTGATATAAGGCATACTATTTGCAACGCGCACGCGCGCCCGTGAACTATAATTTCAAAATTTTTCTGTCTGTCATATTACTTTCAGCACCTTTTTCCAATTATCACATCTTAAGAACATCCGATTATTTAACAGGTTTCATTTAAAATGAAGCCTCACCAAATTTCTTACAGGGGGTGGGAAAAACTTTAGATCCTACCTTTGTAATCTGTACATAACATCAAGCTAATACAAACGCGCTCACACATCAAAAACAAACATATAGAGCGCGACTATATTCTAATAACTAATCTATCAGTAACTACATCTGTTAGTCCTGTACGGTCAAATTTAACTTATCAGCGTTTAATCTTTGATTACTGCTGTCTTAAAGGTCGATAAATTCAGAAAACAGAAAAATTTTTATGTGAGGTAATATAAGAAAACAGGTTGGCACTTTTGGGGTAATGGGTGCAACTGCTATCCCCATGCCTTAATTTATTTTTAGTTTTATCTAAAAACACATCGCACCTCTTAAGCCTCTCGATTGATTTTTAGTTTAGAAGGATCCGTACAATATGAATATTATTATATAAATGCCACGTGCCACGTACTTTTGTACAAAAAAAGTTGTTTATAAAATTGTTCTTAGCTCCAAAGATTATTTAATTGATTTTTCTAATATTTATAATAATTAACATCTTAATTTTTTTATTCAACAAAATAGCACGTGGCACGCGAGACAACGTGGCAAAGAACCGATAAACGGTATAAGAAAGCGATTTTAATGCCACGTACTTTTGATTTTTTATAAAAAAGTGCCACGCGGTTTAATAATAAAGCACGTGGCAAAATTAAGCAATAATGCAAAAGCACGTGGCAAACTCTATTTTAATAACATGAATATATTACAAGCATTATGAGACTTTTAATATATTAGTTGTGTACTCCTTATCTTGACCGTGAACTACAAAATTAAAGGCATTTTCTAATATTACTAGTGATGTTTTATATACATCTGAATTATTAGTTAAATACCGTTCAGCGTTTACAGGTTTATTAGCATTTGGAGTTATACAAATACTGTAAGTATCTAATTCTTTTTTTAGTTCTTTTACCGTATCAGTAACACAATCAAAAAAAAGATCGTTAGATATGGTGTTACTTATGCAATTAAACGCCTTTATAAAATATGGCTCTAAGCAGTTATGCTCATCTAGTAATGCTTGCAACTTTAATAAATCATCTGTCAAATATCGACTGTTAGATTTTGCCTTTAGATTTACTAAGCTAGCCTTAACATCTTCCAGTGCATTGTTTACGCCGTTTATTTGAAAGCTGTTACTAAACAAACTACAAGCACTATTTAATGTTAATTCTATGCCTTGCACTGTGCTTGTTTTGTGTTTACTTATCAAGCTAGTACATAATTCAACTAATACGCTTTTCCATTTACTGATCGTATAGATTTGATTGCGTTTGCCTAACATTGTGATCTTA
>ERZ1031078.721-NODE-721-length-10751-cov-5.582554_pt1 | contig 10751 bp, 7 predicted proteins | sample MGYA00518179_ERZ1031078 | MGnify/ENA primary metagenome ERZ1031078 (study PRJEB33719, sample SAMN04261274) | wastewater metagenome | biome: rural village; feature: human; material: feces | host: Homo sapiens | place: El Salvador | collected 2014-01-14 ... | reverse complement strand
TTTCTGCTGTCATCCTGTAACCACACACGCATTGTAACCTTACGCGGTGTTGAATCTGCCGGAACGGTAAAAAGAGGACTTTCTGCTGTTGAGCCCGTGTATGAACCGAAAGATTTTACATTTTCCTGTTTTTTAGTATTCAGTTTTGTACCGGCAACAACCTCTGCATTGCTGTCGCTCTTACCGCAGACAACCGTATTACTGCCGTCACAAACAAATGAAACACGGAGTTTATCCTCGTCTGCATCAGCGTCGTTAACCTTGATTGTAGGAACCTTATCAAAATAGAATGACGCCTTTGTTCCCTTTGCGGTAACATTGAAAGAAAAATCAATGTAGTTGACATTCTTATCGTTTACAGTAGCCTTTCTGTATGCACCGGACGGCGCACCGTTTGCAGTTAAGGTCGGAAAATAAACATCTGTGCCGTTTGCGCTTGTTGCAGAGGCAAGGTGAACATCGCCTGCCTGACGAAAATATTTTGTAAGATCAATTGTCTTTCCGTCATAGCCGTTACCGTAGCCGATATTAGCGTTGGTAAACACATAGTTATCAATTGTACCGTTGTTCAAATCAAGCTTAATGGTTGAAATTGTTTCCACCCATGCAGAAACCGACACGATAGCGATTGCCAACACTTCAACAAGTGCCACAATGCTTAAAATCATGCTTTTTCTCTTTTCTTTGCCCGACTTTTTGCCGATTGCAAGCTTTTCTTTAAAATAAGCCGCCAAAAGAGCAAATCTTTCTTTCATTGTGACACCTCCTTTTTATATTTTGCATTATTAATGATACGTTGCGGTATCATCGTTGTTTACTTCATAAGAAACATTGAACGGAGTGGAGAATATATATTCATTCTTTGCCGGAATAAGCTGAGTGTGTGTACCGTTCTTGTTCACAAACTTAAATCCGATAACTCGTGAGCCTCTCGGCGCACTGCAGTTATCAAGTGTACATCTTGAACCGTCAGATTCAAACTGCATCAAATGGTCTGATTTTACGCCGTTATAATTATAAATTACATAAGGTTCATAAGCTCCGCTTGTAAGATAATTTCTGAGCCACTGTTTAGTATCCGGAATGTTGAGATACACACCCGTATTTACTTCAGGATCTTCGGAAGATCCTCCTCCGCTTGTCGGAGTTGTGGGTGAAGGTGCTGTTGTTTCAACAGTTGAGCCGCTCGGACTATAATCCCAGTATCCGATACAAGGGGACAGTCTTTGAGCAGTATCATCGGTTACGCCATAACCGTTACCTCTCTTGGCAGTATAAACAAGGCTGCGGTTACCGTTTACAATTCTGCTTTCCTGTAACGGATACAAATCTTCGTTATTAACTATCCAACCTTGTGCCGTAGGGCTCAATTCGTTGTTCACATTATCCTTGGTGTGCCATGAGTTATAGATTATATTATTCGTTGTACTGAATCTGAAAAAGCTTATATCTGTTGTTACATCTTTCGGCAACGCAGCTGTCCATGTATTATATCCGTCTACCTGACCAAGATATTTCATAACGACAGTTTTCTGAGTTGTATCAGTATCTTTATACTGCATGGTAACTATACAGTCATCTGTTTTAATCCACGGATTATTTTCGCCCTTATCACCTCTTGTTTTATCAATAAAGGTGATAGCCTCCATATCATTGTAGTTACTTTCGAGTTCAACATCAATTGTAACCGATGCGCCTGCATACTTATCATAAACAGACTGGTCTTCATACGCACCCTCAAACCACGCTACCAATGTTACATCAAGAGGTTTCTGACCTAAAAGCGTGAACAAGCTTTCGCCTGAATAGAAATAGAAATCAGAAAATGTCTTGCATGATGAAAGCTTAGTAGCAGGAGAGCCGTCCGTATTCGTTGAGCTTACTGCATTATAATTTTTAGCATGCTCGTCAATAAGAGCACTTGGATCAATTACAGTAGGAGTTTTACTGCTGTCGGTAATAAACGCAAGTCTTAACGGACAAGGATCATAGACCTTCTGATCGACAGGAACACCTTTATCGTTACGAATAATCTCGGTTGAGCCGTCAAACTTACCGAGAACAGTTTTACCGTCTGCCGAAACAATTGTAATATTATAGCCTTTGATATAAACATTTGTCATATCTGAATCGGCATTAAGCTTAAAATCCTTATATACATATGTTTTATTTCTGTCGCCTGCCGTTCCTTCACGGAATTTCATGGCAGATGTTGAATCCTTAAAGTTGCCCTCTGACGGGAAGAACATATTCCTTCCGTCAACGCTTGAAGCCTCTTCAAGCTTAAAGTCTTTAACAACAAGGTGGTTTGAAAGATCTTCCTGACCGTCATTGACACGGAGTGCCGCACTTGACTCAAGTGAAAACACCTGAGAATTAATACTTGCCGTATCTTTTACGGTAAACCATGCCACCGTTGTCACAAGCACAAGAGTAAAAACAAGGAACAATGATACATATGAAATTGCGAGCTTTTTTCTGCCGAGAAGTCTGTTATCGGAAAGTGCAAAAAACGAATTCTGCATTCTTTCTTTCAGTTTCATACTTCATTGCTCCTTTCCTGATTTTTATTTATTGTTGTACATCGCCCTTTGAGAGAACAAGGTTTGCTTTAAACTTTCCGTTTACAAGGGCAAGTCTTGCCTCTGCATCTTCGCCGTCAACCCACATATTACAGGTTACCATGCCTGTATATATGCCGTTTTGAGTTGTGTCCTTTTCCAAAGTCATAATTTTTTTCTTTGAACCAAGCTCGTATGTGTAATCCCCGTTGGTTGTAAAGCCGTTGCTGTTTGCAACAAAAACCTGGCTGAGTGGTGAACCGCCATCAGCGGAAACAAATGTTTTAACCCATTTACCGTTTTTTACATAATAGCCGTGCGAATATGATTCGCCCGAACGCTTGTCTGTGCTTACAGAATACTTTGTTGTATCTGTATTTACATTAAGAAAAATGTTCGGAGCAGGAATCCACAAAAGCTTTGTTTCTTTAGTATTATAATTTGCAACCGAAAACCTTACCGCACCGGTTACGCAATCTCTTGAAATTCCTTTTGAGTCACCGCTTTCACCGAAATCACTCTTATTATCTGCATTTTCACCAGTCAAATTTTTTGCATTCGGACTGATTTTAGATTTACTGTCCAAATAAATATCGAACTTGGATTTTGAACGAACATACAGATCAAAAGAAAGGTAGTGAACCGAACTGTCGGCAAGATCCCAATCGTCAACATCAAGAATAGGAGAAGCAACTCCGTTTTCCTGTTTGAGGGGCGGCTTATAAAATGTGTATCCGTCGCTCGAAACCTCAGTCATCTTGATATCATCAATAAACGAATAATTTTCGCTGTTCAATTCAATCGTATTTTTGTACGCTGCGTCATCCGTCGGAGCCGGATCGCCGTGCTTTACAACAGCAATTTCAATACCGTCAGGCGCATGACACTCAATGTTGATGCCGTCGGCATCTGATGACTGTTTATCAGTGAACCACGCCTGAATGCCATAAAAGGCGGCAAGTGCAACAGTGAACAGAACTATTAAATTTTTAGCAATCATTCTGCCCGTCTTTCTGTTGGGCGCAGTAGAATTTTTCATTTTTGCCCCTTATTCTACACTATAGTAAACGGCAACAAATCCGTCAGCCTTCAATGTTTTGTTATGAACAACAGTAGTTTTTTTGCCTGTTGACTCACGAACAATGTTCTCAAAGTTCATTGCAAACGGTCTGTCAACTCCTGAGAATGTTATCACAAGCGGAAGCCTTCCGGCACTTTTCAGCTTTGAACACAAATCCGAAAAAGCAACTTCAAGGTCTGCCTGCTTTTTATAGATTTTGTAAACATCTGCACCGTTACGGGAATATCCTGCAAGCATAACACCCTTTTTGCTTCTGCAAATGCAAAGAGATCTTACAGACTTTTGAGCGTCCATAAGCTCGTCTGCAATTGAAAGCTTGCCGAATTTTGCAAGCTCTTCGGCATATTTAGAAACAACGGCAACACTGCCGAATCCGAAGTCACGAACGAACAAATCGCCGACATCCTTAATTGACTTGACTTCTTCCTTTGCAAGGCTGATTTTTTCGCCTGCTTTCTTTTCGGCTTTGCGAATTTCAGCCTGAGCCTCTTTTTTAATCTCGGCAACCTTGGCTTTCATACGCTTTTCGCAAGCTTTTTCTGCCTGCTCAACCTTTTTGTCAACCGACTTATAAGCCTTTTTAAGCTCTGACGCATGAGCGGCGTCATTTGCGGCTGATGATTTAAGGTTGGCTTCCTTAATTTCAACAAGCTCATTCCTGTGAGCCTCTTCCTTATCGGCAAGTTCTTTAAGATGCTTTTGCTCTGTTTCATTTGCCTTTGCCGCAAAATCCGCATTCAGCTTTGCTACATAAGTGTTATGTTCAGCCTCTGCATCGTTGAATTTATGGTTAAGCGATTCAACCTCTGCCGAATGAGCGTCGTTCATCTGCTGTTTTTCTTCAGCAAAATCGGCATTCATTTTGTCGACTGTTTCCTTATGCTGAATGCGTTCGGTTTGGAGAGTATCAGTAAGCTTCTCATTTTTGCCGGTCAAATCAGTAATCTTACGAGCATCCTCTTCAATCTGTGCATGACATTTTTCAAGGTTTTCCGTAAGAGCTGTAATCTTTGCAAGTTGTTCGGCAACCTGAGTTTCAAGCTCTGCAATATGAGCTTTCTGCTCAGCGATTACCTCTTCCTGCTCTTTGATTTTTGTCTGCAAACGAGCATTCTCCTGCACAAGCACGAGAATTCTGTCATTTAATTCTACTATTTTTTTATTGAGTGTGTCAATAGTCTGATTGAGTTCATCAATCGTTTTATTCAACTCTTCAATAGTATCTTTTAACTGCTGATTTTCTTCCTCAAGCTCGGCAATCCTCTTTTCTGCCTCCATCAACTTGAGTTTTGTCTGCTGGAGTTCAGCCTTAACCTCTTCAAGTCGGTCTTCAAGAGCAGAAACCTTACCTCTGAGTGTGAGAATCTGCTGTTCTTTCTGATCGATTATAACCTTTAAATTTTTGATTTCACTTGTAAGGTCAAGAATTTTCTTTTCACGGTCGCGGATTTCACGAAGGCGGATTTCCATTTCCTCTTTACGAACAGCCTCAAGCTGTGCCTTCATAACCGCCTCACGGGTTTTTTGAGGTTTTGCCGCCTCCTCAGCAAGACGAGCATTTTCTGCGTCGTACTGTTCCTTGAGAATTACACGAAGTCCGGGGTTGGTTGCTATAGACATCATAAAATGCTCAAAGCCCATTGCAAAATAAACATCCTGCTGAACCGTGTCAGTCATTTTACCGTCATAATCCTCGGTAACAACCTCAAAGCCCTTGCGTTTGTAGCTGTCAAGGAAGTTCCACAGTTCAACAGCCTTTTTGAAGTTAGGGTTCTTCTTGAGAAGGTTGGTCTGCGTAAGCGGTGGGTGAACCTCAGGCTCATTTGCGATTTCCTTCATCAACTGAGTGTTCAAAAACTCATTGAGTGTTGTTCTGATTTTTCTGATTCGGTCAAAGTCCGAAAGCTGTGTAACATCAAGAACATCAAGGTCATCGGCAAGAGTTTCATGCGATTCATTTATATAGTTAAGATTAAAATCTACTTTTTTCTCATTAAAATCAATGTGACGAACCATAGAAATATCGTTATAACTGTCGTTTGGCACATCCTTCATCTTTGAATACTTGTCATCAACAAAGTGAAGCGCTTTGCGAATGAGCGTCATAAGAACACGGTTTTCGTAAATTGCAAAGCTCTCTTCACGCTCAATTGTGAGGATTTTATTGGGTGTTACCATATCACCCTCAACCTTGGCAATAAAGTTAGTGTGCTGCGAAAGGTGTTTAACCGACTCGGGGCCAATCTTTTTTGCAAGCTCAACTCTAACAACATTGTCAACCTGCTTAATAAAACGGCGCTGTTCGTCAATTGCCTTCCGAATATACGGAAGAGTTTCCTCAATGGCAACAACCCATTCCATGTCTATAACCTTTTCGTTGGTCTTACCGTCGAGTCTGTCCTCGCCCTTGTCGCCGTCTTTAAGGCCTTCCATTATGTAGTTGTAGGTAAAATCATTTTTCAGAATATCCTGCATATTCATATATGCTCTGAAATATTTACTAAAATCAGCCATTGATTTTTCTCCAATCAGATAGTTTACCGTTTATAAAAGGCGCAAAGTCCTTTCACCAAGCAAAGGGCGAACAGAGTTCGCCCTGAATTGCTAAAATTATACAAGCTTTTTAAGCATACGGAGATAATCCTTGCTTTCGTTCATGTTTTCTTCACCGAAAAGCTCGTCAATATACGCACAAAGGCCGTCAATCTCGTCACGGATGTATGAAAGGTTAAGTGACTCAAATTTTCTGAATACTTTACGGGCAAGAACATAATCAAGACCGTCAAGCTCGGTTCCGCCTGTACCGACATAGGCAGGAACGAAGTCACGAAGCTGTTTAACAATACGGTTACCGAAAGCTATACGGAAATGCTCAATAACATAGTCGTCAAGGAGAGTAATCTTCTTGATGTTTTCTTCGGAAACAACAAATTGAACCTTAGCGGCATTGAGGATGTACTCAAAATGTTTGTATGAAATGTAAACAGGATCTGTGAGAGGTGCGTCAAAAGGAACACCCTTTGTGTCAATGTTAATCGGCATAGCACGGTCGTAAACCTTATCGGTAATGGCAAAGGTCGAGTCATCGTTATTGGCAGTACCGATATACCACATATTCGGCGGGATTCTGAGCTGACCGTTTACAATATGCTTAGGGTCGCTCGGCCATGAGTTCGGGATAATATCAACAACCCACTCGTCTCTTGACGGCATTTCAAGAATTGAAAGCATTTCTGCAAAGTAATACTCAACTCTTGCGATGTTCATTTCATCAAGGATTACAGCATAGATGTTATCATTGTAGGAAGCCTCGTACATTGCACGGAGAAGCTCTGTTTCGTTAAACTTCTTAGTAAATTCGTTGAAGTAACCGAAAAGCTCTGTTCTGTCACGCCATGACGGCTGAACAGATGCAACGATGGACGGGTTGTTTACAAACTTACCGAATGCATATGCAAGTGAAGTTTTACCTGTACCGGAAATACCCTGAAGGATAATAAGTCTTGTTGATGCGAATGACGCAATAAAAAGCCTGATAAGCTTAATATCGTAGTAAAGACCAAGCTGTGAACAAGCAAAGAGTCTGAAACGCTCACAGAACTCGGGAAGTGTGATATCGTTGTCATAAACCGGCGGAACATAATCTGCCCAAAGCTGGTCGATTTCCGTAAGCTTGTAGAAACGGCTTTCGCCTGTGTCCTCTTCTTCGCCGTTGTTGAGCGACTCGATTTCTTCGCCTGTAAGCTCTGAAATCTCGTTGGGGTTAAGACCAATCTGTGAAACCTTCATAGAGAGAATCTTATCCTTTTCAAGGTTGAGTCTCATAACCTCTTTGTTGAGTGCCTGAACCTCTTTAACAAGAGAATCTGTATCTTTTCTTCTTCTGTGCGAACGAATAAACTTTTTTACAGCGACGACAATAAGCCATACGCAAAGTGCAAGCACAGCAACCAAAAGCACAATGGCAATAATTGCAATTACCCATGCAAGGCCGCCAAGCTCCGTGGTATAGGCATTAATAATGTTTACATAAGCGGAAAAATCAAAGGCATTGCCTACTCCGCCAAATAACCCGGTGATTATTGACCATAATGAGCCAAAAAACTGACCGAGAAATTCAAAAAGAAATTTAAATACTGTATCCACGGTACTTCGTCTCCTTAAAAAAATCTACTCTCATCTTCTTTAGGCGAAATTTCATCGCCTTATGTTGCGGCAATCAGCGACTGCCGTTCGTTTCCGACGGAAACGGTTTTGTGTTAATCTGTTGTTTTTGTATTATCAGAAAATCCGTATTTCAGATGGGAGAACTCGGTTCGCCACTGCAATTAACTGATAATTTCTGTTGTGTTTTTACTGTGAGCTGTAACTGTATTTCTTTCTCAGCTTTGAGACTGAGAAAGAAATATACTGTTACGATAAACGCTATAAGTGCGTTAGGGACAAATTTGTCATAACTTAATCGGAATTATCAGCGGAATTATTGCCATCAGCAGGTGTTTGTACTTCGGGCTCATTTTCCGCCTTGTCCTGATTTTCTCCGACGGAGGCAAGATATTCCTCAATAGCTCTCTTTTTCTGTTCTTCGGTAAGCTCGGCAGAATCAACCGCAAGCTTTGCCTCTTCGAGCGTTTTTTCCTTATTGTAGGCAAGGAGGTTAAGAACAACTCGGATTGCTTCATAAACAAAGAAAATAATCATCGGAAGCAGAACGCAGAGGAAAAATCCAGGCTGAGTTCTGATAAAGCTTAAAAAGTTACCCACGCCGCCAATCTTCGTACCTGTGTATTTGGCGACAATAGATGAAGAAGTTTGAAGTTCTTCATCGGGCTCAGGGTTAGTTTTCTTATTGTCACCCTGTGTTCTGTAGTAGGTAATGTTGTCATCCTTAACAACCTCAACAATTCGGTGAGTATTGAGTTCGGAATTACCGTTGATATTCTTATAGAAAGTAACAATATCGCCTTTCTTATATTCATATGAAGGATCGTCTGTAACCTCACAGAAAATAAGATCGCCTGTATTAATTGTATCTTCCATTGAACCTGTCAGAACGCTGAGGGGTGCAATGCCGAAAATATTGGGGACCCCTGATGATTTGGAAGTTAGTGACAATGTAACAATTAAAACCGACACTGCCAGAATCAAAATCACAATAATATCAATTACTATGTTCACTATTCTTTTTATAACTTTTTTCATAAGGGGTCTCCAATCGCGGGGTTAAATTAAAAATCAATTACTCTTCAACCATTGTAGAAGAAACATCAAATTTGAGTCCTGGGATTTTCTGGCCGGAAAGAGCATCTACACAATTCTCATCCTGACCTTCGAACCATACATACAACTTGTAGTATCTTACTTCATCAGGCTTCATAACTTCATCACCGGTTGTTACATCAACATGGAATGTAGTCTTTGTAGAGATCTGTGCACCCTCAGTACCGTCTGTGTTGATGATAGGCTTATAAGTCTTAGCTGTAGTAGAATATACATTGTTGCCCAATGCTACATAATCTGTAGCACCTACAGTTGTACCGTTGATAGGAACAAGGGCTACACGAGCATAGTCAGCAGAAGCATTGTTTGTATCTGTATTTAAATAGAAATCAATAGCTACATCCTTGATGTCAGCAGTACCGTTATTCTTCAGGTTAAGTTCCTGAGCAAAAAGGTAATCAGTCGGAATTACGCCTGCTGCAGCTGAAGGAGCAACAGCCTGTAAAGTGTTATTATCAATGGCACCTGTAAGAGAGTTACTTGCTGTACCTTTTACCCATGATGTACCGTTACCTGAAGCAGGGTACATTGTTTTGTTGCCTACATTATAATCAAGGTGCGATGTCCAACCGGTTCTGGTATTATCAGAAAGAAGAAGTGTACTTTGCTTTGTAGTTTTTGCACTAAAGTTATCAGCATAAGGATTTGTGCTTGTTGTGAACCAAGCAAATGTTGCTGTACCAAGTGCGAGCATTGCCACGAGGAGCATTGCTACTGAAGAGATTAATAATCTCTTTCTTGATGTTGTTTTCATAGAGAAATTCCTCCTAAATAAAATAATTTTTTTGTCCCTAAAACACCATAGGGATTTTTTGCTATATCAGTGCCGAGGCACATAATACCAAGTTGATGTAATACCGTACCGAAAATTACGGTTTTGCTGTGGATTCTTCATCGTCACGAACCGAGAACAGCATTCTCATTCTTACATGACCGTTACGGATATCGTCGATACATTCGGGATCGTTACCCTCAATCCAGATTACGATTGTGTATTTGTCAATATCGCCAACCTTGAATTTTTCGGTTGATGTTTTATAAACTTCCTTATCGCTTACAAACTTTGTGCAATCGGTTTCGGCTTTGCTTCTGTCTTTGTACTGACCTTTGCCGTAAATTGCACCCTTGCCGTTTTTGTAAATCATAACTCGGGTTGCTTCATCTGCCGACTTAGCCGCACCTGTGATTTCAAGCACTGCATCATAGTCAAGCTCAACCTCTCCGTTATTTTTACAATAGAAAGTATAAGCAACATAGTTTTTGCCGTTGTGCGCACCGTCCTTGCTTGTGTCAAGGTCAACAGGAAGCCATGAATATGTAATGTTTGTAACATCCTTAACCTGCTCCGCAGTAAGTGAAGCACACTGAGTTTTGAAGTCAGCGTCTTCGCTAAGCACGATACCTTTTTTTACGGCGGGAGAATCAATGCTGATAATCAAGTCGCCCCATTGCGTTACAAGCGTTGAAACGATGAACAGAATAAGAAGAATGATTATGCAGACCGAAAGGATAATGCTCAAAAGCCGTCTGCGCTTTTTGTATTTTACAATCTCAATTGAATCATTTTTTACATGAAAATGTTCAATCTCGGCATCTGCCATTTTCTTATCGTTTAAGCGACTTAACTCCTCGGGAGTAATCGGTTGTTCAATTTTTGGTTTCTTTTTTCCGAACAAGTTTTTCTCTCCCCTCAAAAGTTAAATCTTTACATATATTAGTTAGGTGGTTTCGTAACCACGGCTCTTCTTTTTGTCAAGCCTCGTTGTTCTCCGCTATTCCTTAAATAACTCCCACTCGTCTAATCCGCTCCAATCACTTTCGTGATTTTC
>ERZ1031078.689-NODE-689-length-11019-cov-8.100420_pt1 | contig 11019 bp, 10 predicted proteins | sample MGYA00518179_ERZ1031078 | MGnify/ENA primary metagenome ERZ1031078 (study PRJEB33719, sample SAMN04261274) | wastewater metagenome | biome: rural village; feature: human; material: feces | host: Homo sapiens | place: El Salvador | collected 2014-01-14 ... | reverse complement strand
CGCAAAAAACCGCCGCTTGATGGATTATCGGAACCGCGGGAGAAAAAAAGGAGGGCGTGCCGTAAAACCCAATTACGACACACCCCCGTTTTTGTGTATTGTGTATAGGCGCGTTGCGCCGCATTACCTCGCCTTATGCCTGCGTGTAAGCTCGCATGCGGCGCATACCCTCGGCCAAAAGTGCTCGGGTGGTGGCAAGGTTGATACGCACAAATCCCTCGCCCTCAACGCCATATGCTGCACCGGGCTGCACCCATACGCCGGAGTCTCGTCTGAGCGCCTCCGCGAACTCAGCTACTGTCTGCCCGCGTCCTTCGAGCATCTCCCGACAGTCTGCCCATGCGAGATAGGTGCCTTCGAGGGGCAATATGCGCATTCCGGAGATGCTTCTGGAGACGTAATCGCGCACACTCTCGTAATTGGCATGTACGTATCTGAGCATAGCCTGTAACCACGCTTCGCCTTCGTTATATGCCTTCTGCAAAGCGATGATTGCAAAGGGACTGATGTCGCATGTCTCATTGTCGTTGATTGCTCGATTGATAAGGCGGCGCAAGTGTGCATCCTTAACTACAATATTGGCTACCTGCAAGCCGGCAAGGTTGAAGGCTTTGCTGGGCGAAATCATTGTAATGCAGTCGCCGTCACACAGCGTGGACATGGGCGTGTAGATCTGTGGTGCAAAGACTATCTCACAGTGTATCTCATCGCTTATCAGGGTCACATCGTGCTTGCGGCACAATTCGTAAACGCGGCGCAAGTCCTCGGCGGACCATACGCGGCCGCCTGGATTGTGGGGATTACACAACACCATGGCCGTGCTCTTGGGATCGGCAAGGGCTTTCTCCAAAGACTCGAAGTCCATTTGGTATAGCCCGTGACTATCCAAATGTAACGGAGCGTTCATATTGCGGCATCCGGCATTGCGTATGCTCGAAAAAAAGCAATTGTATACAGGTGTTTGTACCACCACGCCATCCCCGGGTCGGGTGACTGCACGCAGCACGGCGGCAAGGGCGGGAAGCACTCCCGTGGTCGGGATAAACAGGTGGCGGTCTATATGCCAATGGTGGCGGCGCTCAAACCACGAGGATATGGCATCATAGTACTCATCACCGGGGAAGCTGTAGCCAAAGACCCCGTGAGCAGCGCGATGCACAAGCGCTTCCACAATCTCGGGCGCCGTCTTGAAGTCCATATCGGCTACCCATAGCGGTATCAAGTCGTGTCCAGGGACACTGTATCCATCCCATTTCATGCTGTCGGTGTGCAGCCTATTGACCGGAGTGTCAAAATCGTATCTTTCCATATCCATGGCAGTGTTATGTTTTGTATGGTTGTAAGTATTTATATTCTATTGTTTATTCATACCTGCTTGGCGTTAGGCTCGACAGTTCTGAAATTCGATCGACGGACCTAAGTATCGGCAGGCAAAGACTCGGCGGCAATAGCTGTGGCGTGTTTCAGCCACCGGCCACGCACAAAGAGTAGAACAAAGAGCGCACCGCGGAAGCACAATTCGATGCACATGGCCAGCCACACGCCGTACAGCCCCATTGACGGAGCAAGTATAGCGGACAACGTCAGGCGGACAGCCCAGATACTGCCGAAATTGATAAAAGCCGGTACAGTGGCATAGCGTGCGCCTATGGCGATGCCGTAGCCGACTATGGCGGCGCCAAACATCGGTTCGGCCCAAGCCTCGGTGCGCAAGGCCATGGCTCCTAATTCGCGGACAGAAACGTCTGGCGTAAAAAAGGCTATCATGTCGTAGGCGCAGAACCACATGACTACGCCAAGTACGCCCATAATGGCTATACCAAGTGTCATGGTAATACGCCCGAAGCTTACGGCAAGTGCTCGGCGCCCAGCCCCGAGGCTCTGCCCGACAAGAGTTGTAGCGGCCTCGCCGATGCCATAACCGGGCATATAGCACAGGCTTTCGGCTGTAACAGCAAAGGCGTTGGCGGCAATGGCGGTATTGCCTAACGGCGCAACAATGGCGGTTATCAGAATTTGGGCACCACACATCACTACACGCTCCAGCGCCAAGGGGCTGGCCACGGAAACAGCGTGCCGCATGACACGCCCATTGAGACGCCACCACGTCCCGACAAAGCCGCGAGCACGCGACCACGGACGCGACAGCGCCGGCGAGCGGCGCAATAGGTACCACAACAGAAATACGCAGCCCACAACTTGGGCCATGGCCGTACCGATGGCGGCGCCGGTGACGCCGAGCCCGGCACCGGGCAGTGTCAGCACACCCCAAGGTGTCTCTATGGCATGTGCCGGGTATATCATAAAGAAGTTGAATACAACATCAAGGGTGCACATCACCACCGCTATCACACCGGGAACAAGCATATTACCGCTGCTGCGCAGCATCGCCCCGGCCATAAAAGTAAGGTATACTACCGGCATCGAGGCTCCGAAGATGGAAAAGTAGGAAGTACTCATGTCGCATACAACGCCCTTGCCGCCAAGCCAGTGCGGCAGCCCGGGAGCAATAGCCACGGCAAGCAAGGCCACCAATACACCGACAGCGGTAACGATGACCGTGCCTTGACGCACCACACTGCGGGCCTGGGCGTCTTTGCCGCCGCCCAGAAGATGGGCCACCTGCACGGAGAAGCCCATAACCGTGGCCGTACCCATGCCCCAAAAGAGCCATGTCGTAGTGGCAATAAGTCCTATCGAAGCGGCCGGCTCGGCACCGAGGTGACCCACCATAGCAGCGTCGATATACTCCATAAGCAGCGTGGACAACTGAGCCATAATGGCAGGCCAACTCAGCCGCGCCACCATGGCAAGTTTGCCGCGCAGTGTCGCCACTCGCGGCGACCGCAATTGGGCCGCGAGGTCTGATGCCGCGCCTCGGCTCATGCGTCGGCGCTGCCGGTGGTGACTATGCGGCAGTCGGCAGGCGACTGGATGTTCTCGTCAAGTATCACCTCGCCCACGCTGTCGCAATAGATGTATCCGTGGCGCGGATTCTTGATACTGGTGACATGTCCGTGCAGCCCGGCACGCACGTCCGAGTCCTCGAAGGCCAAGTCGGCATCAGCGCCGAAGGTGCAGTTCTCGAGCACCAAGTCGTGGCAGTAGCACAAGGGCTGGGTGCCGGTGATATGGCAGTTGACAAGGCGCAGGCCGTGCGAATACCAACCGAGGTACTCGCCGTGCAACTCGCTGTCGCGCACAGTGACGCCCACGGTGTTCCACAGGGCGTCTTTGCTGTAAATCTTGGCGTTACGTATCAACACGTCGTGACAGTACTGGAAGGAATAATTGCCGTGCTGCTCGTATCGGTCGATGACCACGTGGTCGGTGTGCATAAACAGGTAGTCGGCATTGAACATCTTGACATCTTCAAGGGTGACGTCGCTGCAATGCCACAGGGTTTCCTGCGCATTTGGGAATTCGACACCGCTGACATACAGCCCTTTGAGTTCGCGGAACATCTTGGGTGCTTCGACACGGCAGTTGCGCATAACGCAGTCTCGACTGTACCACAGCGCGGCACGTGCGCCCTCGGTGAAGTAGCAGTCTTCGACCTCAAAGTTGCGTGCATGCCAAAACGGGTACTTGCCGCGAAACTCGCAGTGGCGTGCCACGATGTCTCGCGTGGCCTTCAAGGCGCTCTCGCCGGGATTGATGATTACGTGTTCCAGCTCCAAATCGTGAGCGGCGAACAACGGCCGTTCGCCCCCGTATTCCTTATTCTCTATCTTTGTCTTTCCCATAATAATTATCCGATATTTTCTGATTTGTCTTTCCTGTATTTTGAGCAGCCTCAAGCTCCTTCTTCTTACGCCTATGGATTTCTGCAGCTTGTTTATTCAATTCGTCAAAGAAACGTTCATACGCCTCACGATTCGTGCGAGTAGCCTCTTCTGTGGCATTCTCCATAAGACGTTCCAGCATTTCATCACTCGGCTCTTCCCCCGAGCTGAAACGATATGACCTAAATTCTTCCTCGGTCATCATTATATGCCTATATTGCGTGTTGTTATGCTTTGTTTTGCAAATATACAAAGTATTTTCGTGACAGTCCATCCACTTAACATTGCTTAATCTTTACCGTTCCCCATCAGTCTGACTATCCGCATATTTTGCAGCCAAGTAATCTGTGCATATCCACGTATGCCTCCCGGCAAGCAATGAGGCATAATGACGAAAACGGGGAGCGACCGGCTATGAAGCCGCTTCGCTCCCCGCTCCATCATTCGCTTATTTGACATCCCGAAATCGGACTAACAAATCGAATACTTTTAATCTATTTACGTTGCTTAATTATCCCAAACAACACGTACGCGACATGTCATTTTTTGATTGACACTAAACGATGGTGAATATATACGACCATCATCACATCTAATTTCTGCATAAAGAAAACGAGTATTTGTCCAATACCTAAAATATGAATACCCGTAAACGTCGCTGTGGCTTTCATTTAGGTATATTATATTACCATTGGGACCTATGAATTTAATGCGATCTGCATAGCCGGGTATATCTATTAGTTCCTTTGAACAGCGAGAGAAGAGTTCTTTGAATTCTTTATCTGTTGGTAAACGACCATCAGGAACAGATGACATCCAGCCGCTTAAGTAGTTTAAATAAAAGTCATCGCTCTCCCAACATACGCTAAGGCCCAAGTCTACAACATTGTCAGCATAAAAGGCTATGCTATCAGCGGCCTGCACGGACAAGGTGTTATCCTTCCATATATATACGGTGTTCTGCGAATATGCGGCGAATACGCATACAAGCGTAACGATTATTGTTAGTATTCTTTTCATTGCTTTATGTTATTATTTGGTGATGAACTTGAACGATACGCCGCCGGAAGTGCGTATGATATACACGCCCGAAGACGGCATAGCCATTCGTAGTATCTCGTTGTCGGTATTTGCGCAGGCGGTGCATACGTTACGTCCGTCGGGGGTATAGGCCGTGACGGTCTCTCCGGCATCGAGGCCGGAAACCTCAACTCCGTTGTCTATGATTGTGAACAGAACGTCCGCCTTTTTATCAATGGTCGGGGATTCGATACCGCCGCCATCGACATTGCCGCTATAGATACTCTTTACCTCTTGATAGCGGTAGCTTACCTCTGTCTTATCTGTATATATCTCGAGTGTCTCGGAATGTGTGATTATCTTTGGTTTGCTTTCGAGGGTAAAACCCACGGTGGAGCCGTCTTTGAGGCGCAGGATTATTCCCGGCTGCGTCTCGGCCATAGCCGATGTGGCAATCGCCAGCATCACGACTATGATTAAGTATTTGAGTTTTTTCATAACTTGTGTTTGTTGATTATTTTTGTTTGCTTACTTGCTTGATTTCTATACCGACAGATTTGCAACGCTCAAGGAACAGCGCAAATTCGGCCGGCTGGCCTTTGGTCGTCAACGGCCAGTTGGAGCATATCAGGAAGCGTTTATCATCTCCTGTCATGAGTGCGTCATCCTTTGTATAGTTTCCAAAGAAATCCACACTTCCGTATTGTTTCTTCTTGTCGGCGTACACATCATAAGGCATAAATCGCCGAGCCATATTGGTCTGCACTCGGAACGTCTCGCACAACTCATCATAAGTAACCTGCGGATGCGCCTTTATGTAGTCGGTTACAACTTGGCGAACAAGGTCGGTCTTCTTGCTGTGCTTGTTGCCGTTGTACACATAGTTGCTTAGGTCGCGATTAAACTTGTACTCCTTAATTGGTGATGTATTCTCCGTGGATTGGACGCTTGTTACATTTGACAAACGAAGCAGGTCGGACATAACTTCTTCAATCGATGCTTCGCCTACCAAAGATCTGATGCAAGACAATAGGCGTGAAATGCCGAAACAACGTTTGCTGAGATATGGGTCAGACTTGCACATACGATACAGCACCTTTTCCCAATCCTCGTCGAATTCCTCTAAATTGGAAAGTTCGCTGTCTTCCACATCGGAGAGCGCCGGCAGCTTGAGGTGCGTGGCTGTGGCATTATCCCAGTGTGTGAAGTCCGGGAAGGATATCAGGCGGCCATAGATGCCGGGATAGGCTATCTGGATGCATACTATAGCAAATTTCAGCAACTTGGCATCATGGTCGTTCACGCCATCGACGCCATCGCTTTTTCGTGTCAAGATGGATATCAGTGACAGCGTATTGATTAGGCGCTTCAGCGAACGAGGATTTGACCCTATCGAATTGCCTATGATGTCCGCCACCTGCCTTGAAGTGTTATCATCGTACTCCTTCTCGTCAAAGAAGCCGATGGAACACAGCGAGGTCTTCATTAATCCGTCCACCGCATACGTTGCAACCGGCATCGTAAACGGCAGTTGGATAATCTTATCGAAAAACGAGCGGAATTCATGGGAATTGGCCTCGGTAAACTCGCCGAATTTCGGCTTAAGCCCCTTGACGACAACGTCGTAATCGATGGCAAGGACAAAGACGCACCCTTCTATGTCGAAGAGGTTCTTCAGCAATTCAAGTAACTCTACCGCAAGAGCCGGGTCTATGCGATCAAGGTCGTCCACAAAGACGATAAAACCTTTGACGGGAGCATTTGTTCCCTCATGCTGCTTGACTACGTCATTGACAAGAAATTGGATTTCATTCTTCAAGGCATTGATAGTCGAATCTTTGGCCCTGTCGCCTTTCAACTCGTCTATTATATCGCCATTGACTCCGACTTTTTCCAAGGCAAACTTTGTCCCGAAGGTGACGAAGCGCTGCATTAGGCCGCCGATAGCCTTAATACGTTCCGTAAGATTGGCGGCGTCGTTGCAATCGGCAATCTGTCGGATAATACTGCAAAGTATATCGAAAACAGCCTCTTGCGGCGTCTTCATCAGTGAATAGTGCCACGTATTTATCCACACGGGCAGGAACACCTTATTATCGGACTTATCGCCGGACTTACCATCCTTATTGCGACAAAGCATACCACGCAGGCTGTTCATCAGCGAGGTCTTGCCTGACCCCCATTCGCCTTGTAATGCGATTGTCATAGGGGTCTGAGCCGACCGGATAAAATCGGCGAGCGCATCGGCATAATTTACCATTTCCAAACTGTCACCACCCATATCGGTTATCGGACGGTCAACAACGTTTGAGTATTTTGAATTTTCCATAGATGCAATTATTATGGATGAACAGGACGGATGAGCGCACCTACGTACTTCAGTGTCTTTAATGTTACTTGGCTTTTTGAATCACCGGCTATTGCTTCTGTATCAGACTTACCCGATGACGACCATAACATTACGCATGCCTGTGAGTCTTTTAATTCAGCTCCTTCTCGATGTCCGGCCTTCGGGATAAAGATGGAACTTCCACTTGGTCCGACAATAGCGTATCCCTTTACGCCATTCTCCTCGGTTTCATTCCACGTACAACGCGTTAAGAGTTCGTCCATCTCCTCCTTTGTGGGTATGCGCCATGCTTCACCGAAGGTTATGGTTGCAACGTCATCTTCCGGGTCGAGGACTGTCTTGCCATCAGTGGAATTGTATTTGCCTCCGAGTTTATAGGTTGCTTCGGAATACGTATCCTTGGGCGCCGTCTCGCCCCAGGCGTAGTAATTGCCGTAACCCTCGGGCTTGTCCGTCCCCACGTTATACGTGGCCCAATCGACACTTAGGCCAAGGTCAACGAAATCCGGCTCGAGGCTTTCCTCCGGCTCTTCAGGCTCGCCGGAGGTGGTGAAATTCTTCACCTTGCCATAGAATACGACATTACCCAAACGGACATAAGGACGGTAGTAGTACTTGGTTCCGGAAAGCAGGTTTGGAAGAGTTGCCGTCCATGGGCCTGTCGCAAAGACCCCGGCCTTGACATACTTATCTGCTGTAGTCGGCGTTGCGTTGTCTTTGCTGTAGCACACGCCGCGTGCCGTACTTGTATTAGTCATCACCAAGTCGCTGGAAATCGAGAAACGAGCCGTCATCGAGTGGTCGCCGACAGACGTAGGATTGCCCGTGGTGAATTTGATGAGATTCTCGGGCATCGAATAGGTGATGCTGTCTGCTGCCGCCACTAAGGTTCGCACAGTACCATAGTGAACCGCAATTTTTCGTCCTCCGGCGCCGAGACAGAACAGCACCAACAAGGATAAAATCACTAAATGCTTTCTCATATTATATAGAGTTTACATTAAGGGCCTTCCGACTCCCTGTAAAGGCCGAGTATACACAAAAAAAGCGTGGGAATCTTTATCTTGCTTATTCTATGGTAAGAGGTCTTCGCACAACCCTTCGGAATAGAACAAGCAGCATGCAGAAGCCCACGCAATTATGTATGTACACAATGGCGACATACGCCTTCCGTCGAGCGGAATGGCGCACGTCTACACATGGTAGATACAAACCACGGGCGTCTTATCGCTGCCTTGTCCCTGACTCCGATAATAGAAATGTGCGAAGTTTCTTACCATCAAGAACAAGCGTCAATAAACGCTCTGAATAAGAATATCAGTTTTTTGCACGGCACTCTTGCCGCGATGTCAAAAAGACCCGTTCCCACCTTACCCACTTGCGTGGGCTTCGTGCGTGCGAGTATTTTGCGCAAATTTAATATATTTTTTTGAAACACAGCACCCGTACGCCTAATATTTCGAGCATCATTGCACAATTCTACCGCCATGACATCTATCGGCTTCGCACAGAATTTATCCGGGCGGCGTCGGCACGAGCAAATGCTCGTCCCGACGGATCATCCGAATTTTTTTCGAGCGAAAAAACATCGGAATATTTGGCCGTTACACAGAAAATGCGTACCTTTGCAGTCGCTTAACAGCACAACACATCTTATACATAACACTTTACAAAACAACGTTTAATGGCAACAAAAATCAGACTGCAACGCCATGGTCGCAAGAACTATGCGTTCTATCCTATTGTTATCGCCGACAGCAGAGCACCACGAGATGGTCGATTCATTGAGCGAATTGGTTCGTACAACCCCAACACCAATCCCGCCACAATCACACTGAATTTCGAACGTGCTTTGTATTGGGTTAACACCGGTGCACAACCCACCAACACAGTACGCAACATCCTGTCCCGCGAGGGCGTGATGCTGATGAAACACCTCCAGGGCGGCGTCAAGAAAGGCGCTTTTGACGAAGCCGAAGCTCAACGCCGCTTCGATGCCTGGAAGGCTGACAAGAGCAAGAAAATTGAAGCCGTAAAGGCTTCAGAAGCAGACAAGAAGAAACAAGAGGCTCAGACACGTCTGACCGAAGAAGAGGCTAAGAACAAAGCTAAGGCCGAAGCCGTAGCCAAGAAGAAAGCCGAAATCGCCGCTGCCAAGGCTGAAGCCGAGGCCGCTGCCGCTGCCGAAGCTGCCGCCCAAGAAGGCGAAGGCGAGGCCGCTGCCGCCGAAGCCGAAGCTCCCGCTGCCGAATAAGGCACGTCTCGAGCTCACATCGCCTATAAAGCCCTCGGACACATATGTCCGGGGGCTTTTTATGTGTCTATCTTTGCGACAAAAAACCATTTTGGCATCGGATTTGTTGAATATAAGGACGCGCCGCTCCCGAGACGCGCCATACACCAACATCAACACAACGATTAAGACAACCGAACTATGAACACACACGATAACAAGCATAACGACAGTCACTGCAAAACCACGGACAAAAAGACTCTTGTAGTCATCGGCGGAGGTTTTGCCGGACTAAATCTCGTCAAACGCCTAAACAAACGACAATGGGACGTTGTCGTCATCGACCGCTTCAATTTCCACAGCTTTCCGCCGCTGTTTTATCAAGTGGCGTCTGCGGGTCTTGACCCCGGCAGTATCAGCTTTCCATTGAGGCGTGAGATGCGGCAGCGTCGGCTGCGCGGCTGCACATTCCATCTGGGCGAGGTATCCGAGATAGACTCTACAGCCAAGACCTTAAGCACTCAGTACGAGACGCTGCATTACGACACCCTGGTTATCGCCGCCGGCACTACAAACAATTTCTTTGGCAATGACAGCTTACAGCAAAGCGTGTACACGCTCAAGTCCGTACCCGAGGCCATACGTTGCCGCAACGACATACTGGCCAGACTGGAACGTGCATCATTGGAACCCGATGCAGACAAGCGTCGCCGCCTACTGTCTTTCGCCATCATTGGCGGAGGTCCCGCCGGTGTCGAGGTCGCCGGTGCCATAGGCGAGATGAAGCGCTACCTGCTGCGGCGCGAATATCCGGGCATAAGCATTGATGATGTATCAGTAACGCTTATCGAAGGCACCGGGCGACTGCTCCAAGCCATGAACGAACAATCATCGGCACACGCACTCGAGTATATGGGCCACCTGATGGTAGACGTACGCCTTAACGCCTTGGTCAAAAGCTACGAAGACAATACCATCACCTTCACCGATGGAACACAGATGTACAGCGAAATGGTCATCTGGACCGCCGGGGTCAAGGGCATACCCTTCACCTTTGTCGGCACACAGCCACAGATGGCGCGTGGCGGGCGTTTCGAGGTTGACGAGTTCAACCGCGTGGCCGGGCTGCAAGACGTCTATGCCATAGGCGATATAGCGTCACACAGCGATGAGCGCTATCCACGCGGATGTCCGCAAGTAGCACAAGTGGCCATACAGCAAGGCATTAACTTGGCGCACAACCTCGGTCGGGACACAGCACGCCGCCGACCCTTCGTATATAAAGACAAGGGAAGCATGGCCACCATCGGCCGCAACCGAGCTGTCGTCGACCTTCCTCACCCAAAGTTGCACATCTACGGCCGTCCCGCATGGTTGGCATGGATGTTAATACACCTATTGTCACTACTGGGAATGCGCAACAAAATTTCCGTATTCATCAATTGGGTTTGGGGCTACTTCACCTACTCGTCCGGCCTGCGCCTGCTCATCCTCCCCACGCGCTTCCCCTTACGCCAGCGCTGGGCTCCTCTCGACAACCACAACCCCGCCTAATAAACATTTACCGAAGGGCATTTTAATCTATAAAAACCCACCGAAAGACGTAATACTATCAGGCGCTTTGTGAAAAT
>ERZ1031078.684-NODE-684-length-11073-cov-4.329279_pt1 | contig 11073 bp, 6 predicted proteins | sample MGYA00518179_ERZ1031078 | MGnify/ENA primary metagenome ERZ1031078 (study PRJEB33719, sample SAMN04261274) | wastewater metagenome | biome: rural village; feature: human; material: feces | host: Homo sapiens | place: El Salvador | collected 2014-01-14 ... | reverse complement strand
TAAATAAAGTAAATAATTTCTCATATTGCGATAACTTTGTGTAACTTTGTAGCGACAATAATCTTTGTGGTTTTTGTAAGTTCTTGTAAATGAGCTAATTAAAGATAAGTAATTAATAACCATTAAGTTATCTAAGAATTAAAATAATATGTTTGGCACGTTTAACGTGACAAATGTCACAAGAAATTTATAAATAGTTTAGAGTATGGCAACATTTAAAATCTTAGTTCAGCATAGAAGAAGTGATGGTTTCTATCCTGTTTATATCAGATTGACTCATAATAGAAAGGTTTGCTATCTAAAGACCGATAAGATGGTAAACGATAAGGGTATCGTGAAGGGTACGAAAGAGGTGAAAGATACTTTCGTGCTTACAAGTTTGATGCCAAATATCAATAAATGGGTAGATGGATTGAATAGAGTAGATTCTTCTCAATGGACTATAGAGGAGGTTAGAAGATTCATTGAACAAGGCGAGGAGGGTGTTTGTTTTTCTGATTTTGCTAGAGAATATATAGATACACTTTATGATATATTGGAATATCATTCTGTATTAACCTACGGGCAAGCATTGAACAATTTGGAAACCTATGCTGGTAGCACAAAGATTATGTTTAACCAACTAACTACATCATTCATTGAAAATTGGATAAAATCCTTATCAGCTAAGAAAGCAATTAAGTTTACCTACCCTACGTATATCAAGCGATTGTTCAACGAGGGAGTAAAAAAATATAATGACTACGACAATGACATCATAAGAATAAAAAATAATCCTTGGGTGAAGATTAAGATACCAAGGGTAGATAAGGCAAAGAAGAAGGCTATAACCATGGAAGAATGCCGAAAGTTCTTTTCTATAGTCTCTGAAAAGAAATCGTATCAAAGAGTTATGGATATTTGTAAGATGGTGTTGTGTTTAGCTGGAATAAATGTTGCCGACCTATATAATATGAAAAAGAAGGACTACTTTGATGGAATCCTTCATTATGAGCGCAAGAAAACCAGAGGTAGGAGAGAAGATAATGCCTATATAGAAATGAAGGTTCCTGATATACTTTTTCCAACTATCGAAAAATATTTATCTAGTAACCCAAATGATGAATATCTTTTTTCTTTTCATTCCAAGATGGGGGAAAAGTCATTAGATACATTTCTCTCTTCCTATTTAAAGAAAATCTGCAAAGAGCTGTTAGGCTTTGAAAAGGGACATTACTATACTCCTTATACATTTCGGCATACTTGGGCTACTATCGCTCAAAATGACTTAGGAGCAAGTTACGAGGAAATTGGCTTTGCCTTGAATCACATCAGTACCCACAAGGTGACAATGGGCTATGTGAAACCTGATTTCTCTAGAGCATGGGAATTAAATGAGAAGGTAGTGGAGAAGGTGTTTTTCACTAACGACAAGAGCAAACGCCTGGAGGAACATCATCTGCCTGTATTCGATAAGGTAGAGGAAAACTTTGAGTTGTCTGCTGATGCTTACTTTATGGGTGAGGTTGTGGCTCATGTGGATGGTAAGGGCTATCGGAACACAGATGAGATAATAGAGCAGCTCATGGCCAGCATAAATGATACTGTGCCTAAGAACTGCACGATACAGATTAAGGTGAAGAATATCACCAAGGACCAGACGAAGTACTTTGAACGAGTCAGGGACATAAAATAGCTATTTTGTGTTAATACAGATTAAAACTGACCCAATATAAGTTAAAATAGAGAGTTTTTGCTCGATAACCAATTCAAGGGTAGTCTTCTCTAAAGTTGAAGAAAATTTAGAGAGGGCTACCCATTTTTTATAATTAGCCATTATTAACAATTTTGAGATTTTTGATGTTGATAGTGGTTTCTTGTCTTTCAAATTTCTCTTCCAACTGCATGAAAGATTCCTCCACAGATAAGTTTCTGGATTCATCATTATTGAACGATACAGACTGGAGTTTAGGAGCCACGTATGGAAGGAACTTTGCCACCATCGCCAGTCGTCCGGCAGGCTCGTCAATCTGCATGAGATCTGTGAAAAGTGAATAGTTCTTCTCATTGATACCATTGATGTAGCCAGTAAGGGCATCACGTAGGCTTTCACGCACACTTTTGGTAACCTTATTAGGTGTGCCAGCCTTACGTCCGCCAGTCTTCTTCCTCTTTGGCTTCGGCTCATTACTATTGTCTTGTTTTACTGCCATATTCTATTGATTTTTAATGTTTACTGATAGTTTTCGGTTGCAAATATAGGAAGAAATTACGAAACTTGGTGTTCAAGTTGCGGAACTTATCACAGATAGGTAAGAAAAACGCATTACTTTTGGTCAGTTTAAACATTAAAATTCGAATTTTATGGGATTAATTGGAAAAATTGTTGGTGGGCTTAAAGGCTCTGCTGGCGGACTTTTAGGTGGTGCAATCTCTGCTGTAGGCGGTTCCTTGGCAGCTAAAGCAAGAAACAAGGGATATAATGAGTATATCAAAATGTTTCAACACCGTATGCAACAGGTGAAGGATCATCGTGATAACTTGTATTATCAGGACCCTACTCAATCTGCTGAAAATCAGGTAGCCGTGACCAATGCCCAGAAGGTATTGGATAATGCAACAGAGACCGCAAAGAACACCAATATTGTTAGTGGCGGTTCTGATGAATCGGTTGCGATGAGTAAGCAGGCTGCCCAGGAGCAGGTGGGTAATATTATGCAGCAGGCGGCCGTGCAAGGTGCTCAGACCAAAGAAAATGTGTGGAATACTGCTGATTCGCAGATAGACCAGATGACTAACTACATCGCCACAGCCAAGAAGGAGAAAGCTCTTTCTACAGCACAGGGTATTACGGATGCAGCTGGTGGCTTGGCTGGCGCAGCAAGTAAATTGCCATTTTAAGGAAGGAGGTGATTATGGGATTTACATTGGATGATTTAACTCCTAAACGTCCGGCAACTGCCGTTACTCCTGTTACTGATTTCCCTGATGATAATGCGGTGAAGCCGGAGGTTGCAGTACCAGTTCAGACAACTGATACCGAACCGGGAAAGGGTACAGCCATAGATACTACTGGTATTACCGGGAATGGTGTCCATGAATCTTTTGCAGAACAACCAACCGAGGAAGTTACCAAGGTGGAGCCTAATCAGGGTATCAAGATAGACTGGAGCAGGCCTTATAGCGAGATAGAGCAGAACCCTCTCTTGCGGCAGATGAAGCCTTATGACATTATGAGGGATTACCAGAAGAATGGTGATGGAAACTGGTCTGCCTTCATGCCATGGCTCAATACTCTGGGTGATGGAGATAAAACCGTAGCTGCCAATGAAGCCTTGAAGAAGAAAGCGGAGAGGCAGGCCAAAATGGAGCAATGGGGCAATTTCCTGATGCATCTTGGCAATTTCATTGGTACAGTTCAAGGTGCTCCATCGCAGAAGATTGAATCAGCACAAGAACTTACTGATCGCCAACGCAAGATAAGAGAGGCTACAGATGCTTTGAGAGCTAAGGGCTATGACCAGATGATGGTGAATATCTATAAGGACCGTCAAGACAAACAGGCTCAGATGCAGGCAGAGGCTGCTGCAAAGGCAAATGAGGCACTGGCTGCTTATCGTGGTTCACAGAAGAATCAGACGGATGCCCTCACTCCTGTAAAGGTTGAAGAAGTGATTCAATCTACAAAACAACATTCTACAGCAGCAGACTTGAATATTTCAAAGAAGGAGACAGAGGATGCTTTGAGAGGCAAGAAGGGAAAATTACTTGATGCTCAAACTAATAATGCCAATGCCGGAGCTGCTGATCATAATGCTAGCGTTAACGTTAAGGGAGCGCAAGTTAGGCATATCAATTCGCAAACAGAGGGACAGAATCAGAGGAATGCCAACCAGAAGGAGGCTGATGATTTCAACACAAGGTATGTGAACGACCCTGTTTTCAAGAAACATGTGAATGAATGGGCTACACACAATGGTATGGCTATCGGTGGCAATGCTACAGGAGAAAGTGTTGGCCACGGTGGCACTTGGGCTAATGAAAAGAATCGCCAGCAGGCATCCGCTTACGCTAGGGCTAAAATGGCTAAGGAAGGCAAGAAGCGAACCGTTCGCCCTTATGGTGGGAAACCAGCCAAGAGAACTTCTAGCACAAAGGTAGATTATTCAAAGTATATAAGAAAATAATATAGTATATGGCAGACAAAGACAACAAATCTAAGTTGACTTATCATGTATGGGATAAGGACAACAATGAGTATGACATCCCTGATGAGGTTGTTCAGCAGAGAGGCATGGACAACTTCGCTAAGGACTTCGAAGGTGGTTATATCACCATGTTTGACGATAAAAAGCAGAAGGTAGATGTTCCTATTGAGGATGTGGGCGAGTATCGTAAGCAGGGCTATATGTGGTATGATACCAGTGGAAACGCTACCCCTATCAACGAGGTTGGAAAGAAACCTTCACCTTCTAAAGAGAAAGAACAGTCTCAATATCCGCAAGAGGTGAAGCGAGGTGAGTTAAAGAAGCCTAGCTTGATTTCGCAAGCACTCGGCATGATGCCGAAGGTGGATGCAGGAAATATCGGCAGGGAGCAGAAGGTGGGTGGCATGATAGCCAATATGCTTCTTGGTGATAATATGCAGGTACAGCAGCCAGCACAGAAGGAGGCTTCTCCTGAATCTAAAGAGGCGGCTCCTGTTACAACACCAACTGGTGTGGTGAATAATGAGGGGTTGATGGATGCCAAACTTGCCAACTATATTGAGAACAGGAAGCTGAGACCGAATAAGCAGAGTTCTTACTTTGAGAATATGGTTGCCGACTTGTTGGCTGATGGTACAGCCAATAGCAATGAGGAGGCTGTAAACATGGTGCTGCCTGCTTTGTACAGATATGCTAATCGTTCTGCCATGGACGTTATCAACCAGGTAGTTTCTTCTTTGCCTGATGATACGGTGCAGGATGCTGAGCAGAGTATCGGGGCGCAATGGTATAGCCATGGCGTGCAGGATAAGTTGAAGCAGGAGGCAGACAGCATGGGTATCAGTTATGATGACTATGTGGCTCATTTCCTGAAGCCAGCTATGGTGCAGAGTCTGGTGAACAAATATGGTCCGAACTACCGCAACATAGCTGAGGGCATCGCTACTCGTCTCTATGCTCACGATGAGAATGTACAGGACAGACTGATGAACCAGGACATTGATGAGGCTCTTTTAAGTGTTATCAGTAAGTATGTGAATCCATCTGTAGTGGAAGAGTATAACAAGGCTCAAGAAGAAGGTAGCAAGGCATTCAACGAAGGTATGGAAGGAAGTCAGTATATTCCGGCTAATCTTCGTTTGGGTACAGCACTTGGTGCTCAGTATGAGGCTAATGAGGCGAAAGACCCTCAGATGATTTTATCTAGGCTCATGGTGATGAATTATAATATGCTAAGTGATTCTAAATTCAGACTTAAATTGGCTGAAGCTGCAACGAATGTAGCTTTAAAGTATCATAGATATGGCGAATACAAACTGGATCCAGACAGAATAAATGGCTTGGTTCTTGCAACTGTTAAGAATGAACTCGACCAACTGGAGATTAAGGGTATGATGCCTAAGGGTAGTGCTGAGTACATCATGAAGACTGGTTTGGGTAACACTATTGTGGGTAAGATTACTCGCAAGATTATGCAGACGGACTATCAGAACTGGCTGGAGGATATTGCCAATCAGCAGTATCAGCCGGGCTTCTGGGAGAACGTGGCCAGCGGTTCGCTTACCTTTGCTGGTGATGCCTGGAGTTATTGGCTGCCTGGAGCCGCAGGTGGCAAGTTGACTAAGAGCATGGTAGCCAAAGCAGAGGGTAAACTGGCTGGTGACCTCATGGCTAAGGGTATGGAGCGCAAGATGGCTGAGCGCGCTGCCAAGGTACTTATCGGTAAGAGTAAGGCCGCGGCTTTGAAGAGCGGAGCCGTGCATGGCGCTGTTACCTTTGGTGGGCAGTCGGCTATCTCGAAGCCTATTGATGAGGTTTATCGCACTGGCCAGTTTGATGAGAATGGTATGATTTACAATCCTTCTGTGGGTAAGGTTATCGCTAATACTTTGGGCGAGGTGGCTAAACAGAGTGCCGTAGGTGCCATCATGCAGGGTGGAACCATCGCTAATATGGTAGGTAAGGGTAGAGGCTTGGCTACCAATATTCTTGCTGATGTTGGTGGTAAGGTTGTGGATTCCGGTATTATGACTGGTCAGCAGATACTGGAGCGCATGGCGCAGGATCCGAACTTCAAGCCTACAGGCAAGGATGCTGCCGAGAGTTTCTTGGAGAGCATGGCGAACCTTACTGCTATCGGCTTGCCGGGTATGGTGGGCAAGTATGCTCGATTCAAGGACGCAAGGGAGTTTAACAAGAAGTTTGACTTCACTGATCAGGATATTGCCGAGTTGAAGAGATTCGGCTATGATGGTCTTCGTGATGCTTTTGAGAAGATGGGCATCGGGGAGTATGCTGTGGTTGGTGAGAATGCTCAGCGACTTGATGGGCAGTTAACCCAGAAGTATATGGACCTGATGAACGACAAGAGCGTGCCGGAGGTATTGAAGGCTAAGATGATGGCAGTTGTAGAAGGCAAACGCCCTTCTTCTTTCTCGCCTGTTGTAGATTCCATCATCGTGCAGCCGATGGATCATGACGGAAAGGTGTATCTCGAAACCTTAAATAAGGATGGCGGTATCATTGACAGAAAGGAGTTTTCTTCTCTTGATGAGGCTCAGAAGGCAGATAAGAAACTGGAATATGAGAAGACTCTTGGTTTGGCTTCTGTGCTGGAAGGTGAGTTTCACAATGAGTTTACGCAGGAGCATCTTGAAGGCTTATACAACAAGGCAGCCCAGAAATATAATATGGGTGAGAAATTGACAGATGAGGATAAGGCAGCGGTTTATCTTCATCAGAATGCTGGTGCCATCAAGGACATCATGGATAAGCAGCAGAAGGGTATTATCCTTACTGATGAGGAGCAGAAGCAGATTAATGCCTATCGTCATTATTATGACAGTGCTTTGGAGAACAGTTCTGTGATGAGGGAGTTTGTCAACACGTTTGAGGATTCCCATGGTGTGGAACGTGGTACTCTCCGTAAGGCTTTGGAATCGAAAGATAAGAAATATTCATCATTGGTGGAATCTTATCTTAAGGAGCTTTACAATTCCATCGAACTGAAACGTGAAATGAAGCAGACGATGGATGATCTCTATAATACTTCACATGGTAATGAGCAGAAGCGCATTGAGCAGGGTGGTGTTGAGGGTGAAAAGCCTACAGCTCCTGTTGAAGGTTCTGCTGGTGGTCAGGAGCCTCCAGTTTCAGAAGGTCCTTCTCCTTATCAAGGTAATACCGAAGTTTCATCTGGTCAAGGTGAAGGCGTTTCTACAGCAAATTCAGATAACTCATCTGCTGATGTTATTACTTCTGATGCTTTTGTTATGGGACAGAATGCCTATAAGAATGGGGATTCTGAGGCTTTGCAGGCTATCGACTATAATAGTGATTTGGCAACAGGACGTTTGCAGCGTGCTTTTGCTGACAATGAGAAGATGCCTGATATTGTAGCCAATGCCTATAATGAAGGTAGAGATATGGAGCAGTTTGTGGCTCAGCGTGCAAGTAGTTTGACTCCAGCACAGAAGGAGGCTATCAGTAAGTATGTAGAGGCAATGGATGCCAAGAAGGGTGCTATTGATGCTCTGCAGCATGCCGATGATGGCTATGGTGAGGCGTTGAAGCAGCAGCTCTGGCCATACCAGACGGTAGACGGAAATATCGTGCCAGCTACTCTGGATAGCGGAAAACAGGTATTCCTGAAGAAGGCTAACGAATATGGTGGAGCCTTTGTTGTTGTTCCTGATGAGCAGGGACAGCCTATGATTAAGCAGGTATCTAATGCCGAGATTAAAGAGGTGGGCGCTCCTGTTTCTCTTGATGAATACATTGAAAATGCGGTGGCTCAGCAGAAGGATGCAAGAGCGCAGCAGTTTATCAGCCAGTTTGATGGCAGCGGTTTGAAGCCGAATGACCGGGTGACAGTTGCCATGGAGGAAGGTGATGCTAATATTGACATGACCTTTGCCGGATATAGCGAGGACGGAAAGATTGTGCTTACTGATGGCAAAGATTATCTTCCCCTGTCTAAAGAAGAGTTTGCTGCATGGCGCAAGAATGCTCTCGACAACACAATCAATGAGCATTTGGATGCCGAGGACGATGAACGTGAACAGAAAGCAGTTTCTCAGGCTGAGGCTGATAAGAAGCAGCGTTATGCCAATGGCATCGTGGGACTGAGCGAGGGCCAGCCGGACTATTCTTCTAAGGATACAGATCCAAATGTGGCGGCTGAGTATCTGCAGGAGCAGTTTGGGGAAGACCATGGCAAACTTTTGAATCTGGTTAATGGCAGCCGTGATGACATCGAAACGCAACTTGCCAACAAGAAGAAGGCTGCTGCTGAATATCAGAACTGGCTTGATACCAATGCTGACCTTGACCCAGAAAAGGCTAAGAAGGTGGAGGATGAGTTGAGTCTGGTTAATGAGCAGATTGCTGATCTTGATGCTCGTTTCAAGAACTGGAATACTATCCGCAACAGTGTGATGACTCCTGACGAGTTAAGAACCATGAAGGAGGAGCGCAAGGCAGAGATAGAGAAGGCTGGTGTTGACAAGTCTTCCGTTCTGCCAGATGTGGATACAGGCGTTCGTATTCCAGAGAACAGTGAGCTTAAAGACAAATATCCTACTCAGGAAGCTGCTTCCGGCTACATAACGTCAGAGCGCAGACGCGTGTACAAGATGCAGGAAGAAACCCAACGAGAAATTGATGGTGTAGACAAGATACTCAATCAATACATGGATGGGGATATGGAACTTTCCGCTGAACAGTTGAGAGATCTGAATACCACCAAGGCAGAACTGGCAAACAGACAGAATGCGCTTACAGCGGATGCCAAGGCTTTGAAGGGAAAGGCTGAAAGCTTGAATATTCTTTATATAAAGGAACGAGCAGAGCAAAACAAGAAGAATCTTGAAGCTTTGTCCCCAAAAGACAGACGTAAGGAATTGGTAGCTAAAGCCTTGGAGAAGAAAGACATGAAGGCTATTAAGGAAATATATAAGGATGCAAGTACTGATGTCATGGATTTGACTCCGCGGACATTGGAGGAATTTGTGTCAGAGAGACTTTTTCCTCATAGTCTGAATGCAGAATCACTGGCGCAAGAGTTAGGATCTTCCAACTTTAGGCGTGGTATAGGCAGTAAGTACGACACTAACAAATACAACTATCTTCTGGCCAATAATGGCGAGGGATTAACTATTAGCGAACTTGCAAAGCGAGTCTGGGAAGATCTTTCCAGTACAATGGAATCAGGTGCTGGTGACGGATTACAGTCTACGTATTCAGACCAGGATGTCCGTAATGCAATTCTTGATATGTTCAAGACTTATGACAGTGTTCGGGAAATGCGTAATGTGACGCTTCTTAACCGTATTGCTGCTGCGGAAAACGAATTGTCGGGCGAAGAAGAGTGGTACGAGCAGCAGAAAGAGCGTGAAATTATCGAAAGACAGGCAGAAATTGAGAAATATAAATCGTATATTCACGAAAAAGAGTTATCTTTGCCATCTGAAAGCGAACTTGATCACATCAATGGACTTGAATTTGACCGTATGATGGAGATTGAGGATCGTGAACGAGAGTACAAACAATATGTCAAATCAATTTTACCAGAATTAGCTGATTATGATGACAGAAGCTATGAAGAAGGATATGGAGGAGGCAGTAGCCTGGGTAGCGACTCTTCACGGAGAGGAGTTGATGAAGGAAATAGCCAAGGCGAAGAAGTTGGTAACGGAGAAGCATCTTCTGAGTCCGAGATTGGAGAAGGCTCTGATAGCGGACGCAAAGGACGACAAGAGACTGGCAGCATGGAACCTGGCGAAGGCTCAGCTGTTCGAGGCTCACATCTACCGCAAGAAGCATCCTTCGGAGAACGTTTAAAGAGTGCCATTGTCGAAACTGAGACCGAACCTACTGAGGCTCAGAAGAAGGCTGGCAATTACAAAAAGGGTCATTTGTCCTTTGGTGGCTACGATTATACCGTAGAAACACCAAAGGGCGTGACTCGCAGCGGTAAGGACGAGCAGGGCAAGCCTTGGAGCGTGACCATGCACGATACTTACGGCTATATTCTTGGTAAAATTGGCGTTGATGGTGACCATATTGATATGTTCATCAATGATTCCGCTGACCTTGATACTTTTGATGGTAACGTTTATGTTGTTGACCAGGTGAACCCAGAGACTGGTGAGTTCGATGAGCATAAGGTGATGTATGGCTATCCTTCTGAGGAGGCAGCTACAGAGGCTTATCTTGCCAACTACTCCAAGGGCTGGAAGGGACTTGGTAAGGTTACTTCTGTGTCTAAGGCAACCTTTGATAAGTGGCTGGAGTCTTCTGACCGCAAGACTAAGCCTTTTGCAGACTATGCTATGGTGCAGAAGGAACAGCGTGCTGCTTATGAGGAAGAAATGATGCAAGACGGTGCTCATAGTGAAGCCTTTGACAAGATTGTGGATTTGGCAAAAGAGCAGAAGGAGTACTGGGACTTGATGGAGCAGGGAGAAGTAGATCCTAATGAGGTACCAGAAGTTGATGTTGCTCATGAAATGGATAAACTCTTGGAGACTCTTTCTGATGAGGAGTTCAAGGAAGTGTCTGATGTGTTGTGGAACATGGACGAGGAGTTCGAGTATTGGACTGCAAACGAACATGAGCGTAGGGAAGATTTGGCAGAGCGTAAGAATGCTGCTGCTTATTCCGAGTTCCTGAAGCAAGAAACGAAATCAATTGCTCCTTTTGCTGACGCTTTGAGAAATGCCGTTAATGGCGGTGACAAGAAAGCTATTGCTAAGGCACAGAAGGAACTGACTGATGCCCTGCTCGCAAGCAATCTTGGGCATGGCTATCTATCTGGGCAGTTGGAGTATGCAAAGAGTGCTAAGAAGAAGGATGAATCATATAGCGAGAGGCGAGCCTTCATCAA
>ERZ1031078.683-NODE-683-length-11089-cov-4.241707_pt1 | contig 11089 bp, 9 predicted proteins | sample MGYA00518179_ERZ1031078 | MGnify/ENA primary metagenome ERZ1031078 (study PRJEB33719, sample SAMN04261274) | wastewater metagenome | biome: rural village; feature: human; material: feces | host: Homo sapiens | place: El Salvador | collected 2014-01-14 ... | reverse complement strand
CGAAGATTTTACGTTCACCTTGGTAAGGTACTAAGGTTACGGTTCTCTCAAGCCCCGGCTCAAATCTAATTGCAGTACCAGGTGCGACATCAAGGTGTTTACCTAAAGCTTTTTCTCTATCAAAGACTAAAGCAGGATTTACCTCATAAAAGTGATAGTGAGAGCCTACCTGAACCGGTCTGTCTCCTTCATTTTTCACAGTAATAGAGGTCTTTTCCAAACCTTTATTTAACTCGATTTCGCCATCATCAATAAAAAATTCACCAGGGATCATATAAAGCTCCTAAATGATTGGATTGTGCACAGTTACAAGTTTGGTACCATCAGGGAAAGTAGCTTCTACCTGAACTTCAGTTACCATCTCTGGTACACCTTCCATGACATCAGCTCTTGAGAGAATGGTTCTGCCATAATCCATAAGCTCAGCTACAGTCTTACCATCACGAGCACCTTCTAAAATGGCAGCTGAAATTAAAGCTACAGCTTCTGGGTAATTTAATTTCAAGCCTCGAGCTTTACGTCTTTCAGCAACTAATGATGCTGTAAAAATCAGTAATTTGTCCTGTTCGCGTGGAGTTAGATTCATATTTTTTCTCCTCTTGTAACTTGTATTTATAAAGCCTGTAAATATCTAGTCTGTAATTGACTAGTCCGTAATAAATAATTGCATTCCTTCTAGGTTGACCAGATTCTAGGAAGACATGGAACAAGACCTATAGTCTCTTGGCGAGTTAATTTCCAAATCTCTACGATTGCTTTTTCAATAGCTTCATTTTTAGAGGAGAGAAAGCGCACCACGGTATAGTTATCAACTACACCTGCTGCAGCAAAAAAACGAGTTTGTTTTTTAGAGTCTGTCTCTGATAGTGTGCTGTCAACTTTCAAAGGATCAGAGCTTTTATCGTAACTAAGACAGGTATCTAACAGCGCTCTTATCTTTTCTAAAGTGTCTTCACAAACTTTATTGGTAATGTAGGTACCGGTATAGACACAACCATAGTTACCAGATAACGCCTCAAGATCATCCTGACCATCGATAAAGCTTGTCTCGATGAGTTTTTCTTTGCCGTTTTCTATAATGGTGACAGTATTAAATAAGGAGCTGTTCTCAAAAGATCTTTCCTCATCTTTCATGCCACACTTAGAAACATCACGAAAAGCAAAGCGAGAATTGTCCTTTAGATAAAAGGTTGTTTTTACTTTTGTATGAGTACCTTTATAAAAGATGTTTTGAGCTGGTAAATACTCTAAAGAAGCATTCTCCTCTACATAAAAGTTCTGCTCAAACAAAGAACAGTTGTTCTCACCTTTATAGAATTTGGTAGCACCAGGTGTAGTGATTAAAACCTGACTGTATTCATGAGCTTTAGCTTCTACGCTTAAGTGATCGCAGGAGGCTACTCCCCCAGGAGGGTGCAACAGATATACATGACAGGCGACCTCAGAATAAAAAGGCTTTTGAACCACTAATGGTCCGTAATGCAGATTACGCACCATTATGGTTTTGTCTTTATCCTTTTTAAACTCAAGCTTAATTGAAGCCTGCCAGATACCGAAGCTCATGATTAAACCGTCAAATACCTCTTGATGAGATCTTCTCCTAGGGAAGACATCTGACCATCGGCTACATGAGTACCTCTATCAATGATATAGAAGCGATCACCCATTTTTCTGGCAAAAGGTAATTTCTGCTCAACTAAAAGTACGGTAAGACCGATTTCTTTATTCAGTCTGCGCATGATCTCAGCAATTTCTGAGACAATGTTTGGCTGAATACCTTCTGTAGGCTCATCAAAGATGATAAGTTTAGGATCGATTACCAAGGCTCTGCCAATAGCCAGCTGCTGTTGCTGACCACCTGATAAGTCTCCACCCTGACGATGTCTCATATCGTAGAGTACTGGAAACATGTCATAGATAGCCTTTGGCACGGCCTTAAGACCATCGCGTCTTGCTCCAATACCGATTTTTAAATTCTCTTCTACGGTTAACAAAGGAAAGATCTGTCGCCCCTGAGGCACGTAGCCAATACCTAAAGAAGCTCTATCCTCAACTGAGAGTTTAGTAATATCCTCTCCGTCAAATTCAATGGTGCCAGACTCAATCCTATGCTGTCCCATGATGGTATCCATAAGAGTAGTTTTACCTACACCGTTTCTTCCCATCACACACAGACATTCGCCTTTTTGAACTTCAAGTGAGATATCCCAAAGAGTATGGGATTGCCCGTAAAACTGATTTAATTTTGTAAGTTTCAGCATTATTCAGCTCCCAGATAAACTTCAATAACTTTAGGATCTGACTGAACCTGATCCATAGTGCCTTCTGATAGAACATGACCCTGATGTAACACGGTTACTTTTCTTGCAATCTGACGGACAAAGTCCATATCATGCTCAACTACAATTACAGAGTGACTGCCAGAGAGTGAGACTAAAAGCTCACCTGTTTTTTCCATTTCCTGACGGGTCATACCGGTTACTGGTTCATCAACTAGCAACAGCTTTGGTTTTTGCATCAAAAGCATGGCTATTTCTAGCCATTGCTTTTGACCATGAGATAAAACTCTGCCAGGACGATTTCTTAAGTCTTTTAAGTTTGTAAGCTCTAAGACATGATCACGCATATCAGACTGCTCTGAGTTAATCTTGCCAAAAAGAGTGGTAAGTACAGTCTTAGGTGCTTTCATAGCAAGCTCTAAGTTCTCGTCTACACTTAAATTTTCAAAAACTGTAGGCTTTTGGAACTTTCTGCCAATACCAGCTTTAGCAATAGCAGGTTCATCCATTTCAAGTAAGTTACAGTTCTGACCAAACCAGGCAGTACCACTGTCAGGGCGGGTCTTACCGGTGATAATGTCCATCATGGTGGATTTACCGGCACCGTTAGGACCGATGATGCAGCGCAATTCACCTTCTTCAATGTAGAGATTTAAATCATTAATGGCTTTAAAGCCATCAAAGCTCTTATTAACTCCTTCTACATAGAGGATCATGCCGTGGCTGTCCACAGGAGCCTCAGTGCGATGCTTGCGTAATGGCAATTTAGGAGACAGATATTTATTCTTAAAATTTACAATGCTCTCTTTGTACATTTTTAAGCCTCCTTTGCTACCTTAGTATCAGCTGATGTGATACCTGATGAACTTTGACTGTCCCCATCAGAGTTATCGTTTTTCTTTGACTTTTTTAACTTTAAAAACTCAGCTACACCGATAACACCTTTTGGTAAGAATAAAGTTACTAAAACAAAGAGCAAACCTAAGGCATATAACCATTCATCTGGGAAGACACCTGTAAAGACTGTCTTTGCATAGTTAACTAAGATGGCACCGATAATTGCTCCGTATAAAGAAGCTCTACCGCCTACAGCTACCCAGATCACAAGCTCAATTGAGTTAATTGGGCTAAACTCACCTGGGTTGATGATGCCTACCTGTGGTACGTATAAGGCGCCAGCAATACCTGCTAGAATTGCACCGAACACAAAGATAAAGAGTTTGAAGTATTCAACTCTGTAGCCTATAAAACGCACACGTGACTCTGAATCACGGATAGCCACAATTACTCTGCCAAGTCGTGATGACACAATAAAGCGACAGAGGATGTAACCTATGGTTAAAGCTAGAGCTGAACAGAAGAGTAATGAATCACGAGTCAGATCTGAACTTATGGTACAGCCTAAAATATCTTTAAAGTCTGTTAAACCATTGTTACCACCAAAGCCGGTTTCATTTCTAAAGAAAGCTAAAGACAGAGCAAAGGTTAATGACTGAGTGATGATTGATAAGTACACACCACCTACTCTTGATTTAAAGGCTAAAAAACCAAAGACAAAAGCTAAGATCCCTGGCACTGCCATAATTAAAAGTAGTGCTATAGGAAAATGACCTACACCATACCAGTACCATGGAAGCTCATGCCAGTTTAAAAACACCATGAAATCTGGAAGCTCTGCATTACCATACACGCCACGGGTACCGATTTGACGCATCAGATACATGCCCATGACATAGCCACCTAGTGCAAAGAAAGCTGCATGACCTAATGAGAGGATACCTAAATAACCCCAGATTAAATCTAAAGATACGGCAAGTAAGGCATAGCAAAGATACTTGCCAAATAAAGTGATGGTATTAGAGCCTACAAAGAGCGCGTCACCATCTTTAAAGAAGATGTTTCCAATTAGAAGCAGCAGTACAAAGAACCATACGGCGCCTATCACTGAAGCTCCCTTTCTGTCATTTTTTATAAGAGAAAACATTTTTATTCTCCGTTATTCTTTCTATTCACTAGTCTTCAACTGAACGACCATGTTGAGGGAAGAGACCTCTTGGACGTTTTTGAATGAACAGAATTACACCTACAAGGATGATTATCTTAGCTAGCATTGCGCCGTAAATAGGTTCAATAACCTTATTAGCAATACCTAAAGTCATACCGGCAACTAAAGTACCCCAGATGTTTCTGGCACCACCGAAGACTACAACTAAGAAAGAATCAACAATGTAGTTTTGTCCAAGATTTGGACCTACGTTGGTTAACTGAGATAAAGCAACACCAGCTAAACCTGCAATAGCAGAACCTAAACCAAAGGTTAGAGCGTTTACTCTGCCTGAGTGCACACCCATGTTTCTTGCCATGGCTCTGTTTTGAGACACAGCTCGAACCTGTACACCTAAAGTTGAGTGCTGCAGGAAGTACCTTAGAGAGAAGAACACAACCAAACAGAAGATAATGATGTAAAGACGGTTGTAGGTTAAGAATAAAAACTCGTTTACCTTTACAGAGCCTGACATAAAGTCAGGAATAACCACGTTCTTATTTAAGGCTGTAAAGATAGAACGCACAGCCTGCTGTAACAGTAAGCTAATACCAAAGGTTGCAAGCAGTGTTTCTAGTGGACGGCCATACAAGAAACGGATCACGCAACGCTCAATGGCAATACCTACTAATCCTGCCACGATAAAGGCAGCTGGAATTGATAAAATTAAAGCAATTCCAGGATATGAAGGTAATAACTGCTGAATTACGTATGTAGTATAGGCACCAATCATCATGAGCTCACCATGAGCCATGTTGATAACTCCCATTACACCAAAGGTTACGGTAAGACCTATGGCTGCTAGTACTAATACAGAACCTAAAGATAAACCAAAGTAGACAGTCTCAATACCTGAGTTAAATCTCTGGGAGCTCTTTAATGAGGTAACTCTCTTTTGAGCATAATAACGGTTTGAAGGATCTGGATCTGATTGAGCTATCTTTTCAAAACGATCAATTAGAACAGGAGATGAAAAATCCTCTAAAATTCTCATCGCACCATTACGTACTTTAGCATCCTTTGAATCAAGATCAGCTGCTGCAATTACATAATCTAAAGCTTCTGCTAGATCCTCATTAACACCTACGGACTTATCACGTAAAACTACAAAAGGCTCTGTTTTATCAATAGTTACTTTGCCAATTAAGTTATAAGCTTCATCGACTCTGGCATCAGCTGACTGATTAGGATCAATAAGCTCTCTAATAGAGAGAATTAAAGCTAGATCTTCACGGATAGAGTTATTGATGGCAACTTTTTTTAGATATCGCTCTTTACCCTGATATCTTTCATTGGTCTTTACAGAAATAAAACTGCCATTCTTAGTTGAGGTATAAAGACCACCTTCTTTTTTATCAAAATACAAGGTGCCGGTATCTATGGCTTTTAAAACTAAAGTAGCTAAACTAGACTCTGTACCGCCTAAGGTCTTTACAGCCATAGATTTGTCTTCAAAAGAACTGCTTCTGGTACTTAAAACGTCATAAGCCTCGTCTTCAGACATAGCATATGCGTTTGATGATATTGATAACGAGAAGACACTGATTAGAAGGCAGAAAATACGTACTAAAAGGAAACTTTTCATTATGATTTACCGTATTGAATCGTTACCGGATTAAAAAATTTCCCTTAAAAGCAACTGCCAGCTTTCAAGGGAATAAAAGAACAATTACTTAGAACTGCCACCGCATTTACCGGTTTTTACGTTGAAGTTACCGCAGGATAAAGGCTTTCTCCAATCTGCGATAAGATCTTTAGAGCCTGGCAGATAATCAGACCACTCATCAGCTACTACAGTAGTTGGAGTCTCATCTACAACCTGGAACTGACCATCTTCCTGAATCTCACCAATTAAAACTGGCTTGGTGATGTGGTGGTTAGGCATCATAGTTGCGTATGAACCTGAAAGGTTTGGTACGGTAACACCAATTAGTGCATCCTGAACTGCATTTGACTCTGTAGTACCAGCTTTTTCTACAGCCTTTACCCACATGTTAAAGCCGATGTAGGTAGCTTCCATAGGATCGTTGGTTACTCTCTTTTCGTCACCTGTGTACTTATGCCACTCTTCGATAAAATCATCGTTAGCATCAGAATCAACAGACTCAAAGTAGTTCCATGCAGCTAAATGACCAACCAATGGCTTAGTATCAATACCAGATAACTCCTCCTCACCTACAGAGAAAGCTACAACAGGTATATCCTTATCTGAGATACCCTGATTTGATAACTCCTTGTAGAAAGGAACGTTAGCATCACCGTTGATGGTTGAAACTACAGCAGTCTTTTTGCCAGCTGTTCCAAATTTCTTAATGTCAGATACGATTGACTGCCAGTCAGAGTGACCGAATGGGGTATAGCTAATCATGATATCCTCATCCTTAAAGCCCTTTGACTTTAAGTATGCTTCTAGGATCTTATTAGCTGTACGAGGATAAACGTAGTCTGTACCTACTAAAGCCCAGCGCTTTACGCCCTGCTTTAACAGGTAATCCACAGCAGGAATTGCCTGCTGATTAGGTGCTGCACCTGTATAGAATACGTTCTTTGATGATTCCTCACCTTCGTACTGAACTGGGTAGAATAAGATACCGTTTAACTCTTCAACGACAGGTAGAACGGACTTTCTTGAAACTGAAGTCCAGCAACCAAAGATTGCACTTACCTTATCTTTTGAGATTAACTCACGAGCCTTCTCAGCAAATAGTGGCCAGTTTGAAGCAGGATCAACGACTACAGCTTCAATCTTTTTACCTAAAACACCACCCTTTTTATTCTGTTCATCAACTAACATCTGAACAGTGTCTTTCAAGGTTGTTTCAGAGATGGCCATAGTGCCTGACAGTGAGTGCAGAACACCAATCTTAATGGTGTCTTCAGCATAGGAAGAAACTGATGCACAAGCTAGAGATAGAGCAAGTGAAATCTTTGCTAATGACTTAAATTTCATAGAAATTCTCCTGTAAACGTTCGATGTGTACAGATTAGATTTCATGATTTTTTTCGTCAAACGAGGAAATTTTTAGAATTTTTACAGAATGTGTTTATTTCGAAAAAATTATTTCTTTTATTTCAAAATGTTACAAAAATCGTTTTTTCTAAATTTCATGAATTCTTAAAAAATGAAAAACTTTGCGTCTTCATAGTAATGGTGCACAAGATTTGTCAAAAGTTTTATAAAAGTGCACTGTTTCCCAAAAATAATGCACTGCTTTTTTCAAAAATCGTTAGATTTTGGCTAAAAAGGAGAAAAAGTTCGTACGTAAAAGGAAATTCCAAAATCTCTTGTTTTATAACATGATTCGACTCAAACAGATATGAATATGACTAATAAACTGTGCACAAAGAATAAGCAAAATACAAAAATCTATGTATAAGAGTTTTGTTTTGGCACAATACACTATCCATTAAATGGCTTTTAGAAATAAAAAAACAAAATTAACCTAGGAAAAAATATGAACAATTTCTTAAAAGCTACTCTTCTAGCTTCATCTGTGATCTTTGGATCATGTGTGCTCACCGCTTGTACTCAAACCACTAATTCCATGTTTGGTGATGACAGATCACAGCTACTTTTAGTTTCTGAAGAAACTTTAAATGATGAAGCTAAACAAGCTTATGATGAGGTTATCAATCAGGCTAAAGCTAACGGAACTTTAAATGCTGATGAGAACTTTTCAAAGCGTGTAGATATGATTTCAAAACGCTTAATTGACTATGCTCCAGAGTTAAGAGCAGACTGCAAGAATTGGAATTGGGAAGTTAATACCATTAAAGATCCGACCGTAAATGCCTGGTGTATGCCTGGTGGCAAGATCTGCGTTTATACAGGTCTTAACGATAAACTAAATCTTACAGATGATGAATTAGCATCAATCATCGGTCATGAGATCAGCCATGCTTTAAAAAAGCACTCAAGAGAAAAGAGAAGTCAGGCATCTTTACAGAGTGGACTTACCACTGTTGCTAAGATCTTAGGTGTAAAAAAGGCTGTTACTGATACAGCTAATCTTGCATACAACACTGCTTTTGCAATGCCATTTAGCCGTGATCAGGAATCAGAAGCAGACAAGTATGGTCTTGAGCTTATGTACAAAGCGGGCTTTGATCCTAACGCAAGTGTAACTGTAATGGAAAAATTAAGTAAGTTTGAAAAAGAAGAATCAGAAAAATCAGGTAACACTCAAAACGCTACTGACAAATTACTCTCAAACATCACCAGCACCCATCCATCAAGTGAACAGCGCTTTACAGATTTAAGAAAGCTCATTGAAGAGTATCACTTATCTCAAAAGAACATCGATACTAAGTAGAAAACGATTTAAGATAAGTTTTACAAACTCAAATTCTAGGCTGTAAGAAAGAGAGTACCCCAAAAAACAGTTAACTCTAAAGATTACAGCTTAACCTAAAGGCGGTTCATTGAACCGCCTTTATTTATCTTTAGCTTAAAGACATAAATTAAAAATCTAAGTTTTACCAATACAGCATAAAACACAATATTTTTCGTTTGTTTTTATTTTTCTTTATTGCTATAGTTACAGAAGATATTGGTAAACAAGGCAAAATCTCATGAGAGAAACAAAAGATCTAGAATTTAAAGGATCTATCAGTAATACCTTTTTAAAAACTGTCAGCGCTTTTGCTAACTTTAATGGAGGCAAGATCTTATTTGGTATTGCTGATGATGGTACTGTAAAAGGCATCGATAATCCTCAAGAATGCTGTCTTGAGATCGAAAACAAGATAAACGATAGCTTTAAACCGATACCTGAATACAGTCTTTCAATCGATGCTAAGACCAATGTCATCACCCTGTGTGTAAAAGAAGGTATAGACAAACCTTATCTTTATAAAGCAAAGTCCTATAAAAGGAATGACAGTGCCACTGTTGAACTTGATCCTCTTGAACTTAAAAGACTGATTATGGCTGGCATGAATTTAACCTTTGAAGAGTTACCTTCAGCAATACAGGAACCTAAGTTTTCATACTTAGACGAAAAACTAAAAAATGAACTCGATTTGAGCTTAATCAATATAGATACCTTAAAGACTCTTGAGCTTTACCATAAAGATGAAGGCTACAACCAAGCTGCATTGTTACTCTCTGATAACAATACCTTTTGTGGTATTGATATAGCTAAATTTGGAGAAAGCATCAGTATTATCAAAGAGAGAAATACTATTGAGAAAGAAAGTATCTTAAAGCAATTTGATGATGCGATGGTTATGTTCAAAAGATACTATCAGTATGAAGAAATCAAAACAGCTTACAGAAAGACGGTTGAGATCCTACCAGAAAATGCCTTTAGAGAAGCTCTTGTAAATGCAATTATTCACAGAGCATGGGATGTCAAAGCCTGTATTAACGTTGCGATGTTTGAAGACAGAATTGAAATTACCTCACCTGGTGGTCTTCCTCAAGGACTTGATGAAAGTGAATACCTAAAAGGTGGAGTTTCAATTTTAAGAAACAGAATTCTAGGTTCCGTTTTTTACAGACTCCACCTAATAGAACACTTTGGCTCAGGCGTAAAAAGGATCATGGATGAATACATTGGAAATATGACAAAGCCACAGTTTTTCTGCTCAGAAAACGCAGTAAAGGTTATTCTTCCTGTATTAAAACAGGACAACTTACTAACACCAGATGAAAACAGTGTGTATACCTTAGTAAAGAAAGGTTATGCTTCAAGCACTGATATCACCAAGAATTGCCCATTTGGTAAAAACAAGGTGGTTAACATTCTAAAAATCCTAGTAACTCAAGGTTACATCAGAAAAACAGGTAATGGCAGAGGAACTCGATACAGTCTTTAATATTTGCCTTAAATTTCTTTATTTTGTCGAACTACTCACGCTAATGCGGTAAAATTGTGACACAGCTGTCAGAAAACATAACGACACCAAAATAGGTATTACCGTGAGTTTGTTTTATCCTCTTACATTAGCAATTTCTTTAAAATATGGCTTTAGAAGCAAGGCTCATAAATTTGCTTCATTTGTAGCCATTCTCTCTATCATTGGCATTGCCATAGGCGTTGCAGCTTTAATTGTTGATACCTCAATTATGCAGGGACTGCAAAACAGACTGAAAAAGGCTGTTTTAAAAGATACCCCTCATATCGTAGTTAACATTGATAACAATGCTAATACTGACACTATAGGCAGTATTGAAAACAAACTTTTAAATCTAAATCATGTGGTTGCTGTAGCTCCTTTTGTTCAGGGTCAGACCCTACTGCAAGGAAGCAGATCACTTGCACTTATCAATCTTGAAGGAATTGATACTGACAAGATAAAACTAAAGGACGGCTACCCTTTTGAGAATTTAGGTTTAGTTAATATTCCTGAAAAAGGTAGCTTCTCTTTAAACGCAGAAGCAGCTCTTTACCTTAAGAACAATTTACATTTAAATTCTAAAGTAAGACTTATAAGCACCATCAATGCTCGCTATACACCAATGGGTCTTACCCCTACTCAAAGAATTTTCTTATTAAATCAGTATTACCCTTCAACTAATTCAACCTCTTTAGATACTGCTGTAGGTAATTATGATGACGTAAGACGTCTGTTTAGAATGACAGATAGAACCGCTTCTTTAAGAGTCTGGTTAGATGATCCATTCTCTCTTGATGAGGTAAGAAAAAATCTTGATGAAGATGGCTTTAACTATTCAGACTGGACCAAAGTTCAAGGCGAGTTTTTCAAAGCTGTAGCTATGGAAAAGCTGACCATGGGCATTATGCTGTGCTTAATCATTGTA
>ERZ1031078.682-NODE-682-length-11089-cov-4.488128_pt1 | contig 11089 bp, 8 predicted proteins | sample MGYA00518179_ERZ1031078 | MGnify/ENA primary metagenome ERZ1031078 (study PRJEB33719, sample SAMN04261274) | wastewater metagenome | biome: rural village; feature: human; material: feces | host: Homo sapiens | place: El Salvador | collected 2014-01-14 ... | reverse complement strand
GGTGAGCAGATTCTCCCTGTTATCTACAGCGATAACTATTTCAGTCTGATGCCGAATGAGTGCAAGACTATCAAGGTATCTTATCGTGATGAGGATGGCAGAGGTCAGGCTCCATACGTGGAGATTACAGGTTTCAATAAGTAAAACTGAAAGTAAAATAAAAAAGCGCATCAGAATTCTGATGCGCTTTTTTATTTACTTGAGGAATCCCTGCTGCTTGAGGGCATCGAGGAATCCGATGCTCATGGCTTCGCAATCCTTCTTGGTATATCGGATATCGGTGAAAACCTGTGCTAATGTTTCTACGTTGTTGATGCGTACAAATTCCTGGTTCTCTTCCAGTGCTTCTTTCTCGGTATAGAAGTCATCAATCTTTTCTGGGGTATAATCCTCGAAATGCTCGTTGTGGATGATGCTTCTCAATGGCAGACGGTCGCTCTGGGCAGGCTGTTCATCCGGCCATCCGATGGTAAGGGTAGCCACTGGCATTACCAGCTTCGGCAACTTCAGGGTGTCGATGATCATTTTCGGCATATACACCGTGGTGCCCAGGAAGCAGGTTCCCAGACCCGCCTCTTCTGCCAGATTGGTGAATGTCTGGGTAAAGAGCAGGGCATCGGTAGCCGCATTCATAAACGAGAGGATGTTGTCGTATCCCGGGGTTCCCTTGCGGTTTTCTGCCCAGAGGGTGGTGCGGCGGTAGTCAGCGCAGATGGTGAGTACCACAGGAGCACCTGTCACCATCGGCTGGTTGAAGTGGGCAGGTGCCAAAGCCTTCTTTCCCTCTTCGCTGCGGGTTACCACTACGCTGTAGAGCTGCAGGTTTCCCATGGTAGGAGTACGCATCGCCTCTTCCAGCAAACTGTTCAAAAGTTCATCTGTTACCTCTCTGTCAGCATATTTGCGAATCGAGGTTCTTTTCTTGATTGATTCCATATCTTGTTTCTTTTTCTAATATCTTATGCAAAGATAATGAAAGTTTCCCAAAAAGAACACGGTTCTTTTACATTTTTTGCTTCATAATGCGCTTTTCGTGCGTTTTTTGATGAAATATCTGCTCAAACGTTTCATATTTTAGAAATATTGTTTTAATTTTGCAGCTAATTATTAAACGTTTAATATGGAATATACTGAAAATATGACTTTCGAAGAGGCGAGCCACGCCTTGATGAAAGATTTGAAGACCCGATTGGCTGACCTGCACGAGCATTTCGATGCGCAGAATGTCGATTGGCATAAGCTCCATCAGCCATTGGCGAAACTTGTTTCCGAAGAAACACAGAAATCAATCGGCAGCCCGGAAGTGGTTGAGGTTCGACCTAAGGAATTGGAGTGCGATGTGGTAAGATACCAGAACAATAAGGAGAAATGGGTGGCTCTGGTCGGATTGCTCAATGGTCATCCCTACGAGATATTCACCGGTTTACAGGATGAGGATGAAGGCATCATGCTCCCCAAGTCTGTCACCAAGGGCAAGATCATCAAGACGGTGCTCCCGGAAGGACAGAAGAGATATGATTTCCAGTTTGTCAACAAGCGTGGCTACAAGATTACCGTCGAAGGATTGAGCGAGAAGTTCAATCCCGAGTATTGGAACTATGCCAAGCTCATCTCCGGTGTTCTGCGCTATCGTATGCCGATTGCCCACGTCATCAAGCTGGTCAATCAGCTGCAGCTCACCTCCGAAACCCTCAACACCTGGCGGGTAGGCGTGGAAAGAGCCTTGAAGAAGTACCTCTATGAAGAAAATGGAATAGATAACTTGGAAAACGGAATAGATTATAAGGAGACTGAAGATGAAATTGATGAGCAGTAAGATATACCTCAGGAATGTGCGTTTCCACGCTTTCCATGGCGTATTGCCGCAGGAGCGAATCGTTGGCAACGATTATCTTGTCAACCTGGTGCTGGATTATGACTTCTCTTCTGCCATGAAGACCGATGATCTTCAGGGAACCCTCAATTATGCCGAAGTCTATCAGAAGGTAAGAGAGGAAATGGCGGTGCCCAGCAAGCTCCTGGAGCATGTGGCAGGCAGAATCGCCCATAGGCTCTTTTCCGATTTCCCGGAAATCCAGAAACTCCAACTCTCTATCACCAAGGTGAATCCACCGATGGGGGCCGACAGCGACGGCGCAGGGGTAGAGGTTGTATTAACAAATGATAAAACTTATAGTTAGAATTAGGTTTTCTGATAATAAAGTAGTAATTTTGCAAAATCATCAGAAAGTATGTGTAAGAAAGTAACACTGATATGGGCTTTGATGTGTATGTTTGTAATGACATCGTTAGCTGCCAATAAGCGATTCACGCTGGTCATCGACCCCGGTCATGGTGGTCATGATGCCGGAGCACTCGGAGCCATATCCAAGGAAAAGAATATCAATCTTGCCGTTGCCTTGCGCTTCGGTAAGTATGTGGAGCAGAATCTCCCGGAGGTAAGAGTCATCTATACCCGCAAGACGGATGTCTTCATCCCGCTCAATGAGCGTGCGAATATCGCCAACCGTGCCAATGCCGATCTCTTTATCTCCGTGCATACCAATGCCTTGCCGGCAGGAAAGGTGGCTCGTGGCTTCGAGACCTATACCCTCGGTATGCACCGTGCCAAGGATAATCTCGATGTGGCGATGCGAGAGAACTCCGTCATCTCGATGGAGAAGGACTATCAGCAGAGATATCAGGGTTTCGATCCCCGATCTTCTGAGAGCTATATCATCTTCGAGTTCATCCAGGGCAAGAACATGGAGCGCAGCGTAGATCTGGCTCGAATGATTCAGCGAGGTGTCTGCGATGGTGCCAATCGTCCCGATAAGGGCGTGCATCAGGCAGGATTCCTGGTCTTGAGAGAGACTTCTATGCCGGGCTGCCTCATTGAGTTGGGATTCATCACCACTCCTGATGAAGAGCGCCTGCTCAACAATGACAGCAGAGTGGATGATATCGCCCGTGGCATCTACGAGGCTTTCGCAAAATACAAGAATAAGTACGACAGATCGGTTTCCGTTCCTTATCGTGCCAAGGATTCCGAGGACGTGAATCTACCGAAGATAGTTCCTGATCAGGAACCTGCGCCTAAGACTCGTGTCGTAACGAGGGGAAAGCAGCCGAAGCGTGAAGAGGCAACGCCTGAACAGCCAAAGCGGGTGGAGAAGGAAGTGAAGAAGGCTGAGGTAGCCGATGCGCCGGTCTTCAAGCTTCAGATTTTCGTAGGTAGTAGAAACCTTCGCAAGGGCGATGCTCATTTCAAGGGCGAAACCGATTACGATAGTTTCCAGGAAGGCAATCTGGTGAAATACACCCTGGGTGCATCCACCAATTACAACGAGATCTATCGCCTGCGCAAGGAAAAGCTGGATAAGTTTCCGGAGGCTTTCATCATCGCCTTCAAGAACGGACAGAAATATGACGTGAACCAGGCTATCCGGGAGTTCAAGCAGAACCGCAATCGGTAGTTCCTTCCCTTCTCGGGCACCAGTAGCTCCCTTTTCTCGGGCAGCCTGTGATTCGCTCTATATAAATAGGTATAATAAAAAGAACAAAAATAGATAAATATGAAACTGACAAAGGAAATTAGGATAGCGTTGGTCGCTATTGTAGGTATCTTGGTGATGTACTTCGGAATCAACTTTCTGAAGGGCATCAACTTGTTCTCTACCAATAACACCTACTATATGACGTTTGATGACATCCAGGGTATGGGTGCTTCTACCCCTATCTATGCCGATGGCTACAAGGTGGGTACCGTGGATCAGCTGGATTTCGACTATTCCGGAAAGGGTCCCATCAAGGTCAAGGTGGATATCAACAAGGATCTGAGAATCCCTGCGGGTAGTACCGCAGAGATTTCTAAGGATATCATGGGCAATCTCCAGGTGAGTCTCCTGCTTGCCAACAATCCTCGTGAGCGTATCGAACCGGGCGGCATCATTCCTGGTACGGTGAATTCCGGTATGATGGGCAAGGCTGCCGAAATGATTCCGGTTGTTGAGAAGATGCTGCCTAAGCTGGATTCCATCCTCACCAGTGTGAATGCACTCCTGGCTGATCCTGCCCTGGCTGCTTCCCTCCACAATGTGGAGACCATCACCAGCAACCTCACCGTTTCCACCCGTGAGCTGAATACCCTGATGGCTGGATTGAACAAGCAGGTTCCAGGTATGATGAAGAAGGCGAATGGCGTTCTCGACAATACCAACCGACTCACCTCTAATCTGGCAAGCCTCGATGTGCAGGGCACACTCGACCGTGTGAATGCCACCCTCGATGGTGCACAGAAGTTCACCGAGCAGTTGAACAGCGGAAAGGGTAGCCTCGGTCTCCTCATGAACGATACCCGCCTCTATGAGAATCTGAACTCAACCATGTCGCATGCCGACTCTCTGGTCATCGATCTCAAGGCGCATCCAAAGCGCTATGTTCACTTCTCTGTTTTTGGAAGGAAAGACAAGTAGAGACTCGGATATGCCGTTTTAAAGGCTTCTTTGAGGAAAATGCCAAAATAAATTTTGTCTAAATAACAAAGGCAATGTTTCACGCCCCGGAATAGCTACAGAACTTGTTGTTTTTTAGCTATTTCGGGGTGTTTCAAAATTGTTTCACCGCCCCTAAAACGCAATTGTGGATAACTTTCTTAGTTGCTTGATTATGAGGTAGTTATCAGGGTAGTCTTAAAATATTATAAATAGCCCGATTTGCTACTTTGGGCTTTTTTTTGTAATTTTGCAGTCGATTTGCATCAGGTGGTGCAATCTGATGTAGTGTTAAGGTAAAAAATCAATTAAATAAATAAGTAGTAAATAGTGTCAATGTTAGCAAGTCCAAAAGCGCTTTGGGACAATAGTCTTTTGCTTATAAAGGATAATGTGTCAGAGCAGCAGTATAATACATGGTTTCGACCGATAGTCTTTGAGTCGTACAAGCCTTCGACCAAGACTCTGTTGGTTCAAGTTCCAAGTCCATTTGTATATGAATACTTGGAACAGAACTATGTTGGCTTGTTGAGCAAGGTCCTTCATCGCAATTTCGGCGATGGCATCCGTCTCACTTATCGTGTGGTAACGGATAAGGAACACAGGTTGACCCAGGATGTGGAAGCTGATCCGGCTGATATTGATGAGGCTGAGCGCAAGAGATTGGCACAGCAGCCACAGACACAGGCTAACCCGGCAGAACCACAGCAGCCTGAAGACATTGACACCCAACTTGATCCGAAACTCACCTTCAATAATTATATGGAGGGTGACAGCAACAAGCTGCCACGTTCGGTGGGATTGTCTATTGCTGAGCATCCGAATACCACGCAGTTCAACCCGATGTTCATCTATGGTCCTTCTGGTAGCGGAAAGACTCACCTGGTGAATGCCATCGGTCTGAAAACCAAGCAGATGTATCCGCAGAAGCGTGTGCTCTATGTCAGTGCCCGCCTCTTCCAGACACAATATACCGATGCGGTGCTGCATAATGCGAGCAATGATTTCATCAATTTCTACCAGTCTATCGATGTGCTCATCGTGGATGATGTGCAGGATTGGGCAGGCAAGGCGAAGACCTTGAATACCTTCTTCCACATCTTCAATCACCTCTTCCGTAACGGAAAGCGTATCATTCTGGCGAGCGATCGACCTCCGGTAGAACTCAAGGATATGCCAGACCGACTCATCACCCGTTTCTCTTGTGGACTGGTGGCGGAGCTGGAGAAGCCGAATGTGGAACTCTGCGTCGATATCGTGAGCAACAAGGTGCGCAAGGATGGACTGAAGATTCCGAAGGATGTGGTTTCCTTCATCGCACAGACCTGCAACGGCAGTGTGCGTGATCTCCAGGGTGCCATCAATGGTTTGCTGGCTTACAGTATCGTATATAACAGCAGCATCGATATCCGATTGGCTGAGCGTGTCATCAAGCGTGCCGTCAAGGTTGAGGAGAGCAACAAGGTGCTCACCCTCGATGAAATCGTGGAGGCGGTCTGCAATCATTACAAGGTAACGGTGGCTGCAGTCAACAGCAAGAGCCGCAAGCGTGAGTACGTGGAGGCGCGTCAGGTGGCGATGTTCATGGCTCAGAAACTCATCAAGATGCCTGCTTCCAGAGTGGGCAAACTCATTGGTAATCGCGATCATAGCACGGTTATCCACAGTTGCGCCAAGGTAGAGGAGCGACTGAAGATTGATGCAGAGTTCTTCGATGAACTCTCTAGCATCGAGAATGGATTGAGAGTGAAGAGATAATTAACATAGAAGAGATAATTTACATAGATAAGCACGGAACCTTGGTATAGTGGTTCTCGTTTATATAAATGAAACAAAAGGAAGTCGGATAAGTTTGTATTTGTCTTGGCTTCCTTTTTCCGTTTCTCTTTCCTTCGAACTTTATGATTACCTTGTACATAAAGTATTTTGAGCCTTTTTTCGAAAGATTTTTGGGAAAAAGGGATTTTGTATCATTCTTTTTTATTATATTTGCAGTCGAAATAGATTTGAGCCTAAACTAAACTCAGATATAGTTATGGAACAGAACTTAAAAGTTATATTATATGCCGTAGGTGCGATGATTCTTGCACCTCATACCCTCTATGCCCAGTCAGAAAATATCAAAGGTCTGGATTCATTGCGCTTATACGGTTCGGTGAGCGTGGTGGAGCCTGAACTGCTGAAGAAGGGCGTACTCAATAATGCCCTTGATGCCTTGAATGGACAGACGGCTGGTGTAAACGTTACTACCAATGGTCTCGACCGTATGGCCATGCTCAACTCTGTGCGGGTTCGTGGTACCACTTCCATCATGGGCGGCAACGACCCATTGGTCATCATCGATGGTGTAACCTCGGATGTAGCAACGCTTGCTACGATCTATCCTGCTGATATCGAAAGCTTTACCGTGTTGAAGAATGCCAGTGAGACCGCTCTTTATGGTTCTCGTGGTGCTTCGGGCGTTATCCAGGTGAAGACCAAGAAGGGAACGGGTAAGGGATTTCAGATTTCTTACGAGGGCAACTATGGCATCGAGGCGATGTTCAAGAGTATGGAGATGCTGAATGCCGCTGAATACATAGCTGCTGCACAGAAGTTTGGGCTGGAATATAATAATAAGGGATTTGATACTAATTTTTCCAAGGCTATCACCCGAACCGGAAATGTGCAGAACCATTATCTCGCCTTCAGCGGTGGTACTCCGCAGAGCAACTATCGGGCTTCCTTCGGCTATATCGACCATAACACCATCATCCGGAGCAAGGGCTATCGCAACCTGGTGGCTAAGATTGATGTTACCCAGAAGGCGTTTGGTGATAGACTGACGGGTGATTTCGGCGTATTTGGTTCATCCTATAAAAACAATGATATCTTCGACAGTCAGATGCTTTTCTATTCTGCCGATGCCATGAATCCCACCTATCCTTTTGATAGGCTGAATGGCAGTTGGGTGAAGAATGGAGCTGCTTCGCAGGTGAATCCTCCCGGTGCCCTGCTCGAAGAGCGCAGGGATACGAAGAACATGAACTTCAATGCCCATCTGAAACTGAACTATGATATTTGGAGCAACCTGAGCATTTCTGCCTTTGGGGCATACAGTTATACTTCCAACGAGAATAACCAGTTCTGTCCTACCTGGGTGTGGGCGCAGGGCAATCTCTATCGTGGGGAGTTCAAAAGCGAGGAATGGCTTGCCAATGTTTCCTTGAACTATCAGCGGGTGTGGGGCATTCACAGCCTTAAGGCGATGGCAGGTGCTGAGTATCAGAAGGATATCCGTACGGGATTCTGGACTTCTGCCAAAGGATTCTCAAACAATAGTATGTATTACCACAATATCGGTGCTGCCGCTTCCCGACCTTTCGGCGGTACAGACAGCAACTATGAAGACCAGGCGCTGGCTTCCGTGATGGGCAACATCGACTATACCTTATATAATAAGTACAGTCTTTCGGTTTCCATGCGTGGCGACGGTTCTTCTTTGGTGGGCGATGACCATACCTGGGGTTTCTTCCCATCCGTTTCCTTATCCTGGGATATGAAGCAGGAAGAATGGCTTCGCCAGCTCAAGGCGATTACGATGCTCAAGTTGCGTACGGGTTATGGACGTTCGGGTAATCTGGGCGGCATCTCTGCCTATACCACCATGAACACTGTGAGACAGAACGGCATCGTTTCGGTGAACAGTTCACCTGTGGTAACGATGGGCATGATCCGCAACAACAATCCCGACCTGAAGTGGGAGACGCGTGCCACCTGGAACTTGGGTGCCGACCTGGGGTTGTGGAACAACCGTCTCGTGCTGACGGCGGAGTATTACTATTCCAAGACCACCGATATGCTCTATGCCTACGATGTGCCGGTGCCACCTTTCGCCTACGATAAGCTCTTGGCAAACATCGGTTCGATGAGCAATCAGGGATTGGAGGTGGGCTTCTCCATCACGCCTATACAGAAGAAGGATATGGAGTTGAACATCAATATGAATCTGGCTTGGCAGAAGAACAAACTCCTCTCGCTCAGTGGCGAATATGATGGCATGCAGATGTCGGCGGCGGATATCACGGCGATGGGTGCCTTATCGGGTGCCGGTCAGCATGGCGGCTATAACAATGTGGTCTATCAGATAGTGGGACAGCCGCTGGGTGTCTTCTATCTACCTCATTGCAAGGGACTTGTAGAAGATGGCAACGGGCATTATCGCTATGATATCGAAGATTTAGATAAGAACGGAACCGTGGATTTGAGTGATGGCGGTGACAGATATATCGCCGGACAGGCAACGCCAAAGGTGACGCTTGGCTCAAACATCAGTTTCCGTTATCGCGACTGGTATCTCTCCTTCCAGATGAATGGTGCTTTTGGACATAAGATTTTCAACGGAACGGGGCTGGCATATACCAACATGTCGAGTTTCCCGGATTACAACGTGCTGAAGGGTGCCCCGGAGAAGAACATCGTTGACCAGAATGTATCCGATTATTGGCTGGAGAAAGGTGATTATCTTAACTTCGAGTATCTCACCCTGGGTTATGATATTCCAATCCGCAAGGGGGTGGTGCAGTCGCTCAGGGTGTCGGCAAGTGTGAACAATCTTGTCACTATCAGCAGTTATAGCGGACTGACGCCGATGATCAACAGTTATGTGGTGAACAGTACGATGGGTATCGACGACAAGCGGACCTATCCGCTTTACCGCACCTTCTCGCTGGGTTTGAGTGTTCAATTCTAAATGCAGAACTTTAAATGCAGAATTCTAAATGCAGAACTTTAAATGCAGAAATATATGAAACGATATAGACTATACTTTTTCCTGATAGCAGCCTTGACAATGACATCGCTGACGATGACATCCTGTCTGGATGAGCATCCGAAGGATCAGCTCGAGGAGGAAGCCATTTATGGCTCTGCCTTAGATATTTATACCAACGCCGTGGCTTCACTCTATAATTATATCGGCGGCACCAACGAGAGTGAGGGGCTTCAGGGCACCTGCCGTGGCATCTACGACTACAACACGCTGACTACCGACGAGGCGATGATTCCGATTCGTGGAGGCGACTGGTATGACGGTGGGTTGTGGAATGCCATGTACCGGCATGACTGGACGGCTGATGATGAGCCGCTTTATGATACCTGGAAGTATCTCTATAAGGTGATAGTTCTGGCAAACAAGTCGCTCGACATCATTGAAGCCAAGTCGTCTCTGCTCACAGCAAACCAGAAAGACCAGTTCCAGGCAGAGGTACGTGCCTTAAGAGCATTGATGTATTATGAGGCGATGGATATGTTTGGCAGGATTCCGGTTATTCTGTCTTCGGGAGAAGCTGCCCTTTATGCGAATGCTGGGGGAGCTGATGCCACTCTTCCTTCTGTCACAGGTGCTGCTCTTCCTTCTCAAAGCGAGCGGAGCGAGGTGTTCCACTTCGTTTTCAGCGAGTTGCAGCAGGTGCTGCCTTATCTTCCCGATGAGCATAGCAACAAGGAGGGCAATTACTATGGCCGCATCACGCAGCCTGTGGTTAACTTTCTGCTGGCAAAATTGGCGCTGAATGCCGAGATCTACATGTTTGATGACTGGACCAAGGGGTATGCAAAGCGACCTAAGGGCAAGGACATCTATTTCATGGTGCAGACTGCCGATGGAGCTTCTCTGCTCAATGGCGGCAAGGCGAGTGCGAACCGCAGCAAGAAGTTGAATGCCTGGGAAACCTGCATTTACTATTGCGATAAACTTGCCGGGGAGGGGTATGACCTGGAGGCAGATGATGCCTTCAATTTCTCTACGCATAATGAGACATCGAAGGAGAACATCTTTACCATTCCAATGGATAAGAACATCTATACCAATCAGTTTCATTATCTTTTCCGCTCTTACCATTATACGCATGGTGGTGCCTTGGGATGGGGTAGTGAGAATGGTACCTGTGCTACGATTGCTACGATGAAGGCCAACCGTTATGGCGAAGCAGACGAGGACACCCGTTGCAAGATGAACTTTGTGGCAGGTGTAGTGAAGGTGGATGGCAAGGAACTGCTGATGGATAATGGCAAGCCTCTGGAGTATCAGCCTTTTGAGGTGGCTCAGAACCTGACTGGCAGCAAGTATATCAAGACGGCTGGAGCGAGAATGGCGAAATACGAGGTAGATAGAACTTCGTATATGGATGGCAAGTTGCAGAGCAACGATATCGTTCTTTTCCGTTATGCCGATGTACTGCTGATGAAGGCGGAAGCCAAGGTTCGCCTGGGAGAGAATGGTGATGTGGAACTGAACAGGATCCGTGCTCGTGTAGGCATGCCGAATCGCAAGGCAACGCTTGCCAACATCCTGGAAGAGCGATTGCTGGAACTGGTATGGGAAGGTTGGCGCCGCCAGGACCTCATCCGTTTCGGTAAGTTTACGGCAGCTTATGATCTCCGCACCCCACTTCAGGGCGAGGAATCTGGCTATACCACCGTCTTCCCGATACCGCAGAAATGCATCGATTTGAATAATAAACTGGAGCAGAATAAGGGGTATGAGAAGAAATTATAAAGGGCATACTTGTCTCCATACGCCCTGACTTATACTGATATAGATAGACACATTTATGGTTAATTAATAAAATGTGTTT
>ERZ1031078.667-NODE-667-length-11224-cov-8.161160_pt1 | contig 11224 bp, 7 predicted proteins | sample MGYA00518179_ERZ1031078 | MGnify/ENA primary metagenome ERZ1031078 (study PRJEB33719, sample SAMN04261274) | wastewater metagenome | biome: rural village; feature: human; material: feces | host: Homo sapiens | place: El Salvador | collected 2014-01-14 ... | reverse complement strand
AATGCCTTTATCTCATCAGCAAGGACTTTCTGTAATTTCTCTTTCGGTACTATCAGTTGATAATCCGCCACTCCGATAGGTTTTCCCATATCTTCAAGTGCGAGTTCCACCTAAACTCTATTCTACCTCCTTTGGCAATTTGCTTGAAGTCTTTTCTATTTTCTTCTCATTGCTTGCCACTCTGCGTTCCACTTTCTTGATGTCCTCAGCAGGAGGAAGGTTTTCGGGTTTTATACCTCGTTGCTCCAGCATCTGCCTTACGCTTACATTGTTCTGAATGTGTTCGGCAGTAATGCTCGGTTCGCCATAAAGGTCTTTCTGCTCAACATTGTAGTTTGTCATTTCTGTTGCAAGGTTCTTTGCAGCAATGGTCAGCGTAGGAAGAAAATCAGCCAATGGGCGTGTTGACTTGATGCCAAGACGATGTTTCATGTCTTCTGTGGTATGTCCACCAAACAAAGCCGTGTCGCCTTTTGAACGTATACGACCAAATCCACGGTCATCAACACCACGCTCATAAATATTGCGAGACAATTGCTTCTCTGAAGCACGCAACCGATCGCGTGTTTCCAGACGTGAAACTTGCTGCAAATGCTCAGCTATAAGTTCTGCCCGCCTTGTCTGCAATGCAAAATAACCTTGTGCAAAGGCTATTTCTTCTTTCTTAGGATCACCATTCTGAGCTATGAGATAACAAGCAAAGCGAGTGAGCATATAGTCCTTGACTTCACGCTTAGCACCTTTTGCCAAGCTTATCATTTTCGTGACCTCACGAAAATGATCATCCACGTTGATATTCTGTGACTTACATGAATCTACGGCTCTCCCTATAGCTATAGTAAAATTCTCCCAACGTGCATAGCCAAGAACCGACTGAAGCTCGCGTGCAAACCAGACTTCAACCTTTTCTTTGCCATTATCGCTCTCAATGTAATGCGTTATCTCATTGAAAGCGGATGTATGCAGATTTATTCTTTGAATGTCCATGTTATAATATTTTTTTATTTTCTTTCTCCTCACTAAATGCCTTTATCTCATCAGCAAGGACTTTCTGTAATTTCTCTTTCGGTACTATCAACTGATAATCCGCCACTCCGATAGGTTTTCCCATATCTTCAAGTTCAAGCTCCAAGATAGGACTTGTTACACCTAAGAAACCGAGATTGCAGCTGCTGCTAAACACCTCGTTTGCATACTGCGCTTGTTCGGCAGGAAGAGTACGGTCGAAATTGTTGTCTACTCGTGCCAATGCCTGTGTCTCATACATTTTGAGTTTAATGGCATTGAGCAACAAATCGCGATTCCAGCCTTTAGAGCGTGTCTCCTTTGCATAGAAAAGCATTGCTGCATCATCATCACCAACTCTCTGAAGAAGACGCAATATATGCCCCCAAGGCAAAAGTGCGACAGCTTGTCGCACTTTTATATCTGAGTGACAAAAGCGCTCGTAGAATTTCTTCATATCCCACAGATTTCGTGGTGCCCCCCATCTTGGGATAGCGTTCTTTCAGGTCTGCAGACAATCGTCCAACAACGCTGTCACCATATCCGCTTTCTATCTTGCGTTCATGAAGCATTTGACCAATCTCCCAATAGGCGGTAGATACATAACCATTGATATGTCGGGCTATTTCTGTCCGAGCATGCTCAATTACTGCGAGCATGTTGCAGTATTTCAGCATAATCGCAATTCTCTAATGAGAGCTTGTTGTCTTTATTGGCTGTTGCCATTTTATCAGTCTATATTATCTTCCCTGAGATAGTCTGCCACTTCTGCTTCAAGCAGTTTGACTATCTTCATAAGATTTCCCAAAATTTGAATGCAAAGGTAATTATAAAACATCACAATTCCGCATAAGCACTGTGATATTTACGTTTATTTAGCAACTTAATAAAAAATAAATTTTGTCGCCATGCATACAAAATCTCACTAAGCCCAATAGATTGAAAATTGGAGAATGAAATAATTGAAAATTTGAAATGCGAAACGAGAAGAACCCTTCACCCTTCATCTTATCAATATAAGTACCTAACATACAGACAATTACAAGCAAAATAACTATATAGTACCCTTCATCACCCTTCATCGGCAAAAAAGATGAAGGGCGATGAAGGGTAATGAAGGGTTGTTTTTTACCATTCATTCTCAAAGTCCCTGTGTTTATCGGCATTCCAAGAGAAAAGATGAAAGGTGAGGGGTAAACCGCATTCCTGTTTTAAAAATTTTCCGTTATAAATATTTTTCAAAAAACTACCACAAATGTTTTATATAAGAACCACTACAAACTTTTTATATAAAAAGGAAATAAGAGAACAGAACGACAAGCAGATATTCTTGGTTACCAAGTTTATAAAGCGCCTAAGGAAGGGCAATATTGGGCTGAGGAAAAGGCACTAATGTGCTCGGGTAAGAGCATAATTGTGCCCCCGATAAACACCAATGATGCACAAGTAAGATACCACCCGTAAACCCAAAATACAGATTCCTATCTTTCGGAGATACGAGTCGCAAACAAGTCATTTCTACTTAGGGAATAAGCGATATAGATTTCTTGAAATCTTACTGATAGTTTACAAGTGATTGATTATCAGTGTATATTTTGCTTATAACAGAGCGTAAGAAACAAACGAGAAACAAGAAAATCACTAAACCACAATCCGAAAGCATTGCTAAACAAAAATTAACAAGGAAACGAACGGTAAATTTCCAATTTTAAGATTTTGTATAAATTGAAGTTTGGAATGAATGAAGGTCTAATCGTGCGAAAACTCTAAGCACATATAGTGTGTTCTAATATGAAAAACTTTCATAAATTTCAAGGAATTCTATTCGCATTTGTGTAATATTTAGTATCTTTGCACACAAAATTTGTGTAATATGCAATGGAATAAAGAAACACTAAGGGAAGTTAGGTTAAAGGCAGCTATCTCAAACCGCTTTAGCAAGCGAATTGGGAGTACACTTTTTAGAACTTTGCAAAATTGAGAAAAAGGAATAACACCCATCCCGATTACTGTAAATCCAGCATTAGACAAAAAACTCGGTGTCTCCGATAACCCTGACTATGTGTCCAGGGAAGAATACAACAGAGTGGTAGCGACTTTAGATGTCTCTACAGAGCTGAATAAAAAACTTACAGACGTCATACAATCGGGGATTAGTGGCGAAAGCAAAAACTAAGATCAACACAAAAAGTCAGAAGTTACTTCCAAAAACAACGTTATTAATACAGTTATAAGAAAGAATAATATTATATGGCGGAGCATTCAAAATATTACAGGCCAATACAATACTTGGGCAGCAAAATCAGAGTTGTTGATACCATTGTAAAAGAATGTCAGAAACTCCATACTCCAGAAAATTATGTTTTAGACTTATTTTCTGGAAGTAGCATTGTGGCTCAATCGTTGTATAATAATGGCATGAATGTAATTGCAAATGATACTATGTCATTTAGTTCTGACATAGCAGCATGTATGCTAAACCAAGACAGAAAAGAATGCTCGATTTCCAACGTTGAAGCTTTTATTAGTGGAATGGTGTCCTTGCATACATTACCACAGAAATTTATGGAGTTTAGCTCACTTATTGACAAGGAACGCCAATTGTTGGATAAAAAAGACCTATTAGGATTGAAAGTCCTATATGACAATCTTTCACAGGTGGGGAGTGACAGACAAGCTTCATTGCAAGTTGATTACATTAGAAAACATGCTGGATGTTCAGCTATAAATAATTACCCATTGTTCGCAAATTATTACGCAGGTACATATTTTGGCATAAGACAAGCATTAGAAATCGATATCTTACGTAATGCCATAGAAACAGAGTGGAATCAAAAGTGTGACTTATGGGAAAGGAAAATGCTTTTGACTGCCTTGTATAACACCTGCTCTATTATTGTTCATAGTGTGGGTAAGCATTTTGCACAACCAATACAGATAAATGGACAAGAAAATAAAATTACTAACACAAGACTATTTGAGAATAGGAATTATAATGTCTTTGATGTATTCAAAACGTGTATTATGAATATCATTAGCTCTATTGTGAAAAACGATATAAATAGCACGAGCTATTCCTTATGTATGGATATTTGTAGTCCTACATTTAGGAAATTAATTGCAGATAAGAATGTGGATGTTATATATGCAGACCCACCCTACACAGCACAACAATACTCCCGTTTTTATCATATTCCTGAGGTCTTGCATTCATACAAATACCCCAAATTGCAAATGTTTCGTGGTAAATATACCCAAGGAATATACCCTGAAGAAAAATACAAATCTCCTTTTTGCTCAAAGATAAAAGCGAAAGGAGCCTTTGAATTCATATTCGACATGGCGCAAAAACATGATTGCAGTTTGATTGTAAGCTATTCGGAATCAAAGAAACAAAAAACTGGTAATGAAAGAATGGTAACATTGGAATATTTATTGCAATTAGCACATAAGAAACTTCCACATCACTCATTAAGTAAAATAAACTTTGATTTCGATTACCGTCAATTAAACAGAAGTGATAAAATTGTCGAAAATAAAGCTGACAAAGAAATTCTATTGATATTTAAGAAACAATGATACAAAGATATTTAGGAAATAAAAATTCTATCGCAGATTATATTATAAGCGAAATCGACAGGTTTTGCGTCCCAGGGGATATCGTTTGTGATATCTTCTCTGGTACTGTTTCCATGTCAATGGCATTAAAAAAACATGGTTATCGTGTCATTTCTAATGACATTAGCTACTTCTCGTATCATTTCGCAAATTTCTATCTAAAGAACAATTGCATACCAGATTTTGATTTGAAAGCATTAGGCATTGACAAGGTTAATGATACGGAAGTAGAAAATCAGATAGAAGAACAAAGAGGAAAAGATGGATTTCTTTTCTTGGACAAAGTCTCTAATGAGGATAAGTTTAAGAAAATTGCTATCATTCTTAGATATTTGGAACAAATTAACGATGATGCTATTAATAAGGAAAATATAAATCACTATTTTTACGACACCTATACCGAGGAAGGTGATAATAGTAAATTTTGCAGTAAGAGAGGTAGCATAGGCAACAGAAGATTCTTTTCACCCGCAAATGGTAAACGATTAGATACCATTATGAATAAAATCAGAGAATGGTATCAAATGAATGTTTTGACAGATTTGCAATACAGTTTACTTATAAGCGTTGTTTGCGAATCTGTTGAAAAAATTAGTAATACACAAGGTACGTACCATGATTTTCAAAGAGAAGGTTATGATGCAAGGGCATTGAATCCTTTAACCCTGCGATGGCCTGCATTTGATGCAATTATAGGTACTAACAATTCACATATAATAGGGAAATGTCAAGATTCCCTCACGTTTATTGAAGAAGTACCAGAACACTCGCTCATGTATGTAGACCCACCATACAACTTTAGACAGTATACTTCGTATTACTTCATGCTCAATCTGTTAAGTTCATATTGTGAGATTGATGATTTGGCAGAGTATTTTAGCAAGATTAAATTTGTAAGAGGTCAAAATATGGAAGATGATTTTGATTCAACATTCTGCAAATCAAATCTGTTTATCCCATCTTTAACAGAACTAATAAAAAAAGCACCTTGCAAATATGTAATTTTGAGCTATTATGATGGTAGAAATCATAAAAATAAAGGAACCCCAAGGAAGGATAGAGGCATTGATCAAATTGAAGAGCTGTTTAAAAGTGATATTTTTGTTCCAAATTCATTTGAGTTAAAGTCATTTGAACGAACAAATTATCAAAGTTTTCAAGGACATTCAGCAAGCAAATGCAAAGAGTTTTTATTTATAGCAGAAAAGAAATAACTATGTGGACAAAAAATATAAAAATAGACAATTTTGACAAGTGGTTATCCACGAGAAAAACTAAAATCCCGTCAGGTAATAGGGATCCATATACGTCATCGATGCGTTCAGCAAGCAGATTTATATCTGCTTTAACGGGAAACGCAGAGTCACGTGAAGCGCAACAATTAACAGATTTAAGTTCGGCGCAGTTATATGATAGATTAAATGATTCAAAATCATCGTTGGCAGAGGCGTTACTAGCCCGTTGTTCACAATTGGGGATTCCTACGGACGATGAACTTGCAATTATTTTAACGTTATTTTTGGAAGCACTCCGTTGTAATAATGCGTACTACAAAGACATAATAAAATTTTGGTATGAAATTTCAAAGAAGATTGCTATTTCCGAAATATCGAATAACATTAATGTTTCATACTTAATCAGTTATTTCTCTGTCCAGGACAAAGAAACAGGCTATATGCCACTCAATGATATTATTGATGATTTATCACATACGGATTTATCATCTGTTGAAATTTCTGAGTTATTGGATCTCCCTCTATCAGAAGATTCAAAGGCGGCTGTCAGAAAAATGAGTGAAACCATTAAGGGGTATGCCACTCGTTCTTCAAGAAAGGAAATGTTTCAAGCCTTAGACGTAATGTTCTCGTTTGACAAAAAAACAAGAATAGATGCTATACGTCCCATTGGCAAAGATAGCGACAGGAATAAACTTCTAAAGTCAATTGTACTCTACTATTCAGAATATTTTTCTTTTAGCTCTTTGTTATATGATACAGATATACTTGATGCATGCTTTAAAAAGAGCATGAAACCTATTAATCTTCCTCTTCAACAAATCTACTATGGTGCGCCAGGTACAGGTAAGTCGTATGAGATTGATAAAATCACGAAAAAGTATGGAGCTATCCGCACAACGTTCCATCCCGACAGCGACTACTCAACATTCGTCGGTGCATATAAGCCTATGATGGAAGAGGTGGATGTTCGGATTGTTCCTGTGGCTGTTGCCGAAGGTATAAAGTTCGATACAAACAATGGGACATACAAAGAAAAACGTATCACTTACAAGTTTGTGAAGCAAGCCTTCCTGAAAGCTTATCTTTCCGCTTGGAAAAAGTATACCGAGGGTGACGAAAGTGGTATTGCTCCACAGTTCCTTGTGATAGAGGAAATCAACCGAGGCAACTGTGCGCAGATATTCGGTGACTTGTTCCAACTTCTTGACCGTCAAGACAACGGATTCTCCTCATATCCCATTGAGGCAGATGCTGACTTGCAGAGGGAAATAGCCGAGGCGTTTAAGGCAGAAAAAAACTACATGTTAACAAAAGAACTTAACCTGCAAGGCATAGTAAAAGACTATGTTGGCAACTTGGAGGAAGATATAAAGAGCGGAAAGATTCTCTTGCTGCCCAGCAATTTCTATATTTGGGCTACGATGAATACCAGCGACCAGAGCTTATTCCCGATAGATTCGGCTTTCAAGCGACGCTGGGATTGGAAGTATGTGAAGATTGCCGATGCTAAGAAGGACTATAAGATAAAGTGTGGTGACGAGACGTGTGACTGGTGGACGTTTATCAGTGCAATGAATGAGAAAATTGCCGATGAGACCAGCAGCGACGACAAGAAACTCGGCTACTTCTTCTGCAAACCCATGAAGGAAGGAGAACCAATAAACGTGGAACGTTTTGTGAGCAAGGTTATGTTTTACCTATGGAACGACGTATTTAAGGACGGCAACACACAGTACTTCAATGTGAACAGCGATACCACAAAAAACGCCACGTTTGATGCTTTCTATAATGACGACAATACGGTTAACGTGGCAAACGTAAGGAAGTTCATTGTGAATATTGTGGGCGAAAAGATACTTGAAAAAGAGAGTAACGAAATGCCACCACAAGAAGAGTTTGATGACCCTGTAAACAAGATAGACTATACCAAGTATTCCTTTGATGGAAATGATCGTCTCTCTAAGAAAGACCTTGGTGTAAAGATTGTGGAGAAATACATCAATGAACACGCTGATGAAACTTTTGCAGATTTACAAAAAGCCTTGGATTTCGGGGATAAAGTTGAGAACAAATACCAGTATCACGGAGTCTTAGCACGAACAGAGGAGGTTACAAATAGTTATCTGAACTGCTTTGTAAATAAAGAGATAACCTCAAGCGATGGTGTTAAGTACAAAGTTCTCTCATGGTGGAATAAATACAATATTAGCTTCATCATAGACTTTGCAAAGCAGCAAGGTTGGGAAGTAACAGAATCAAAAGGCTAAGTTATGCGCATACTGATAGAAGAATACCAATACGATTATGAAGACGTGGCAAACGTCCTCAAAGGGCTTGGTTTGCTTCAAGATGTGGAGGGAAAGGTGAGTCTGAGTTATGTGGGCTACTATTTCAATCCCGACCCAGATGTAAATGACTGCGTGTTCATTCTGCCTAAGGTGTTGCTTGAAGGAGAGTATGGCGATGAGAAGGTATTTGGACATATTGACCCCAAAAACTTGGTTAATGCGGATGATTGTAACGAACTGACTCAGCAGGAACAGACGTTCATCTATAACCTGAGTGTATGGATTTACAGAGCCATCTGCGTGTTCAAAGACCATGAGTATGACCGCATGGGTGGCAAGAAAACAACGCCAAGTATCGTGCTGCACAAGCAAGCACCCATGATGGGAAAGACGCACAAGAAGCGTAAGGCCAATACTTTTCTGGATGTCCTTCTTGCCCTGCTGAAATGGAACAAGGACAACGAAAGCTATGTGATGTTCATCGTAAAGAATCTGCATAGTGGCTATAACAAAATCAATTGGACACGTACCATATCCAAAAGCCCAGCCATCGTTCAACAAGCAAATGGATCACTCTTTCAAGAGGTAAGTTATCTGAAACCTGTGAACAAGAAGCGTACCATTAACTTTGACGAGGAGTTGCTCGTAATCTATTTCAGCATCTTGCAGCACCTCCACGATACCTATGGCTTCCCCGTGAAGCTGAACGTCAATTTTGACCTATTGGGAGAGAAACAATTCAAGCGATACCTTGGAGGATATGGAAAGAGACGGTTGAAACAAATCAAGTACAAGTATTTCTCCGACAAAGCCAAAGAACTTTGGGAGTTGTGCTATGCATTCTTCGACCGTCCAGACAACATAGCATTGAATGTTGACCAGCGAGAGTACTTGTTGGTGAAGAGTTTTCATGTCGTATTCGAAGCTATCATTGATGATTTGATAGGCGACAAAAACTTGCCGCAGGAATTGAAAGACCAGCCAGATGGCAAGCGAGTTGACCACATGTATCAATATCAAGAGTTGACCAACAATGACACCGATGATGCCATCTACTATATCGGCGACTCAAAGTATTACAAGCGAGGTAATTCCCTTGGTAAAGAAAGCATCTACAAGCAGTTTACCTATGCTCGAAACGTGATACAATGGAACATAAACCTCTTCAGCAATGGCACGACGGAGGAACAGCAGGGGCACATCAAGCTACGTGACGATGTGACAGAAGGTTACAACATTATCCCCAACTTCTTCATATCAGCCAACCAAAACTCTCTGGAGCAAAACGATGACATTCAACTCATTGATGAGAACAAGCCCGAGGGACAACGTCGGCAACAATACTATCTCAGCCGACAGTTTGAGAATCGTCTGTTCGACCGTGATACATTCCTCTTGGCACACTACGATGTGAACTTCCTGTTTGTTGTAGCACTCTACGGACGCAATAATGCATCGAGAAAAGCAGCGTGGCGTGACAAGGTACGGCAGTTGTTCAGAAAACAGATGCAAGAAATGCTGAGGAAGAACTTTGACTTCTACGCCATTACTGCCCATGCCGACATAAATCCCGAAACCTACATCACCGACAATTTCCAAGGCGTGCTGGGCAAACTATTCCATCCCTTTGAGAATCGTGAGGGCAGCGATCAAGCCTATTACTCGTTGGCGTTACGCAACCCCGGGAAAGAAAAGGAATATTGCGAGAAGGTTCTACATCTAAGTACCGACCAAGCCGAAGCCGCTATGAAACGCATAGCGGAAGAGAACGAGCAAGTGCGGTTTGAGTTGGGACAAGCATTCTATATAGAAGAATGTACGCTGGGCATGAATCCTGAAACAAAGTTGCCCGTAGTAGAACCAGTCAAGCGAGTGGACGTGCCCGAAGAATACCTCACCTTGCACTATCTGGAAAAGTACCCAGATGACTACATCCTCATTGGCGGATACAACGGATGGGAACAACTCAATTGGGTGTTCAGCCGTGAGGGTGGCAAACGTGACGATGCCTACAACGTGCGTTTAGGCGGCAAGGAAGTGCATGGAGCTGTGGTGAAGAGCCGCGACTACGTGAAGCACGCCAAGTTTGTCATACTCTACGACTTCAACAAGCAAATCACCCGACAGTACACGTTCCGTGTGAAGAACACTGGTGAGATGAGCAAGGAGAAAATGATAGCGACCGGATATAAATGCCCACGTCACGACCGCTACTTCTGCTACTTCTTTGACGAAGAAATTACGCTTGGCAAGTTTGACCTCGAAGCTATATTAAATGAGGCAAAGGCAAAAAATGGTTATATAGAGGGACAGCCTATTTATTTGACAGGAAGGGAATTGATTGAATATAGAAAATAACTAAGATGAAACAGATATTATTGGGTATCATTTGCGCTTTAGTAGGCGTTTCGGCATTCGGACAAACTGCTAAACAGAGGATTGACTACCTCAAAGAACATCTTGGTTATCCCAAATACGAGATTGGTGATACTGTATATGTATGGTTGCAGACTATGGAGGATAAACCTGTCGGTTATATACCAGGCATAGAAATCAAAAAGTATAAAATAGTAGATATAGCTTTGACAAATGGAGACGTATATAAACACGACTACACTTTGTCGCTGTCTTATCTTCAGGAAAATGCAGACAAAGAACTTGAAGGGCTTTACCTTTTGCAATATAAATATCAGTTGCTACCATGTGATGTAAAGCAAATCGTAGGGAACATTTATCCCGTTTTGATTGCAGAAGATAGGGTATTCCTTGACTACAACAGTTGTCTGGAAGCAGCAAGAAACTACATAGAATAAAAGATTTGAGGATAGAATAGTTAAATAATACACTTTTTGATGATACTGCCAATTCTCCAAAATACTCTTATCAATTCCCTATCTGCCCGAGTATTTTTTTCTCCCTGCCCACGCAAGAATTTTTCCGTGGGCAGGGAAAAATAGAAGTGGGTAGAGAGAAAAAACTAAATCCTATAAGTTGCGGCTTGAGGTTCAATTTTAGACTTGAGGAACTGTAGCAAGGAATTTCTTAATTTCCTCATCAGGGACAGCATAGTCATGC
>ERZ1031078.658-NODE-658-length-11285-cov-3.790828_pt1 | contig 11285 bp, 8 predicted proteins | sample MGYA00518179_ERZ1031078 | MGnify/ENA primary metagenome ERZ1031078 (study PRJEB33719, sample SAMN04261274) | wastewater metagenome | biome: rural village; feature: human; material: feces | host: Homo sapiens | place: El Salvador | collected 2014-01-14 ... | reverse complement strand
GAAGAAACTACTGTGCCTCGCGGCGATGTTCGTATCGGCTTTACTGCCGGCATTTGCCTGAATCTATAATTTTTATTATATTTGTAGGCTTGCAATCTGGCGCGGGAACTGTGCTGTTGCAGGCGTTTTGAAAGAACGTTAAGAAAGAATAAACATAATTTTTGAGGATGGAAGAAAACGAAAAGATGCGCGAAGCCGAAGAGCAGTATTCGGCCGGCAGTATCCAGGTTCTTGAGGGACTTGAGGCTGTAAGAAAAAGACCATCAATGTATATTGGAGACGTCGGTGTCAGAGGTCTTCATCATCTTGTATATGAGGTAGTTGACAACAGTATCGACGAGGCTATGGCCGGATACTGCGATCATATCGAAGTTACCATTAATGAGGATAACTCCATCAGAGTCCAGGATAACGGACGAGGAATCCCTACCGGAATGCACCCGAAGGAGCACAGGTCTGCCCTCGAGGTCGTATTGACGGTCCTCCATGCCGGCGGTAAATTCAGCAAGGACAGCTACAAGGTTTCCGGAGGTCTCCATGGTGTGGGTGTATCCTGCGTGAATGCATTGTCGGATCTTCTCATTGCCGAAGTGCACAGGGAAGGAAAGATTTTCCAGCAGAAATACTCCAAAGGCAAGCCGATTACACCTGTTGAGGTCATCGGAGAGTGCCAGGATACCGGAACAACCATTACATTCCACCCGGATGCGGAGATTTTCACTGTTACCACTATCTATGATTATGATACTCTTGCGAAGAGGATGCGTGAACTTGCATTCCTGAACAAGGGAATCAAGATAACATTGACGGATAACAGAACTCTCATCGATGAGTATGTGACCGACGCAAACGGAAACTACAGTCCTACAGGAAATCAGATTCACAAGCATGACGTGTTCTATTCGCAGGAAGGTCTCAAGGAGTTCATAAAATATCTTGATGCAAGTCAGGAAGAACTTATCCCTGAGCCTATTTGCGTGACATCGGACAAGATTATCCCTATCGATATCGCTCTCCAGTATAATACCGGTTACAAGGAGACTATTCTCTCATATGTGAACAATATCCACACTATCGAGGGAGGTACCCATCTCCAGGGATTCAAGATGGGATTGTCCCGTTCGCTCAGAAACTATGCGGACAAGAACAAGATGCTGGAGAAGTTGAAGGTTGAACTTTCTCAGGAGGATTTCCGCGAGGGTCTTACCGCTATCGTCTCTGTCAAGGTTGCTGAGCCTCAGTTCGAGGGCCAGACCAAGACCAAACTCGGAAACAGCGAGGTTACTTCTGTGGTTTCCCAGGCTACGGCGGCTGCAATGGACCAGTATCTTGAGGAGAATCCTAAGTTTGCCAAGATTATCATTGAAAAGGTTATCCTTGCCGCAACTGCCAGAACAGCAGCTCGTAAGGCTCGTGAGATGGTTCAGCGTAAGACTGTCATGTCAGGTGCCGGAATGCCGGGTAAGCTTGCAGACTGCTCAGAGCGTAATCCTGAAGAGTGCGAGCTCTTCCTCGTCGAGGGAGATTCCGCAGGCGGTACGGCTAAACAGGGCCGTGACCGTCGCATCCAGGCAATCCTTCCGTTGAGAGGTAAGATTCTCAATGTGGAAAAGGCTGCCGAGGACAGGGCATTCGACAGTGAGGAAATCCGCAACATCTATACGGCTCTCGGCGTGACCGTAGCCCAGGAAGATGAGAACGGAGAGAAGAGGATGGACCTCAGCAAGCTCCGTTATCATAAGGTCATCATCATGACCGATGCCGATGTGGACGGAAGCCACATTGCAACATTGATTCTTACATTCTTCTTCAGATATATGTTCGACCTCATCAGGAACGGCTATGTATATCTTGCGACTCCGCCGCTCTATCTTGTGAAGAAGGGCAAGGAGGAGATTTACTGCTGGACCGATGCTCAGCGTGCAGAAGCTACACAGAAACTCGGAAAGGGTTCTGACAAGGGCGTGACCGTGCAGCGGTACAAAGGTCTTGGAGAGATGAGTGAACATCAGCTCTGGGATACCACAATGGACCCTTCCAAGAGAAGACTCCGCAAAATCACGATTGACAATGCCGCAGAGGCGGAAAGGACATTCTCAATGCTGATGGGCGATGATGTCCCTCCACGCAGGCAGTTTATCGAGGAGAATGCGCATTACGCAAATATTGATGCATAAATTCACTAAAATCTAGACAATATGTTAGACATTTTTGACAGAATTGAAAGAGACTCCGGAGGTCCTATCGGCCAGTATTTCAGCCAGGCTTACGGTTATTACATGTATCCTCGTCTGGAGGGAGAACTCGGACCTCACATGGTTTTCAACGGAAATGAGGTTCTGAACTGGAGTCTTAACAACTACCTTGGACTTGCAAATCATCCTGAGGTACGTAAGGCGGATGCGGAAGCAGCAGCCAAGTGGGGCCTTGCCTATCCTATGGGTGCCAGAATGCTGTCAGGCAACACCAGATACCACGAGAAGCTTGAAAAGATGTTCGCTGAGTTCGAGAAGAAGGAAGATGCTTACCTCTATAACTTCGGATATCAGGGAATCGTTTCTACCATTGACGCTCTTACCGCACGTCACGATGTGATCGTTTATGATGCCGAGTGCCACGCTTGTCTGCTCGACGGTATCCGTCTTCACATCGGCAGCAAGTACAAGTATCGTCACAACAATATTGAAGATTGCGAGAAGGTTCTTGCACGTGCATGCGCTGAGGCTGATGCCAACGGCGGCGGAGTTCTCCTCATTACCGAGGGTGTTTACGGTATGACAGGTGCGCTCGGTATTCTCGACAAGATCGCAGCCCTCAAGAAGAAATACAACTTCCGTTTCATGATCGATGACGCTCACGGATTCGGACTTCTCGGAGAGCACGGACGCGGTACATCAGAGGCTCTTCACTGCATGGATGAGGTTGACCTATACATCGGTGCATTCGCAAAGTCAATGGCTTCCATCGGCGGTTTCGTTGCAGGTCCTCACAAGATCATCAACTACCTCCGTGCGAACATGCGTTCACAGATGTATGCCAAGTCACTTCCTATGCCGCTTGTTATCGGTAATACCAAGCGTCTGGAAATCATCATGTCTCCTGAAGGTGACGAGCTCCGCAAGAAGTGCTGGGCTATCACACATGCAATTCAGGACGGCTTCAGGAAAGAGGGCTTTGACATCGGTGAGGCTCAGGCTTGCGTGACCCCTGTACATATCAAGGGTGGTGTCGCTCAGGCTACCAAGATGGCAAAGGACCTCCGTGAGAACTACAAGATTTTCTGCTCAATGGTCGTATATCCGGTCATCCCTAAGGGTATGGTCATCTTCCGTATCGTCAGCACCGCTGCACATACAATGGAGGATGTCGAGTATACTCTCAAAGCATTCAAGGAAATCAAGGCCAAACTTGATGCCGGTGCATATGACGGAGACGATATCGCTGCCATGACTGTAGAATAGTTCTTCTATGGACAAAAATTGCTTTCAGAATAAAGTAATAATCATAACAGGAGCCAGCTCGGGTATCGGGTTGGCTTCTGCCAGATTATTCGGAAGCTATGGCGCTAAGGTCGTCATGGCTGCGAGACATCTTGACAAACTCGAGGCTGAAGCCCCGAGCGTGAGTCCAAATCCTGACAATGTTCTCTGCGTAAAGACAGACGTGTCCAAGGAAGAGGACTGCAAGGTATTGATAGAGAAAACAGTAGAAAAATTCGGAAGAATCGACATCCTTGTCAATAATGCCGGAATCTCCATGAGGGCGATGTTCAAGGACCTGGATCTCTCCGTAATCAAGTCTCTTATGGATGTCAATTTCTGGGGAACAGTATATTGCACGAAGTTCGCCCTGCCTTATCTTCTCCAGTCCAAAGGTTCAGTGGTCGGCGTGATTTCCATCGCCGGTTATTCTGCCCTGCCTGCAAGGACAGGTTATTCTTCTTCCAAGTATGCCATCAGGGGATTCCTGGACACTCTGCGCATAGAGCATCTGAAGGATGGACTGAATGTGCTTGTCTTCGCTCCTGGCTATACTGCCTCTAATGTGCGCAATGCCGCACTGACGGCAGACGGCACGGCCCAGGGAGAGACTCCGCTCGATGAAGGAAAACTCATGAGTGCGGAGGAATGTGCGGAACTGCTTGCAAAGGCATTGGCAAAAAGAAAGTCGGAGGTTATCCTGACCGCTCTCGGCAAGCTTACCGTGTTGGCACACAGATTGTTCCCGCGTCTTACCGACACGTTGACATACAGCTATATCTCAAGAGAAAAAGACAGCCCGTTCAAATAGCGGACGCGCTGCAACATTGACATAAACCATCATAATATGGCAAAAACCGGAATTCCGAGAGAGCCGAAGATATATCTTTCGCTCTTTGTCCTTTTCCTCCTGCTTCTTTTCATGATGCCGAGGACTGGAAAGTTCAATTATGACTATAAGAAAGGTTCACCATGGGCTTATGAGACATTGGTCGCCCAAGTGGATTTCCCGGTGCTGAAGACTTCGGAACAGCTTCAGGCTGAGAAAGATGCGTTGGGTTCCAGCATTGTGCCATATTATAAGTTCTCTGAGGACATCGCGCGCGATGCATTGAGGGAAGCCGAGAATGTGAATTACGGACAGTATTCTTACATGAGGCCCAAGGTGGTGCAGTCTCTGACTGACATCTATCAGCGTGGCGTCATGGCGGATGAGGCTTCCGCGAGGGAGGATAACTTCTCGTCAGCCGATGAAATCCTTTTCCTGCAGAGGGACAAGAGGGCATCCAAAGTTCCTTCTTCAGATATCTATACGATGTCCGGGGCAAGGGCCAAACTGCTTGCAGACCTCGGCCGCACGTTTCCTGATGTCAGGGTTGACTCGGTTTTCAGGGCTATCGGTCTGGATGAAACCCTCCAGCCGAACCTTCTGTATGACAAGGAGACCACCGACCTGGTCCATGCCGAGACAGTCGACTACATTTCGCCGACCCAGGGATTTGTCAATGCAGGACAGCTTATCGTGTCCAAGGGAGAGATCGTGACTGCTGAAATCGCCCAGTACCTCGATTCGTACAAAGCTGAATATGAGGAGAGTCTTGGTTATGACGGACCACGCATCTTCATGTGGCTCGGAAACGGACTCATATCATTGGCATTGGTCCTTATCCTTTTCCTTTCCATCTTTTATACGAATCCTGACATCTTCAAGCAGATGAATAAATATGTTTATCTGCTCTTCATATTCGCGGTCGGCTCATTCGCGGCTTTTGCCTTCGACAGGATAGACCCGTCCTTGCTGTATCTCGTACCGTTTTCATTGACAGCGCTTTACCTTCTCGCATTTTTCAGGAAGAGGGTAGTGCTTCCGGTTTACGTGATTTCTCTGTTGCCGCTTCTGATTTTTGCGCATAATGGAGTGGAACTCTTCCTTCTCTATCTCGTGTCAGGAGTCCTGACGATGTTTACCTTCGAATTCTTCAGCAAGGGATGGCTCCAGTTCGTGATGGCACTCATAAGTTTCGGATGTATGCTGTTGACATTCATCGGATTCCGTCTTGTCAACGACGGCAGTCTCCTGAACGACATGTGGCTGATGCTCTATATGTTCATAGGTGCTTTCCTTACAGTTGCAGGATATCCTCTCATATATCTCTTCGAGAAGATTTTCGGACTGGTATCCAATTCCAGACTAGAGGAACTCTGCGACCCGAACAACAAACTCCTGAGAATTCTTGCGCAGAAGGCGCCGGGAACATTCCAGCATTCTTTGCAGGTTATGAATCTCGCTGATGCTGCTGCCAGAAGCATTGACGCCAATGTGCTTCTTGTCAGGGCCGGGGCGATGTACCATGACATCGGAAAGACTGCAAATCCGCAGTGCTTCATCGAGAATGAGAGCCTCGGAACAAAATATCATGAGGGACTTTCTCCTCGTGAAAGTGCGCAGATGATTATCCGTCACGTGACCGACGGACTTGCCCTCGCCGCCAAGTATCAGTTGCCTGAAGTGGTTTCTGATTTCATTCTGACACATCACGGAACTACATGTACCGCATTCTTCTACAACAAGTATATGAATGAAGGCGGAGATGAGGCCAATGCAGGAGATTTCTATTACAATGGCAAGACCCCATGGACACGCGAACAGGCGATCGTGATGATTTGCGATACAATCGAGGCTGCCTCCAGGACATTGAAAGACAATACTCCGGAAACCTTCGACAAATTCGTCGAAAATATCGTTACGGCCAAGATCAATGCAGGCCAGCTGGACAATGCCGATATCTCCCTGAAGGACCTCAGCCGCATCAAATCTGTGCTTAAATCCTATCTCGGACAGATTTATCACGACAGGATAGCATATCCTAAACAGGAAAGGTAGGTCTTGAGGTTGCAAATTGTGGATAATTTAGTTATTTTTGCAAGCTAAAACCAAAGAAAATAATAAACAAGCATAAAAATGAACGTTGTAAAAAAACAGATTGATGAGCTTAATCTTCAGCTCACTGTCACAGTAGCACACGATGACTACGCTGAAATCGAGAAGAAGGAACTCCAGAAGTGCAGACGTACTGCTGAGTTCAAGGGATTCAGAAAGGGAATGGTTCCTATGTCTCTCATCCAGAGAGTTTATGGTGAGCGTGTTCTCGGCGAGGCTGTAAACCAGGTGCTTTCTGACGCTGTAAATAACTTCATCAAGGAAAACAATATCAAGATGGTAGGTGAGGCTCTTCCTAGCGAGGACCAGCCTGAGATCGAGTGGAAGTCCGGCAACGACTTCACATTCAAGTTCGATATCGCTTCTGCATCAGAGGTTAACTTCGAGCTTACCAAGGATGACAAGGTGAAGTACTACAGCATCGAGATTTCTGACGAGGCAAAGAAAGAGATGAAGGATAACCTCCTCCGCCAGTTCGGTTCACTTACCGACACTGAGGCAGCAGGAGAGGATGACTTCGTAATCGTTGACTTCTCACAGGAAGGAAAGACAGTCGAGGCTTCTTACGTAGGCGTAAGAAACGTTGAGGGCGAGGCGAAGAATTCATTCCTCGGCGCAAAGGTCGGCGACCAGTTCGATGTCAATGTCAATGAGGCATTTACAAACGAGTCTGACCGTGCATACATGCTTAAGGTGAAGAAAGAAGAGCTTGCAGAGCTCAATCCTCAGTTCCACGTTACTGTCAAGGAAGTGAAGACATTCGCTCCTGCAGAGGAGAACCAGGAGACTTACGACAAGATCTTCGGTGAGGGCAAGGTCCACAGCGCAGAGGAATTCGACGAAGCTGTTACAGAAAGACTTCAGGAGAACTACAAGCAGGAGTCTGACTACAAGCTCTCAAAGGATCTCAGAAAGTATCTCGTAGAGAAGGCTGACGTGAAGCTCCCTGAGGAGTTCCTCAAGAGATGGCTGTTCCATATCAATGAGGGCAAGTTCTCCAAGGAGGAAATCGAGAAGGAGGCACCTGCATTCTTCGAGGATTTCCGTTGGCAGATGGTCCGCGGCTATGTTATGGACAAGTTCGGTCTCAAGATCGAAGAGAAAGATGTTCATGAGGCTGCAGAGGCTTATGTTGCATACCAGTATGCAGCTTACGGAATGGGCAATGTCCCTGAGGCTGTCATCAAGGATAGCGTAGGCCGTGTGCTTCAGGATGAGAACACAAGCCGTCGTATCATCGAGAATGTCGAGACAACAAAAGCAGTAGAGGCTGTCAAGGGTGCTATCACACTCGAGAACGAGTCTGTATCTGTCGAGGCATTCCGTACACTTTAATTTGAAATGAATAGCGAATTCGATAAATTTGCGAACATGGGTCGTGGAATTAGTTCCATGACCCTTCATCGTTATGAATCGACGGTGAGTTCGTACATCAACCCTACCATTATCGAAGAGAGGAAACTCAATGTCGCATCCATGGATGTGTTCTCCCGTCTTATGATGGACAGAATCATTTTCTTGGGCGTGCCTATCGACGATGATGTCGCAAACATTATCCAGGCCCAGCTGCTGTTCCTTGCATCAAATGACAGCAACGCGGATATCTCATTGTATCTGAACACTCCGGGAGGACAGGTCACATCCGGTCTTGCCATCTATGATACGATGCAGCTTGTCGAGCCTGAAGTAGCGACCATCTGTACCGGTATGGCAGCTTCAATGGGTTCCGTACTTCTCTGTGCAGGTGCCCACGGAAAGCGTTCTGCCCTGCCTCACAGTAGGGTTCTGATCCACCAGCCGCTCGGCGGCGCCCAGGGTCAGGCATCTGACATCATCATCGCGGCAAAGGAAATCGAGAAGACAAGACAGGAACTGTGCAATATCATTGCCCAGCATTCCGGACAGTCTTACGATCGTGTCTTTGCCGATGCTGACAGAGATTTCTGGATGACTGCAGCTGAGGCCAAGGAGTATGGCATGGTAGATGAAATTCTGGAAAGTAAGAAAAAAATAAAGTAACAGTGGCTGGAAAGAAACCTGTTAAACATTGTATGTTCTGCGGCAGGAGTGAGGCTGAAGTTCCATTCCTTCTGTCAGGACTTGATAATACATATATATGCAGCGATTGCGTAGAGATGGCTTCCGGCTATCTGAAGGAGATTTCCAATGTGGGAAAAGGTGCTCAGGCGCCTGCCCGTATCGAGAAACTTCAGAAGCCTAAGGAAATCAAGGCCTTTCTTGACCAGTATGTAATCGGTCAGGACAGGGCCAAGAAACTCTTGTCTGTCGCAGTATATAATCATTACAAGCGAATAAATCATAATCTCGCCGACAAGGCTGATGACGGGGTGGATCTCGAGAAATCGAATATCCTCCTTGTAGGACCTACAGGTACCGGCAAGACATTGCTGGCCAAGAGTATTGCGAAACTTCTCCAAGTTCCGTTCACTATCGTTGACGCGACTGTGCTGACTCAGGCAGGTTATGTGGGCGAGGATGTGGAGAGCCTTCTTTCGAGGCTTCTTCAGGAAGCTGACTATGACCTTGCCAAGGCAGAGCGCGGTATCATCTTCATCGACGAGATCGACAAAATCGCCCGCAAAGGTGACAATCCGTCCATCACACGTGACGTCTCCGGTGAGGGTGTACAGCAGGCATTGCTGAAACTCCTCGAGGGAAGTGTTGTCAATGTCCCTCCACAGGGCGGCCGCAAGCATCCTGAGCAGGAATTCATCCACGTGAATACCCAGAATATCCTGTTTATCTGCGGTGGCGCATTTGAAGGAATAGAGCGCAGGATAGCGCAAAGGCTCAATACCCAAGTCATCGGTTTTACCGCCGGCAGCCAGCAGAAGATAGACAAGGATAACCTTCTCCGTTATGTTTCTGCAGAAGACTTGAAGGCTTACGGCCTGATTCCTGAGATTATCGGACGTCTTCCTATAGTGACATATCTTGACAGTCTGGACCGCGACTCCCTTCTCCGTATCCTTACGGAACCTAAGAACGCGATTCTCAAGCAGTACAACAAGATGTTCGAACTTGACGGCATAAAGCTCGAAATCGCGGACGGCGTAAAAGAACTTATCGTCGATACCGCCATCAAGAACAAACTTGGAGCACGTGGCCTCCGTTCCATCTGCGAGAAGATTTTCGACGATGCGATGTTCGAAGCCCCTTCATCCAGAAAGAAGACTTTCAATGTTACCCTGGAGTATGCGAAGGAGCATCTGAAGGACGAAATTTAGTTCTGCACATGCAGACATTGCCCGATATAATATAAAAAACAGAGTTGGCATCAAACCAACTCTGTTTTTATTATGCAGGACACTGTCTTAGAGATTCGCAGTAGTTGCGGCTGCACGTGCGGCAGCTTCGGCAAAGTTCTCACCATTTGAAGCATAGATGACTCCACGTGAAGAATTGATCAGAAGACCGCCTTTGTCATTGGCACCATGGGCGATGACCTCCTCTGCAGAACCGCCCTGGGCACCCACACCAGGAACCAGGAAGAAATTGTCAGGACAGAACTTACGGATCTCGGCAAGTTTGTCAGCCTTGGTGGCTCCCACTACGAACATCATGTTCTCCGGAGTGGAAATGGACATCATCTTTTCCATAACTACCTGATAGAGAGGCTTTCCATCCTGCTCGGCCAATTGGAAGTCAGCAGAAGACTTGTTGGAAGAAAGAGCTACTACAATAGCGAATTTGCCCTTGTACTCCAGGAATGGAGTCACGGTCTCGCTACCCATATAAGGAGAAATGGTGACGGCGTCGAAATCCATTGTCTCGAAGAAGGTCTTTGCGTACATCTTGGCTGTGTTTCCGATATCGCCGCGTTTTGCGTCAGCTATGAGGAACTGCTCAGGATAATTCGAACGGAGATAGTCCACTGTCTTCTCAAGTGCCAGCATTCCGTCACGTCCGTAGCACTCGTAGAAGGCCAGGTTCGGCTTGTAAGCCACGCAATGCGCTGCCGTAGCGTCGATTATGGCCTTGTTGAACTCATACAGTGAACGCGCAGTACCATTGACAAGTTCCCCCTTGACGGCTGTGGCACCCTCTGTTGCCAATTTCTTGATATGCTCAGGCATTTTGTTGAAATCAGTGTCCAGACCCACGCAGAGCATGGATTTCTTGGCCTGAATCTGAGCGTAAAGTTCTGTTGTTGTCATATATTCTATTATTTCAGATAATCTTCGAAATAAAGTGTAACCTTGTCCATGAGATGAATCCTGTCACGTCCGAAGACATTGTGTTCAGCGCATGGGTAAGGGAAGTAATCCACCTGAATCTGGTTCTTGATGCATTCGCGGACGAAATTCAGGCTGTGCTGCCAGAGTACAGTATTGTCGATGACACCCTGACAGATGAGCAGTTTGCCCTTCAGGTCCTTGGCCTTGTTGATGAGGCTTGTTGCCGCATAGCCATCAGGATTGCTCTCCATGGTATCCATATAGCGTTCTCCGTACATGATTTCGTACCATTTCCAGTCGATTACAGGACCGCCTGCGACTCCGACCTTGAAGATTTCAGGATAGGTGGTCATGAGCGAAATGGTCATGAAACCGCCGTAGCTCCATCCGTGTACGCCGATTCTGTTCTTGTCGACGTAAGGAAGTGTCATGAGCTCGCTGATACCTGCCACCTGATCAGCCATTTCAGCCTGTCCGCAGTAGTTCTTTATGGCCTTCTCATATTCTGCACCCCTGTTCTCTGTACCTCTGTTGTCTTGTACATAGACAATATAGCCGTGCTGTGCCATATAGAGCTCCCAGAGTCGGATCTGGCCGAGCCAGCTGTCCTTGACCATCTGGGAGTGAGGACCTCCATAGACATAAAGTACTACAGGATATTTCTTC
>ERZ1031078.654-NODE-654-length-11330-cov-3.663947_pt1 | contig 11330 bp, 12 predicted proteins | sample MGYA00518179_ERZ1031078 | MGnify/ENA primary metagenome ERZ1031078 (study PRJEB33719, sample SAMN04261274) | wastewater metagenome | biome: rural village; feature: human; material: feces | host: Homo sapiens | place: El Salvador | collected 2014-01-14 ... | reverse complement strand
GCAATAAAAAGCATTTCAGCTGTTGCCGATGATTTCAGAATTGAACTCGGACACGCCGAAGTATTCAATGCTCTGTCAAAAGAACTCGATATCGATAACGATTATAAAGAAAAAATCAGAGTATCAATCGAAAGTAAAAACTACTCGGCGCTTAACAATCTTCTTGACAAACTCAAGCCTTGCAAGACTGTTTCCGCAATCCGTTCGCTCCCGTCACTTTTTGGCGGTGAAGAAGTGTTTGATGAGGCATATGACATCTGCAAAGGTACAGGCGCCGAAAACGCTCTTGATTATCTCCACTCAATCTATAAAGAACTTTCCGTGCTTGAACTTGGCAACAAGCTTATCATCGACCTCGGACTTGTTCAGAGAAACGATTACTATACGGGAATCGTATTTTCAGGGTATATTAACGGAATCGGTGACGCTGTTATTTCGGGAGGAAGATATGACGATCTTCTCAGCGAATTTGACGCTCCTATGGGTGCGGCAGGCTTTGCGATTGATACAGACGCAATTACAATGAAACATCTTTCCGATGATGATGTAAATTATTCAGATAATCCCGATGTTCTCGTTTTTGCAGAAAACGGACATGAAATGAAGGCTCTCAGATATGTTGACGAGCTTAACGAAAAGGGAATAAATGCACAGTTCAGCGTACTTGAAACTCTTGAAGAAACAGAACAGTTTGCAAAATCAAGAGGAATTGCAAAAGTTGAAAGTATATAATCAAGCTGTCGGAAAGGATTAAATATGAAACCATTAAGAATTGCTCTGACAAAGGGCAGACTTGAAAAGACCACAATTGAACTTCTTGAAAAAATCGGATATAATTGTGATGAAGTAAAAAACAAGGGAAGAAGGCTTATTCTTCCGATCGGCAACAATGATTTTGAAGTTGTGCTTGCGAAAGCCGCAGATGTAATTACATATGTTGAGCACGGCGTGTGTGACCTTGGTGTCGTTGGCAAGGATACAATTCTTGAAAACGGTTCATCTTTTTATGAACTTCTCGACTTAGGATTCGGTAAGTGCCGTTTTGCTCTTGCTACAAAAAAGGACTCCGATTTTTACGGCGGTTACAAAACAAAGACAATTGCGTCAAAGTATCCCAATGTAACCAGGGCATTTTTTGACGATAAAAATATGGATGTAAGAATCATTAAGATTGAGGGTTCGGTTGAACTTGCTCCTCTTGTAGGTCTTGCAGACGGTATTGTAGATATAGTAGAAACAGGTTCAACGCTCAAGGCTAACGGACTTGAAGTAATTGAATGGGTATGTGATATTTCAGCAAGACTTATTGCCAATACAGCAAGTCTTAAACTGCGCAAGGCTGAAATTGAAGAATTGCAGAAGAAACTGGAGGCTGTCACAAAATGATTACAACTGTTGTAGCAGACGGAAAAAACGAATATGAATTTATTGATTTGCTCAAAAAGAGAGCGCAGAATTCAGATAAAAATGTAGTTCCGATTGTTTCGGAAATCATCGAAAATGTTGCAGAAAACGGTGATAAAGCCGTAAAGGAATATACCGTTAAATTTGACGGAAAAGCACCTGAAAAGGTAGAAATCACTTCCGATGAAATCGACAGCCTTATTGAAAAATGTGATAAGGATTATCTCGAAACAATCAAAAAGGCAGCCGCAAATATTGCAGACTTCCATAAAAGACAGGTTCAGCAAAGCTGGCTCACAACAAAGAATAACGGCGTAATGATGGGGCAGAGAATCAGAGGCCTTAAAAGAGTAGGTATCTATGTTCCGGGCGGCACTGCGGCATATCCCTCATCAGTTCTTATGAACGCAGTTCCCGCTAAAATTGCAGGTGTTGAGGAAATTATTATGTGTACACCTCCTCAGAAGGACGGTACACCGAATCCGAATATCATCGCCGCCGCAAGGGTAGCAGGTGTTGACAGAATTTTCCTTATGGGCGGTGCACAGGCAGTAGCCGCACTTGCATACGGTACAGAATCCGTACCAAAGGTTGATAAAATCGTAGGACCCGGCAACATTTTTGTTGCAACAGCAAAAAAACTTCTTTACGGAACAGTTGACATTGATATGATTGCCGGTCCGAGTGAAATACTCATCATTGCCGATAAGTCTGCAAATCCAAAATTTCTTGCCGCAGACCTTATGAGTCAGGCAGAGCATGACAGGCTTGCGTCTGCAATTCTGCTTACCGACTGCGAAGAGCTTGCCAAAGAAACTGAAACAGAGCTTGAAAAGCAGATGACCGCTCTTTCAAGAAAAGATATTATCCGTTCATCGGTTGACAATTTCGGTGCAGTTATTGTATGCAGTGATATGTCACAGGCGATTGAATTTGCTAACGAGCTTGCTCCCGAACATCTTGAGGTTTGTTGTGAAAACCCAATGGAATATGTCGGCAAGCTTGATAATGCCGGCTCTGTATTTCTCGGCAACTACAGTCCCGAGCCTCTGGGCGACTATTTTGCCGGTCCTAACCATGTTCTTCCGACAAGCGGCACGGCAAGATTTTTCTCACCTCTTTCGGTAGACAGCTTTGTAAAAAAATCAAGCTTTATTTACTATACGGAAGACGCTTTGAGAAAAGATGCCGAAGATGTAGTTCGCTTTGCAGAAACAGAAGGACTTACAGCACACGCAAATTCAATTAAAGTGCGTTTTGATATGAAATAAGAATGGAAGTTATGCAATGTCTTATGAATTAAACAAAAAAATTCGTGAACTTGAACCGTATGAACCAATCAGCGGTACATATAAAATTCGACTTGATGCAAACGAATGTCCTGAAAATTATCCTGATTTCGTCAAAGAAGAAATCAAAAATGCAATTGATACAATTGATTTCAACCGCTATCCCGATCCGCTTGCGGAAAAGGTTGTTACGGCTTTTGCGGATTATTACGGAATCAATCCAAAATATGTAACCGCAGGCAACGGCTCAGATGAACTTATCTTTTTGATTGAAGCCGCATTTATGGAAAAAGGGGACAGGATGCTTTGCGTTGCTCCCGATTTTTCAATGTACAAATTCTATTCATCAATCTGTGAGGTTGAATGTGACACATTTATCAAATCCGACGACCTTTCAATTGATACGGATGCACTTATTGAAAAGGTAAATCGTGACAATATCAAACTTTTGCTCTTTTCAAACCCATGCAATCCGACAGGGCAGGGTATGACCGCCGAAGATGCACGCAGGCTTGTTACAAGCGTAAATGCACTTGTAATTCTTGACGAAGCATATATGGATTTCTGGGATCAGAGTCTTATAAATGAGGTTGAAAAATATTCAAATCTCATTATTTTCAGAACCGCATCAAAGGCAGTAGGCTCAGCGGCACTCAGACTCGGTTTTGCCGTTGCCAATGAAACAATTTCAAGAGCTGTAAAAGCGGTAAAATCTCCGTACAATGTGAACACATTTTCTCAGGTTGTCGGCAGTATAATATATAAAAATAAAGATTATCTCAAAAACAGACAAAAAACAATTGTCAGAAACAGAGAAAAGCTGTATAATGGTTTATTAGAGTTGTCCGCTCTTTCCGATGATTTTAAGGTTTACAACAGTTGTGCAAACTTTGTTTTTGTTAAAACATCATTCGGCAAAGACTTGTGGAACTATCTCAAGGACAATTCAATTGTAATCCGTTTTATGGGTGATTACATCAGAATTTCCGTTGGCACAGAAGAAGAAAACGAAGAACTGATAAGTTGCATTAAAACTTATTTATCGAGGTGATTATATGCGCAGTGCATATGTTGAGCGTAAAACGAAGGAAACCGACATAAAGCTAAAACTAAATCTTGACGGCGGCGATATTAAAATTGATACAGGCATAGGCTTTTTTGATCATATGCTCAATTCGTTTGCCACTCACGGCAGATTCGGACTTGAGGTTTCGGTAAAAGGCGACCTCTATGTTGACGAACACCACACCGTTGAAGACACAGGTATAGTTCTCGGCAAAGCATTTGCAGAGGCTCTTTCAACCAAAGAGTCAATTGAGAGATTCGGCAGTTTTTATGTTCCTATGGACGAAGCGCTTGCGTTTGCATCGGTTGACATCAGCGGCAGACCTTATCTTGTATTCGATGCTGATTTTCCGCAGGAAAGATGCGGCGGCTACGACTGTTCAATGACAGTAGAATTTATGCGTGCATTTGCATTTAACGCACAAATCACACTTCACCTCAAATCTGTTTACGGTGACAACTCTCACCATATCACAGAGGCTTTGTACAAGGCTTGCGCACACGCACTCCGTCTTGCAGTAAAGCAAAATTCTTCAAATGTACTTCTTTCTACTAAAGGAGTGTTATAATGATTATTTTACCCGCTATTGACATAAAAGACGGCAATTGTGTCCGTCTTTTTAAGGGTGATTATGCAACCGTTCAGAAGGTAGCAGAGTCCCCGTATATTGCCGCTCAGGGCTTTGCTGACGCAGGTGCAGAGTGGATGCATATGGTTGACCTTGACGGTGCAAAAGACGCAAAGCTTGTTAATGCCGATCTTATTGCAGATGTTGCAAAAGCCTCGGGACTTTCTGTTGAGGTCGGCGGAGGAATCCGTGATATGAAAGCGGTTGAATATTATCTTTCAAGAGGAATAAACCGTGTTATTCTCGGTTCAGCCGCAGTTAAAAACCAGCAGCTTGTTATTGAAGCCGTAAAAGAATACGGTGAGAGAATTGTAGTTGGCATTGATGCAAAGGACGGCATGGTTCGTGCAGAAGGTTGGATTGACAATTCGGAAATCAACTACATTGAGCTTGCAAAGCGTATGGAAGATGTCGGAGTAAAGACTGTTGTGTTCACAGACATTGATCAGGACGGTACTCTTGCAGGACCTAACCTTAAACAGCTTGATGACCTTGCTCACGAAGTCAGCTGTAATATTATCGCCAGCGGCGGTGTTGCAGTTCTCAAGGACATCATAAATCTTGCAGAACTCGATGTCTACGGTGCAATCTGCGGCAAGGCTATCTATACAGGTTCGCTCGATTTGAAACAGGCGATCGAAGTAACAAATAAAATCTGAGGTAATTATGGATCTTGATAAATATTTTGTAAAATCCGAACTTATTCCCGCAATTATTCAGGAAAAGTCAACGGGTGAGGTACTTATGCTTGCATATATGAACCGTGAAAGTATGCAAAAAACTTTTGAAACCGGTTACACATGGTTCTGGTCAAGAAGCCGTCAGGAGCTTTGGAACAAGGGTGCAACATCAGGTCATTTACAAAAGGTAATTGATATATATGCCGACTGCGACGACGATACATTGCTCATCACAGTTGAACAGACAGGTGCGGCCTGCCACACGGGAAATCATTCCTGCTTTTTTAAAAAATTAAAATGAGGAGAATTTTAATATGAACGACAGAGAAGTTCTTGAAGCACTTTATGCTACAGTAGAAAACAGACGAGATAATCCAAAAGAGGGTTCATACACTTGCTACCTTCTTGATAAAGGAATTGACAAGATTCTTAAAAAAGTAGGCGAGGAGTGCAGTGAAACAATAATTGCGGCAAAAAATGATGATAACAGCGAAACTGTTTATGAAATTGCAGACCTTATCTATCATCTTACTGTAATGATGGTAAAGCTCGGCATTCCGCTTGAAGATGTTCTTGCCGAACTTGACAAGAGAAGCGAAAAGACAGGAAACCTTAAAAAGTTCCATGTTGTTGACAAAAATTCATAACTAAAAGCGCAAACAAAAAGGCCCTATGACTTTGGTCATAGGGCTTAACAGTATGTATATATTATTTTTATGCATTAACAAAAGCAAATTTAGAAATCGCCTGTTTGAGATTATCATCAGGTTCTGATTCAAGAAGAAGTTCAATCGGAATTTTTTCGTCAATTGCAAAAAATCCCATCAACGAATGAGCATCAACAGTATTATCGCCGTTTCTTAGCATCATTACTGTATCCGGAAAGTGAGCAAGAGTTTCAAACATATCGATCATTTCTTTTTTATTTTTAACGGAAACCGGTACAGAAAACAAGATCTCACCTCCATTGTTCATCTTGTTTATATTTTATCATTAATTTTTGTCTAAATCAACAACGAATTAATGAATTTTTGCAATTTCAACTATTTACCCAAAAAAGGATGGTTAGTGAATGAATTTTAATATAATTACACTCGGCTGCAAGGTTAATCAGTATGAATCACAGGCAATGCGTGAGGATATGCTGAAGAACGGATTTCTTCTCTCGGATGACAGGGACAGGGCAGACATAACAATCGTTAATAGCTGTACGGTAACATCCGTAAGTGACGCAAAAAACCGCAAGATTCTCAACCGTGTCCGCCGTGAAAATCCTGACGGAATTGTTATTCTCACCGGCTGTATGCCACAGGCTTTCCCCGAAGAAAGCGAGAACTTTTCAAATTGCGATATCGTACTCGGCAACGCAAAGAGAGCCGAACTCGTTCCTTCAATTTACAAGTTTCTCGAAGAAAAACAGAAATTTGTTCATATAACAGAGCATATCGGAAAAGGCGAAAAATACGAAAACCTTTCCGTATCGTCACTCGGAGAGCATACAAGAGCTTTCATTAAAATTGAGGACGGTTGCAACAGATTTTGTTCTTACTGCATTATTCCGTATGCAAGGGGCAGAGTGCGTTCAAAATCTCTTGAAGATTTAAAGGCAGAGCTTATTCAGGTTGCCGCAAACGGTTACCGTGAAGTTGTTCTTGTTGGTATTAACCTTTCCGCCTACGGCCTTGACGAAGATTTTGATCTTGCTGATGCTGTAGAATGTGCTTGTTCCGTTGACGGAATCGAGCGTGTAAGACTCGGTTCAATCGAACCGGAAAGAATGGATAAAGAAATGATTGCCCGTCTTGCCGCACAGCCAAAGTTCTGTCCGCAGTTTCATCTTTCACTGCAGAGCGGTTGCGATAACACACTCAAAGCAATGAACCGTCACTACAATTGTTCAGAATACGCTGAAATTGTTACAAATCTCCGAAACGCTTTTGAAAACAGTTCTATGACAACCGATGTAATGGTTGGATTTGCAGGTGAAACAGAGGACGATTTCAACGCATCTCTTAATTTTGTAAAGTCAATCGGCTTTGCAAAGGTGCATATCTTCCCGTATTCACGCCGTAAAGGTACTGTTGCCGATAAAGCACCAAATCAAATTGATCCGCAAATCAAAGAGCAGAGAGCCAAAATTATGGAGCAGGTCTGCGATGAAACCAGAAGGGAATTTCTTAAAGAGCAGGTTGGTCTTTGTGAATCTGTTCTCGTTGAAAGACTTCGTCACGGTTATCTTGAGGGTTACACAAAGAACTACACTCCCGTTCATATTAATTCCGAAGATACAAGTCTCTGCGGTAAAATTATTGATGTGAAAATTACACAATCATTTGATGACTACTGTGATGCTGAATTAGTTTAAAGCGTTAATCAGATTATTAATCTCTTTTTTTGCAGTATCATCCTCAAGGCAATTATAGCTGTAAAGCATAAAGCCCCTGACAGATTTGTTGTTACGCAAAATATCGTATTCATCGGCAAGAATACTGTCGCTTAAAAGCCATGTTTCTTCGTCATATTCGCCGTTACCTGCCTTATAACCGCCAAGACCTACATACAGTTTTACATTTTCGTCAAAATCAAGAGATGTCCAGCTGTCAAGACAGTCTTCAAAAGTCAGAGCGGGGTTTTCAAGGCTAAAGTAAATTTGCGGACAGATGTAATCTGCAAAGCCTTTACAGGTACACCACGATTTTACATCGGCATACAATCCGTCATTGTTACCTATATTGCCTTGCGGTGATATGCCGAACTCAACTGACGAATCCACACTTTTTATTGTTCTGTAAACCTTACAAATCAGCGTATTTACATTTTGTATTCGCCAATTATCAAGGCTCATACAATTTTCTTTACCGTATTTTTCAATATAAGCCTCATACTGCTTTTTATCAAAACTTTCATCCTCAGTAGGGTAGAAGTAGTCGTCAAACTGTATCCCGTCAACATCATAATTTTCCGCAATTTCCTTTACACCGTCACAAATCAGCTGTTGTGCAGTTTCATTTGACGGATCAAGGAAAATTCCATTATCGGTTTTTATACCTATTTCGGGATTCTTTATGTAAGGATTGTTGTCTGAAAGTTTTTTCGGAGTTTCATTTGAACTGACTCTGTATGGATTAATCCACGCATGAATTTTCAAATTGTTTTCTTTGCATATATCACACATAATTTGCAGTGCGTCATATTGAGGACTTTCACCCTGCGTACCCGTGAGAATATGTGACCACGGAAAATAGCTTGACTTATATAATGCGTCACAAAAGGGGCGTACCTGTACAATAAGCGTGTTGAAACCGCTTTCACGGCATTTTTGTGCTATTTCGGTAAATTTATCTTCAAACGCTTTTTGTGTTTTTGAGCTTTCATTTTCCATAGAAAGCTCCATATATGATACCCACACGCCACGCATTTCTTCATCACTTTCGGGTGTGTCGGCGGTTGCCTTTGATGATAAGGCTGCAATGTTGTTGATATCATTCTGCTTTTTCGGCGGTTTTTCTCTTGTAAATGAGCTTATGCAGATAACGCTTAACATAGCTATTACAGATACAATAATCGGAACAATCTTTTTGTTTTTCAATCAAATCATCCTTTGGAGTTCTCATGGAAATTTTTATTATATACATTTGCATCATCAGCCTGATATCAATTATTGTAACAGTCTGTGACAAATACTTTGCAATTCACCGCAAATGGAGAGTAAGAGAAAGCACATTGCTGATTCTCTCCGCACTCGGAGGAAGTGTTGCAATGTACATTACAATGCAAATAATCAGACACAAAACAAGACACATTAAATTTATGCTCGGCATACCGATAATATTTATTATTCAGCTGATAATTCTGTTTTTTGTTTGGAGGATGATTTATGTCTGACAGACTGTATTTTCCCGTACCTGACGAATGTGACAATATGCTTGCTCAAAGATTTCTGCGTGATAAATGCGGGCTTTCTGCAAGAATAATAACACGACTGAAAAGAGAAAAAGACGGTATTTTGATGGACGGGAAAATTTTAAGAACAATTGACTGTGTGCAAAGTGGAAAAACCGTTTCAATTGCAATTCCCGATGAAAAATGTGAAATTGAACCGACAAAGGGGACACTTGATATAAGATATGAGGATGACCATTTTCTTGTGGTAAACAAACCGCATTCCATGCCTGTTCATCCTGTAAAACAACATCAAAGCGATACGCTTGCAAATATTGTTTCGTACTATTGCAGTCAAAACGGCAAGCCGTTTGTATTTCGGGCAATTAATCGACTTGACAAGGATACCTCAGGGCTTGTTCTCATAGCCAAAAACCGTTTTACAGCCAATGCCGTAAAAAATAAAACGCATAAAGTCTATTACGCTTTATGCGAGGGTGAAATAAATATTGAAGGTGTAGTTGATAAGCCAATGGATTTGCGTGATGATTCCAAAATGGTGCGAATTGTCCGTGATGACGGAATGAAAGCAGTTACGCACTACAAACCGCTTGTTGCAACAAAAGATTTTACATTGCTTGAATTGTGGCTTGAAACCGGCAGAACACATCAGATTCGCTGCCATATGGCTTATTTAGGGCATCCGCTTATGGGAGATGACTTGTACGGCGGAAAGCTTGATAAAATTTCAAGGCAGGCACTTCATTGTGCAAGACTTGAATTTTATCACCCGATAAAAAATGAATACATTACGGTTACTGCCGAGATCCCTAAAGATATGCAGTCTGTAATAAACAAGAAAGAGGATTGAACAATAAAAAGTTCAATCTTCTTTAAAACTTACAAACTTTTATTGACAATGCCCGGACTAAAAAATCTATGTGCGTTCCTCACACTTGCAATGACAGCAACATTATTTGCAGGTTGTTCAGGAAATTCCGATTCATAGGATTCAACCTCGTCAGTTGCAACAAAAGACAGCACTTCGTCAGATAAAACCTTAAAAGTTGCCACTTGCTATAGTGAGAATTTTAGTTTTTTTACTGTGAGACAGATCCATAAAAAGGATCATTCTAATGAATATTTTAATTTCTTGGATGGTTTTAGAAATCATGAAATTCCATTAGGCAAAATAAAAACACCTAGATATACTGCAGGACAACAAATCCATTGTTTCAGTCTCGTGCCAGTGGAGTGCCACCTGCTGAAAATCCCCCGGAATGGTGCAGGGGTACAGATTGAACGGAAACCGCACTGCACCGTGCTGTTTTGTCTCCTGCAAAGAAGCCTGATTTTGCATCGTCTCACCTCCTGATGATAGGATTGTACCATAGTTTGCACTATTTAGGCAAGATTTTGAACGTTCTATGTGGTATATCTTGAAGTACAGATGTCAAACCTGTTTTCCGTAAGGTGTATCTGAAAACAAAGAAATAGACGGAATTTTCGACTTTTCAGATACACCCTAACAAAGGAGGATGCTTTTATGAGCTTTACCGAAACGTTACAGAGTATCACCGGCAAGCTGCTGGCAGACTGCACCGACCAGGAGCTGTATCTGGCACTGCTGGAACTTGTGCGGCAGAAGAGCGCCGACCGCGTGCAGCCGGTCACCGGGCGCAAGCTGTACTATATCAGCGCCGAATTTCTCATTGGCAAGCTGCTGTCCAACAACCTCATCAATCTGGGGCTGTACGATGAAGCCCGGTCTGCACTGGCTGCTGCCGGAAAGCGCCTTTCCGATATTGAAGAGGTAGAGCCGGAGCCTTCTCTGGGCAACGGCGGCTTGGGGCGTCTGGCTGCCTGTTTCCTCGACTCTCTGGCAACCCTGAACCTGCCCGGCGATGGCGTGGGTCTGCGGTACCACTTCGGTCTGTTCCATCAGTCCTTTGAGGATGGTGTGCAGAACGAAAAGCCCGACCCGTGGCTGACTGCCCATAGCTGGGCGGAAAAGACCGACACCACCTACCCGGTGGAACTGGCGGGCAAGGAGTACACCGCCCGGCTGTACAAGCTGGCCGTCACCGGCTACGAGGGCCGCACCAACACCCTGAACCTGTTCGATCTGGACACCATCGACGAGAGCATCGTCCATGACGGCATCGCGTTCGACAAGACCGCCATCGACAAGAACCTGACCCTCTTCCTCTACCCGGACGACTCCGACGAAGCAGGCCGCTATCTGCGGGTGTACCAGCAGTACCTGATGGTCTCTGCCGGTGCCCAGCTCATTCTGGCCGAATGTGCCGCCCGGGGCTGCTGCTATCACGATCTGGCCGACTACGCCGCCATCCAGATCAACGACACCCACCCCAGCATGG
>ERZ1031078.645-NODE-645-length-11370-cov-4.799912_pt1 | contig 11370 bp, 8 predicted proteins | sample MGYA00518179_ERZ1031078 | MGnify/ENA primary metagenome ERZ1031078 (study PRJEB33719, sample SAMN04261274) | wastewater metagenome | biome: rural village; feature: human; material: feces | host: Homo sapiens | place: El Salvador | collected 2014-01-14 ... | reverse complement strand
GAGATCTACACTCTTTCCCTACACGACGCTCTTCCGATCTTAAGATATGCTGGTTTGAGTCAAATGATGTACCTGAAGGTTTTAAAGAGGTTAAAGTAGGTGTTGTAGGTGATTACAATGCTCACTGGGATACAGTAAATGAGCTTTTAAAGCAGGATAAAATTCACGTAACCTTAGTTAAGTACTCAGACTATGCAACTCCTAACCGTGCTTTAAATGATGGTGAGATTGATTTAAACGCATTCGAGCATGAAGCATATCTAAACAATGATATTGATAAAAATGGCTACAAGATTGTGCCATTGTGCAAGACCTTTATCGCTCCTATCCGTCTTTATAACAACAAAGACAAGATTAAATCAGTAAAAGATATCAAAGATGGTGACATTATTGGTATTCCTTCAGATTTAACTAACGGTGGTCGTGCTCTAAAACTTTTAGAGTCAGCTGGTTTAATAGAGGTTGATCCTGCTAAAGGTTATGTTCCAACCAAAGCCGATATTACCAAGTACAACGTAAAGATTGAAATCCGTGAAGCTGAATCAGGTGTGCTCTTTAACATCTTACCTGATATTGCAGCTGCTGCCATCAATGGCGGTAACGCATTCTCAGCAGGTCTAAAGCCATCTGATGCTATCTTTAATGAGAATGTTCAGGATAAAGACAATCCATACATCAACGTTATCGTAGCGCGTGAACAGGATAAGGATAATCCTGTATATCAGACTATCGTTAAGAGATTCTTAACCCCTGAGGTTAAAAAGGCAATTCTAGATGCTTACGATGGTGGTTATATCCCTGTTTTCTAGTCTTAAACTCAAGTATCACTTGATGATGTAAAACAGTAAGTAAAAAAGGCAACGTCAGTTGCCTTTTTTGGAGGAACTTATGAAGATTGAATCAGTTACTTTAAGACGTATCAAGATACCTTTAAATGAGCCTTTTACTCCAAGCTTTGGTTCCATTACAGATAAAGATCTGTTAATTGTAGAGGTTCATACCAATTCTGCTACAGGTTATGGAGATGATCCTGCTTTATCTCTGCCAATCTACAACGAAGAGACTGTAGCTTCAGGTGAATTAGTTTTAAAAGAGTTTTTATTACCTCTTTTAAAACGGAACTTAAAGACAGTAGATGATCCTTTTGATGTAGCTAAGGTCTTTAAAAGCGTTCGTAGAAATTACTTTGCCCGCTCTGCCATAGAAACTGCTATCTTTGATGCTTATGCAAAGTCTGTTCATAAGCCTCTGTATCAGTTATTAGGTGGCAATAAGAACAGAATTGAAGGTGGTATCAGTATTGGTATTAAAAATACACCTCAAGAGTTAATCGATACCATTAAGAGCTATCAGAAAAATGGCTACCGCCGAATCAAGGTTAAGATAAAGCCTGGCTTCGATCTTGAATACATAAAAGCTGTACGTAATGAATTTCCTGAAATTGAGTTGCAAGTTGATGCAAACTCAGCTTATACCCTTGATGATATCGATCTCTTTGAAAAGTTAGATAACTACGATTTAGCTTTAATTGAGCAACCTCTAGGTTGTGAAGACATCATTGATCATGCTGCGTTGCAAAAGAAACTGAAAACTCCTATCTGCCTTGATGAGAGTATTGATTCATTAGATGACGCAAGACAGGCAATAGACATCGGTGCTTTAAAGATTATTAACATTAAGGTCTCCCGTGTAGGTGGTTTAGCTAATGCTAAAGCAATTCATGATTATGCTAAAGAGCATGGAGTAGGTGTATGGTGTGGTTCTATGTTAGAGTCTGGTATCGGTCAGGCTCATAACCTTGCAATAGCATCGCTTGAGAACTACCGCTACTCAAATGACATCATGTCATCGACCTGCTATCTTTCAGATGACATTATCAAGCCTCAGATTGAAATTGGTAAAGACTCCTTTATCACAATCCCTGAGCGCGAGGGTATAGGCTATGATATTGATGAAGAGAAACTTCAAAAATACACTTTTAAACTAGAGCATTTTGATTTTTAAGAAGGTTTTATGAGCAAGAGCTTAGTAAATGCAATTGAAAATCTTGAGGATTATGTAAAGAAACTTGAAACTGTTGTGAATATTGATTCAGGTACTACAGATACACAAGGTGTAACCAAAGTTGCCAAGCAGTTTGTACAGTGGTTTTCTGATATAGGCTTTTATGCAGAGGAAGTTTCCTTTGATGATGTAGTAGGACATGGTGTTTTTGCAACAAATGATAAAAACGCAGAGCATTATGATCTGCTACTCTCTGGTCACATTGATACGGTATTTGCTCATGGTACTGCAGAAGAAAGACCATTTAAACGAGAGGTTAATTTAGCATATGGTCCTGGTGTAGCCGACATGAAAGATGGTGATCTTATCATTTTGTGGGGACTTACTAAGGCTCTTGTAAATGGTACTTTAGAAGGTAAAAAGGTAGCTGTAGTCTTAAACCCTGATGAGGAGACAGGCTCTACACATTCATCAGAGTTTATAGACAGCATTGCTAAAAAGTCTGACTATGCTCTTATCTTTGAAGGCAGTGAGGAGATTGATAACTTTACGGAAGCTCGTAAGGGTATTTCTCATATTGATATCTTTTTAAAGGGCAGGGGAGCTCATGCAGGCTTCTGTCCTGAGAAAGGTCGTTCTGCTATTAACGCTATGGCAAACTGTATTCAAAGAATTAATGCTCTGGCTAACGAGAATGTCACTGTAAACTTTGGTGTATTAAAAGGCGGTACCATTGCTAATGCTATCGCTGAAGACTGCTATGCCAGAATCGATGTCCGATTCTGGAATAATGATCAGTGGGAAGACTTCTTAGCTAAATTTAAGCATGAATTTGAAATACCTTTTGGTCAGGATATTCAAGCAAGCTTTAAGATTTTGCTTGTAAATCCAGCCATGGTGGTAACAGAAAAGACTGCTAAATTAAAAGAAATCGTAACTAAAGCATTAACAAAATTCAGCATCACCCCAAAATTTATAAGATCTGGGGGGGTGTCTGATGGTAATCACATCAGTAGCACAGGTACTCCTGTACTGGATACTTTTGGTGGACGCGGAGGTGAATGTCACACCACTCGTGAATGGCTTGATTTAACCTCAGTTGAACCTAGAGCAGAGCTTTTAGTTGAAATTCTAAAACAGTTGTAACTGTATAATTTAATTATCACAAAATAAGGACTCTCTTTACTAAACTAAAGGGAGTTTTTTTATGTCCAAAAGTTGGTCAATATTCTTATAGCCTAAGGCTATCGTTTAACATCATTATATAGTATATGTTTTTTGTTGATATCTCATTTTCCGACGATTAGTATTTAAAACATAGAAAGTCGATAGGAATTATAAACAACGACTTCTTCAAGTTTTTTATTAGTTTTAAAGCTAGATAAAGATAAAAAATCTAGTTCTAGCACTTCAAGTTTTAGTAAATAAAAAGAGGAACAGAAAATGACATACAAGTTTGAAACTTTACAGTTACACGTAGGCCAGGAACAGGCAGATCCAGCAACTGATTCAAGAGCAGTGCCTATTTACCAGACTACTTCATACGTATTCCACAACTCACAGCATGCAGCTGATCGTTTCGGTTTACGTGATGCTGGTAACATCTACGGTCGTTTAACCAATTCAACTCAGGATGTTTTAGAAAAGAGAATCGCAGCTCTAGAAGGTGGTGTTGCAGCCCTAGCAGTAGCATCTGGTGCAGCAGCAATTTCATACACAATTGAAGCTTTAGCTGCAAACGGTGGCCATATCGTTGCTCAGAAGACCATTTACGGTGGTAGTGCTAACTTATTAGAGCACACTCTACCAGGTTTAGGTATCACCACTAACTTCGTTGATGTTCATGACTTAAGCTCTGTTGAAGGTGCAATTCAGGAAAACACTAGAGCTATCTACATCGAGACCTTAGGAAACCCAAACAGTGATATTCCTGATATCGATGCAATCGCAGCTATCGCTCACAAGCACAACTTACCATTAGTTGTAGATAATACCTTCGGTACCCCATACTTAATTCGCCCAATTGAACATGGTGCTGATATCGTAGTTCACTCAGCAACCAAGTTTATCGGCGGTCACGGTACAACCTTAGGCGGCATCATCGTTGATTCAGGTAAATATGATTGGAAGAAGAGCGGTAAATTCCCTGGTATTGCAGCTCCAAACCCAAGCTATCATGGTATTTCATTTGCTGATGCTGTAGGTCCTGCTGCTTTTGTAACCTTCATTAGAGCAATCCTGTTAAGAGATACTGGTGCTACTATTTCTCCATTCAACGCTTTCTTACTGTTACAAGGTGTTGAGACCTTATCTTTAAGATTAGACCGTCACATCTACAATACCAAGAAAGTTATTGAGTACTTATCAAAGCATCCTAAGGTTGAGAAGGTAAATCATCCATCATTAAAGGATCATCCTGATCATGCTTTATATGAGAGGTATTTCCCTAACGGTGGCGCTTCAATCTTTACCTTTGAGATTAAAGGTGGCGTAAAAGAAGCCTTCAAGTTCATTGATAACTTAAAGATCTTCTCATTACTAGCTAACGTTGCTGATGTTAAGAGCTTGGTAATTCACCCAGCTACAACAACACACTCACAGTTGACTGAAGAAGAGTTATTGGCAGCAGGTATTAAGAACAACACCATCAGATTATCAATCGGTACTGAGCACGTTGATGACCTGATTGCTGATCTTGATCAGGCATTCAACGCTTAGTTTGAAAAGATAGTTTAGATAATCAAAAAATAATCCTCTCAAGCAAAAGTTTAGGAGGATTTGTTATTTTTAGGACCTGACTAAAAAGTAAGGCCCTAAAGGTAAACTAATCTTTTAGATTAGTTCTGCTCGAACATTGCTGAGATTGACTCTTCGTTGTTAATACGACGAATTGCTTCAGCTAACATAGGAGCTAGAGTTAACTGACGGAAGCTCTTTAACTTCTTGAAGTTGTCACGAGCTGGAACTGAGTCAGATACTACTAAATGATCTAATGCAGACTCTGATACGTTCTTATAAGCATCTCCTGACAGTACAGCGTGAGTGCCATAAGCGGTAACAGTTTTAGCACCACGCTCTTTTAGAGCTGCTGCTGCCTTGCATAAGGTTCCACCAGTATCGATGATGTCATCAACGATAATACAATCTCTGTCCTTTACCTCACCGATTAGGTTCATAACCTCAGATACGTTAGGACGTGGACGACGCTTATCAATGATTGCAATGTCTGCGTTATTTAATAACTTAGCAATTGCACGTGCACGAACCACACCTCCCATATCTGGTGATACAACGCAAGGGTTCTTTAAGTTTAAAGTTAACATGTCTTCAACGAAGATCTGGCTTGAGAAACAGTTATCTACAGGTACATCAAAGAAGCCCTGGATCTGCTCAGCATGAAGATCAACTGTTAATACACGGTCAACACCAACTGATGATAAGAAGTCAGCTACTACCTTAGCAGTGATAGGTACACGAGCTGAACGAAGACGTCTGTCCTGACGAGCATAACCGAAGTAAGGAATTACAGCGGTAATACGACCTGCAGATGCACGACGTAGAGCATCTATCATAACGATAAGCTCCATTAAGTTGTCATTTGTAGGTGCACAGGTAGACTGGATGACGAAGATATCGCAACCACGTACGTTCTCATTGATCTGTACGTGAACTTCTCCATCAGAAAAACGGTCAACAGTTGCATTGCCAAGTCTAGTGTATAGACGGTCAGCGATTTTTTTAGCTAAGTCCGGTGTTGCATTTCCGGCAAACAGCTTCATATCAGCCATAAGATGAGTGATCCTGATTGATTTGACATAAAAAGAAATTGAGCTTTAAGAGCATCTTAAAGCTAGGCGTATTTTAAAACTTTTAATCACATCGATAAAGGGATAATTTAGCTTTTTGCGGATATGTTGCAATGAAGAAACAGTAAAACTTGCATAGTAAAGACTACGCAAGTCTTAAGTATTTATAAGCTTTCAAGCTTTGAAAGAACAGGAGATTTACTTACAGATTTGGCAATAAAACTTTTTATATTCAGCTTATCAATTTTCATTTGTGCACACTTTGCGTGATCATAACTGTCAAAAGCAACAAAACAGGATGAACCGCTACCTGACATTGAAGCTGTACCAAACTCTGATAGGGTATCTAATAACTCTTTAACCTGTGAATATTCATTTACAACTACAGGTGTAAAGCAGTTATCAAATCTTGAATGCAATAGCTCATCAAAAGTTCTTACAGGGGAATCCTTTTTTAATTTGTCTGATGCAAATAAAACCCTAGTAGGTACAGAGCAATCAGGTGTTGCAACTAAGTAGTACTTATTCTCTACATTTACTGGTTCTAGAATTTCACCAATACCTTGAGCAAAACAAGTTGTACCTTTAACAAAGATAGGTACGTCAGCACCTAAAGAAGCACCTAGTTCTATTAACTTATCCTCAGATAAGTTTAAATCCCATAACTTGTTTAAGACAGAGAGGGTAGTAGCTGCATTGCCAGAACCTCCACCTAAACCACCGCCTTGAGGCAGTACTTTATCAATAGAAATATTCACTCCTTTTTTACAATGAGTTTCCTGTTTTAAAAGCATAGCCGCTTTATAGATTAAGTTTTTCTCAACAGGAAAACCAAAGTCTGTAAGCAGTTTTACCTCATCATTTTTATCACTAGTTTCAAAGGTCATCTTGTCACCATGATCTAAGATCACAAACAGTGTCTGCAGATTGTGGTAACCGTCAGGTCTTTTACCTGTAATGTATAAAAACAGGTTTAACTTACAAGGACTAGTGACTTCTAATTTCATGGTTAATTGAGCCTTAAGACGTTATTGATGTTTACTTTTACCTGAGTAAATGGAGTTAGGATCTCAAAATTAGTAGGCAGTGGTAAACCTCTTCTTTGAGCCTGATACTGCTTGTAGGTTACAAGGTATTCTTCACCCTGTTTAGCAGTTTTTACAAAGCCTTGCTCATCATAGGTAAGCTCACCTTTAGGAGCACCTACCATGATAGCAGGTAGATCCTCAACAGGAATATCAAGTCCAAACTGAGTCTTTAACAGATCTCTTGCACTGTCACCTTTGTTAACTTTACCTTGAGCTTTTAAGAAGGTAGTGCCGTTAGCATAAACCTCTAACATGGCATACTGCATACCCATGGGACCAGTAAACTCTAATGAGAAGTAATTCTTTTTGTAATGATATGTACAGTTAACTGCAAATCTTGCTTTTTTATAACGAGAGATTAAAGCAATCTTACCGTTCTCTTCTAGCTCACTGATATTGTTTAATTGAGCTAATTGCTCTTGTCTTGAGAGTTTTGCAAACTCCTCATTTGAGCTAGTTGTAGAACATGCATTTAAAAGAGTTAACATTGTGGCTGTAGTTACGACTGTAAACAGCTTCATTAAATTATGTTTTTTCATGGTTAACTTCTTTATTCTTCTACGTTATCTTTAGCGTCTTTGTTTTCTAAAGGAACATCATTTTTAAGATCCTTTTCCTGAGCATCTTTAATGATGTTATAGATCCTGATTAACTCCTGATGAGATTTAAATCCTTTTAGATTTAAATCTGAAGCTGTAAGCCCATTAAAGCGAGCATTACCATTTACATGATCTAAGACATTCTGAAGAGTCTTTTTACCATATAATAGCTCAAAGCCTTCTAGGTAATCCTCTTCATTTAAAGAACCTTCAGTCTTGCACTGTAAAACTTTAATCAAGCATTGATAGAAAGATAACTTATCTAGTGAAAAGTCATTTTGATTGTATCTTACAGTCCAAATTGCGTAGGTTAAAGCTGAAGGGTAAACCTTTGCTGCAAGTGCGATTAAGCATCTTAATTCACCCATTCTTAAACTTGCCCACTTTGATTTAGGATCAGGCAGAATACCTAACAGCTGGCAAACTAAGACATCGTTATCGATATCTTCACTTTCAAGTTCATCAAGATAGTCTGCATAAGTCTCAACGGTCTCTTCAGAACCTGGTAAGGAAAGAAGAGCATCCTGAAAATCAATACCACTGTTGGTATTGTTGTATACAAGATCATCAACAGGGTAGATTTCAGACATACCTGGAACGATGGTTCTGTAGACGCATACACCTAGTTCATTGTATGAGCGTACATAAATATCAAAACCTAATTTTGCAATCATGTAGCGCAGAGCTTTGTACTGTTCTTGAGTGTTACCTGAAAAATCCCAGGCTACAAACTTATAGTCAGGGATCTTTCTGAACATCTGCATTGGCAGAATACCTGTTGAATCTACAAAGTGACTCTCTAGATTTACGATGTCAGATGTTCTCTCTAAATCAAAATCAGGCTCATCAAAGTTGTCTAAATCACTGAAGGTGCGACCCTGCATTAACTCTGTAATGGTTCGGTCTAGCGCAACCTCAAAAATAGGATGGGCACCAAATGAGGCAAAGCAAGTACCGTTACTCTGATTGAATAAAACCACACAGACTACAGGAAACTTACCACCTAAAGAGGCATCATAAGCAATAACTTTTAAGTTATCGCCTTGTAAGGTCTTTAATGAGTTATATGACTTTTCATATTTTTGTAAGATCTCATCAGGAATTACAGGAAGAGCTAAACCTCTTTTAATAATTTCCTTTTTTACATAACGCTCGATGATTTCAGAAAGTCCCTGTACAAGTGCTTCATATTCGGTATTGCCTTCAGACATACCGTTAGAACCGTACAAGTTATCTAAGAGGTTTACAGGAAAGTAAACTACTTCACCGTTTCTTGCATTAGTAAATGGAATAGAGCAGACACCACGTGAAAATGCTGATGACTGCAGATCAACCAGATCTTCAAGATTTAAATCAGTACCTTCAGAGTAGAACTTGCGTAATGATGAATTTAAAACATCATTAGGGATCTGCGGATCGTTCTGATCGATTACTGTCCATTTCTCATCTTTGAAATGAACATAGGGCGCATTGGAGTTATCAAGACCTAAATAATAATCGGAAAATGACATATGAGTTGACAGTCTTTCAAAGAGCTCGCCATAGGCTGAAGCCTGAGCTGCTAGTCGAGAAGATCCTTTTCCGTTTGAATAGATTGATGGACATGACTCAATGTCTAAATGTACAGAATATACGTCATTTAAAGGATTAAGCCAGTTGCTTTCTCTGACAGAGATTTTTAAATTTTTTAGTATTTCCTGAAAGTGCGCAATACTCTGTTCTAAAGGAGCATCCTTACCAACAATAGTAGTCATATCGAATTCCAAATTTATGCAAAAGATTAAATTTTTAATTGACTAATGATAACACAATGAAAATGAATTAAAGATATGTAGAACCATTATTCGCAATACCTTTTTGTGCACAAAATAAAGTAAGGAAAGCAATTAATGTCAGCGTTTTAGAGCCATGTTTAAAATCTAAGGTATAATCATTTTAGAAATAATATATTTTGGAAAAACGACATGAGCAACAAAATATTTCAGTCACTGCCAGCAGGATCTTCAAGCTTTACAGAGATAAGAAAAGAAGACTGTTACTACGTTGATAAAACGCCATACTTAAAGACAGTTTTCTCAAAAGAAAGCTCAACCGATAAAACATCCTCCCTTGCCGGTTCTCCTGTTCTTCTTTTTACAAGACCAAGACGCTTTGGCAAGACTCTGCTCATGAATATGTTCGAAGCCTTCCTGAAGATAGACAGTCACAATCCAGGAGACACCTCACTTCACAATAAACTCTTTCATGGAACAAAGATAACAGAGGACAAAGCATTCTGTGAAAAGTACATGGGTAAGTTTCCTGTTATCTGCATTACCCTAAAGAATGTGTTTGGTAAAAATTTTGAAGATGCATATTCAAAACTTGCTGAAGTTGTAGCATTAAAAGCTCAGGAATTCAGTTTTCTAAGAGGCAGTCCCTCTTTGGATGATAAGGAAAAGGCAAAGTTTGATTTATTATGTGATGAAATCTTTCTGAAAAAGACAGATGAAGCTCAGTTATATGCAACTTCTGCAATCAAATCATTATCCTCAATGCTCTACAAGCACTTCAGACAGCCTGTATATATACTAATTGACGAGTATGATGTGCCTTTAGCCAAAGCTCAGGAAAATGGTTACCACAAAGAAATGGTAACCTTAATCTCATCGTTTTTAGACTTTCTAAAAGATCCTGATACCCTTTTGCCTGTCATAGGTAAAGTGATAATGACAGGCTGCTTAAAGGTAGCTAAAAACAGTATCTTTACAGGAGTGAACAATCTTAAGGTAAATACAGTTACCTCACAGAATCTGGCTCTTACAGGCATTATAGGCTTTACCAAGGAAGAGACCCTAAAGGCATTAAAAGATTATGAGATGGATGAGTATGCTGAGCTTGTTAAAAACAGCTATGACGGATACAGATTCTGTGATAAAGAGATGTTCTGTCCATGGGATGTTATAAATTTCATTGATGAGAACTATATAAATAATTTAAACGGACATAAAGAGCTTGTAAAGGCAAACAACTACTGGGTCGCCACCACCTCAGGCCATGCTGTCTATGAATATTTAGGATATCTTACCGATACCGACACTCAGAAGATGCAGGACTTAATTGACGGTAAGACAATAAGTTTCAGTCTCAATGACTCCATGAACTATGACTGTCTGTCACAGCACAAGTCTGATGACTTCTGGTCACTTCTACTGCATACAGGATATTTAACCTTAGACTGGGATAAGACAACAGAAGAACTCAATAAAGACGGTCAAACCAATAAAAACGTCTTTGCAAGAATACCAAATCTGGAAATCAGAGAATGTTTTACTGACAACATTAAAGAAAGATTTTCCAATGTTGTAAGTAAAGACAGTCTGCCTGACAAACTCATATCTGCTCTTGCAAATGGAAATACAAAGGATATCTCTGATATCTTTTTTGACATGCTGCAAAAGTATGTCTCCGTAAGAGACAGTGCTACTAAAGCACCATTAGAGAATTTCTACCATGGCTTTTTAAACAGAATCTTTTCAGGCTGTGAAGGTCTTATTTCTGAGTTCCGTTCAAACTATGAATCAGGTAACGGTTATGCAGATATTACCTTTAAGACAGAACGCAATTCTAAGGCTGTAATCATTGAGATTAAAGCCACTTCAAAAGATGAGAAAATGGATGAGCTTGCAGCCGTGGCTCTATCTCAGATTGAAGAGAAGAACTATGCCTTATCATTTACAAAGGTATCAAAGATAACTGACATTTATGCTTACGGTATAGTGTTCTGCAGGAAGGACTGTATAGTTACTTTCAAAAAATTGAAGTAAGCATCATGAACGAGTTTAAAGTGCAGTTAACAATCTGAGCGCAAATACTTATAACTTTGACTCACAG
>ERZ1031078.644-NODE-644-length-11378-cov-3.779122_pt1 | contig 11378 bp, 10 predicted proteins | sample MGYA00518179_ERZ1031078 | MGnify/ENA primary metagenome ERZ1031078 (study PRJEB33719, sample SAMN04261274) | wastewater metagenome | biome: rural village; feature: human; material: feces | host: Homo sapiens | place: El Salvador | collected 2014-01-14 ... | reverse complement strand
GGCGAACTGAGCATAATAATGCCTTTAATCATTTTCTGCTTAATTTTGCTTTCGCATTTTTGCAGATCTTCTGCCGGATTGTGCGACGTTTGTAATATCACGTCGAAACCTTCTTCTTCAGCTTTGGCGGTGATGGCATGCAAAACTTCAGAGAAAAACGGATTACCCGCCGTAGTTTTGGTCGAACGGGTAGAAATCACCATAATGGCATCAAAACCCGAAGAGGTCAGCGCGCGGGCCAGCTTGTTTGGCTGATACTGTAATTCTTCAATGGCCCGTAACACTTTTTCGCGCGCTTCCGGGGAGATATTAGTTTGCTTATTCAGCACGCGTGATACGGTGGATTTTGATACGCCTGCAACCCTGGCAATATCATAAATAGTAGGGGACATAGGTCAGGAACTCCGTCCGAACGTGAATGCTGCACATCTTATGGAGTTCGCCGGTCGATGACAACACGGGCAGTTGATAATCAATGGCCTGGCCCCCACATTCATATCCTTACGAATGATTTTTTTCTGGTCTTCAGAGCAGCACAGGACAGCAATGAAGCGACTTAAAAATGAACTCAATGCGCTGGTGAATCGGGGTGTCGACAGACATCTGCGCCTCGCTGTAACCGGACTTAGCCGCAGCGGCAAAACAGCGTTTATCACCGCGATGGTTAATCAGTTGCTTAATATTCACGCCGGAGCACGTTTGCCGCTGTTAAGTGCGGTGCGTGAAGAGCGCCTGCTGGGCGTGAAACGCATTCCCCAGCGTGACTTTGGCATTCCGCGCTTCACCTATGACGAAGGGCTGGCGCAGTTATATGGCGATCCACCCGCCTGGCCAACGCCAACGCGCGGCGTCAGTGAAATCCGCCTGGCGCTACGTTTTAAATCGAATGATTCGCTGCTACGCCACTTTAAGGATACCTCCACGCTGTATCTGGAGATTGTGGATTATCCCGGCGAATGGTTGCTCGACCTGCCGATGCTGGCGCAGGACTATTTAAGCTGGTCGCGCCAGATGACGGGCTTACTCAATGGTCAGCGCGGAGAATGGTCGGCGAAATGGCGAATGATGAGCGAAGGGCTGGACCCGCTAGCGCCTGCCGACGAAAACTGGCTGGCGGACATTGCCGCCGCGTGGACCGATTATCTCCACCACTGTAAAGAGCAGGGGCTGCACTTTATTCAGCCTGGGCGCTTTGTCTTGCCGGGAGATATGGCAGGTGCGCCCGCGCTGCAATTCTTCCCGTGGCCGGATGTCGATACCTGGGGCGAGTCCAAACTGGCGCAGGCCGATAAGCATACCAATGCCGGAATGCTGCGCGAGCGCTTTAATTATTACTGCGAGAAGGTGGTGAAGGGGTTCTATAAGAATCATTTTCTGCGCTTTGACCGCCAGATTGTGCTGGTGGATTGCCTGCAACCTCTCAACAGTGGGCCACAGGCATTTAATGATATGCGTCTGGCACTGACGCAGCTGATGCAAAGTTTTCACTACGGGCAGCGTACCCTGTTCCGGCGTTTGTTTTCGCCGGTTATCGATAAGCTATTGTTTGCTGCCACTAAAGCGGACCATGTGACCATCGATCAGCACGCTAATATGGTTTCATTACTGCAACAACTGATTCAGGATGCCTGGCAAAATGCGGCGTTCGAAGGGATCAGCATGGACTGCCTGGGGCTGGCGTCAGTTCAGGCGACCACCAGCGGCATTATTGATGTTAACGGTGAGAAAATCCCGGCGCTGCGTGGTAATCGACTTAGCGATGGCGCACCGCTCACTGTTTATCCTGGCGAAGTTCCCGCACGTTTGCCTGGTCAGGCGTTCTGGGATAAGCAAGGCTTCCAGTTTGAGGCATTTCGTCCGCAGGTGATGGATGTCGACAAACCACTACCGCATATTCGTCTTGATGCTGCGCTGGAATTTTTAATAGGAGATAAATTGCGATGACCGAACCGTTAAAACCACGTATTGATTTCGACGGTCCTCTGGAGGTCGATCAGAATCCTAAATTCAGGGCGCAGCAGACCTTTGACGAAAATCAGGCGCAAAATTTTGCCCCGGCCACGCTCGACGAAGCGCAGGAAGAAGAGGGGCAAGTCGAAGCGGTAATGGACGCAGCGTTACGTCCGAAACGCAGCCTGTGGCGCAAAATGGTGATGGGAGGGCTGGCTCTGTTTGGCGCAAGCGTTGTCGGGCAGGGTGTACAGTGGACAATGAATGCCTGGCAAACCCAGGACTGGGTGGCGCTGGGTGGATGTGCCGCTGGGGCATTGATTATCGGCGCTGGCGTAGGTTCTGTGGTAACAGAGTGGCGGCGCTTATGGCGCTTGCGACAGCGCGCCCATGAACGCGACGAAGCGCGTGATTTATTGCATAGCCACGGCACGGGCAAAGGCCGCGCATTTTGCGAAAAACTGGCGCAGCAGGCGGGTATTGATCAGTCGCATCCGGCGCTGCAACGCTGGTATGCCTCAATCCATGAAACGCAAAACGACCGTGAAGTGGTCAGCCTGTATGCGCATTTGGTCCAGCCAGTTTTAGATGCCCAGGCGCGGCGCGAAATCAGCCGTTCGGCGGCGGAATCAACGTTGATGATTGCGGTCAGCCCGCTGGCGTTGGTCGATATGGCGTTTATCGCCTGGCGCAATCTGCGTTTAATTAATCGCATCGCCACGCTGTATGGCATTGAACTGGGGTATTACAGCCGTTTGCGTCTGTTTAAGCTGGTATTGCTGAATATCGCTTTTGCCGGAGCCAGCGAACTGGTGCGCGAAGTGGGGATGGACTGGATGTCGCAAGATCTCGCTGCTCGTTTGTCTACCCGCGCAGCTCAGGGGATTGGTGCAGGACTTCTGACGGCACGACTCGGGATTAAAGCTATGGAGCTTTGCCGCCCGCTGCCGTGGATTGACGATGACAAACCTCGCCTCGGGGATTTCCGTCGTCAGCTTATCGGTCAGGTGAAAGAAACGCTGCAAAAAGGCAAAACGCCCAGCGAAAAATAATGCAATATCGGGTGCTGACCGGATATCTTTACGCCGAAGTGCCCGTTTTTCCGTCTTTGTGTCAATGATTGTTGACAGAAACCTTCCTGCTATCCAAATAGTGTCATATCATCATATTAATTGTTCTTTTTTCAGGTGAAGGTTCCCATGCGTCTGGAAGTCTTTTGTGAAGACCGACTCGGTCTGACCCGCGAATTACTCGATCTACTCGTGCTAAGAGGCATTGATTTACGCGGTATTGAGATTGATCCCATTGGGCGAATCTACCTCAATTTTGCTGAACTGGAGTTTGAGAGTTTCAGCAGTCTGATGGCCGAAATACGCCGTATTGCAGGTGTTACCGATGTGCGTACTGTCCCGTGGATGCCTTCCGAACGTGAGCATCTGGCGTTGAGCGCGTTACTGGAGGCGTTGCCTGAACCTGTGCTCTCTGTCGATATGAAAAGCAAAGTGGATATGGCGAACCCGGCGAGCTGTCAGCTTTTTGGGCAAAAATTGGATCGCCTGCGCAACCATACCGCCGCACAATTGATTAACGGCTTTAATTTTTTACGTTGGCTGGAAAGCGAACCGCAAGATTCGCATAACGAGCATGTTGTTATTAATGGGCAGAATTTCCTGATGGAGATTACGCCTGTTTATCTTCAGGATGAAAATGATCAACACGTCCTGACCGGTGCGGTGGTGATGTTGCGATCAACGATTCGTATGGGCCGCCAGTTGCAAAATGTCGCCGCCCAGGACGTCAGCGCCTTCAGTCAAATTGTCGCCGTCAGCCCGAAAATGAAGCATGTTGTCGAACAGGCGCAGAAACTGGCGATGCTAAGCGCGCCGCTGCTGATTACGGGTGACACAGGTACAGGTAAAGATCTTTTTGCCTACGCCTGCCATCAGGCAAGCCCCAGAGCGGGCAAACCTTACCTGGCGCTGAATTGCGCGTCTATACCAGAAGATGCGGTCGAGAGTGAACTGTTTGGTCATGCTCCGGAAGGGAAGAAAGGATTCTTTGAGCAGGCGAACGGTGGTTCGGTGCTGTTGGATGAAATAGGGGAAATGTCACCACGGATGCAGGCGAAATTACTGCGTTTCCTTAATGATGGCACTTTCCGTCGGGTTGGCGAAGACCATGAGGTGCATGTCGATGTGCGGGTGATTTGCGCTACGCAGAAGAATCTGGTCGAACTGGTGCAAAAAGGCGTGTTCCGTGAAGATCTCTATTATCGTCTGAACGTGTTGACGCTCAATCTGCCGCCGCTACGTGACTGTCCGCAGGACATCATGCCGTTAACTGAGCTGTTCGTCGCCCGCTTTGCCGACGAGCAGGGCGTGCCGCGTCCGAAACTGGCCGCTGACCTGAATACTGTACTTACGCGTTATGCGTGGCCGGGAAATGTGCGGCAGTTAAAGAACGCTATCTATCGCGCACTGACACAACTGGACGGTTATGAGCTGCGTCCACAGGATATTTTGTTGCCGGATTATGACGCCGCAACGGTAGCCGTGGGCGAAGATGCGATGGAAGGTTCGCTGGATGAAATCACCAGCCGTTTTGAACGCTCGGTATTAACCCAGCTTTATCGCAATTATCCCAGCACGCGCAAACTGGCAAAACGTCTCGGCGTTTCACATACCGCGATTGCCAATAAGTTGCGGGAATATGGTCTGAGTCAGAAGAAGAACGAAGAGTAAGCGCGAATATGCCTGATGGTGCAACACCATCAGGCATATTAAATTATGCTTTCAGTACAGCCAGAGCTGCTTCGTAATCCGGCTCGGTGGTGATTTCATCCACCAGCTGGCTGAAAATCACATTGTCATTTTCGTCAATAACCACAACGGCACGCGCTGCCAGACCTTTCAGTGGGCCATCAGCAATTGCCACACCGTAAGCTTGCAGAAATTCAGCGTTACGGAAAGTGGAGAGGGTGATAACGTTGTTCAGACCTTCTGCGCCGCAGAAACGAGACTGGGCGAACGGCAGATCGGCAGAGATACACAGCACAACGGTGTTGTCGATCTCAGTTGCCAGTTGGTTAAACTTACGTACTGATGCGGCGCAAACACCGGTATCAATACTCGGGAAAATGTTCAGCACTTTGCGTTTACCCGCAAACTGACCGAGGGTGACGTCAGACAGATCTTTTGCCACGAGAGTAAAAGTCTGCGCTTTGCTACCCGCCTGCGGGATGGAATTGGCGACTGTAACCGGGTTGCCCTGGAAATGAACGGTTTGTGACATGATTATCTTTCCTGTTTACATATAGTTAACGTCACACCTAGTTTATGCTAACTGTCAATAACACAGCAAACGCTATTTGCGCTTAATCCGCAGACCACCGCGACAACAAGGAGTAAAGATGAGAACCGTTAAGGTATTCGAGGAAGCCTGGCCCTTACATACCCCGTTTGTGATTGCCCGGGGAAGTCGCAGTGAAGCGCGCGTGGTGGTGGTTGAACTGGAAGAAGAAGGCATTAAAGGCACCGGCGAATGCACGCCGTATCCGCGTTATGGGGAAAGTGATGCCTCGGTAATGGCGCAAATTATGAGCGTCGTGCCGCAACTAGAGAAAGGGCTGACACGGGAGGAGTTGCAAAAAATTCTCCCTGCCGGCGCAGCACGTAATGCGCTGGATTGTGCATTGTGGGATCTGGCCGCGCGAAAACAGCAGCAATCGCTGGCTGATTTGATCGGCATAACGCTTCCCGAGACAGTTATCACTGCACAGACGGTTGTCATCGGTACGCCTGATCAGATGGCCAATAGTGCATCAACACTCTGGCAGGCAGGCGCGAAATTACTGAAAGTGAAGCTGGATAACCATCTTATCAGTGAGCGGATGGTGGCAATTCGCACAGCTGTGCCCGATGCGACGCTGATCGTTGATGCAAATGAATCCTGGCGTGCAGAAGGGTTGGCGGCGCGTTGCCAGCTATTGGCGGATTTAGGCGTTGCGATGCTTGAACAACCGCTTCCTGCGCAGGACGATGCGGCGCTGGAGAATTTTATTCATCCGTTGCCGATTTGTGCTGATGAAAGTTGTCATACTCGTAGCAATTTGAAGGCGCTGAAAGGGCGCTATGAGATGGTTAATATTAAGCTCGATAAAACCGGGGGTCTGACGGAAGCGCTGGCGCTGGCGACTGAAGCGCGTGCACAAGGTTTCAGTCTGATGCTGGGCTGCATGTTGTGTACCTCTCGTGCCATTAGCGCCGCTTTACCGCTGGTGCCGCAGGTCAGTTTCGCCGATCTTGACGGACCGACCTGGCTGGCGGTAGATGTGGAACCGGCGCTTCAGTTCACAACGGGCGAATTGCATCTTTAGGATGCCAGCGCAGCAAGTTTGCCATCGCAAAGAGATATTTTTCGCTGGCTTCGTCGGAGGAGATGGGCGGAAACTCTGCGGTGATGCAATGCAAGTTGAGATCTGCACACCAACTGCCGAAAGAGCCAGGCGTTTCATAACCGACGCTGGTTACCAGAGGCAATTCAAACGCCTGGGCCAGCCATTCGCCTAATTCGCTGTGTCTGGGATCTTCAATACAGGCCAGCGGATCGTGGAATGAGACCACCCAGGCGGGTTGAATGCGGTGTATAAGCTGGCACAGCGCCTGGGTTTCAGGTTCAGAGCCAGGTTTGTCACCTGTCAGTAATACGACATCGCGTTCTTCAGCGGCGCTGTTCCAGCGATAAACTGTTTCACCTTCCTTCCAGTTCGCCGCCGGAAAGTTTCTGTTTAAATCCACACCATTAGCATTGGCCCGTAACCCCAACTGGCAGCCGTCAGGATTCACACACAGCACCACATGATGACGGCGCAAAGAAGGTGTCAACGTCCGCAGAGCACAGGAGAGCGTGACGACCGAAGAGTTTTCATCACCGTGAGTGCCAGCCAGAATCAAACCACTTTCGCGGCTGGCTGCAGGGGCAGGAAACCAGATTAACGGCGCGCCCAATAATGAACGTCCGTAATGTTCTGTTCCGGGCGGAAATGCGCCGCGTTCGGCGCGTGGGCGGGTTACGGTCATGATCGTCTCTGGTTCAGGAAGTATTACAGGCAGTGTTGTGCAAATTTTGCGGATTATCAAATCCTTTTCTTCAACGCTATGTCATCGATCTTGTATCACTTTTTTGCCGGAAGTTGTTTGCATTTTATTAGTTGGATAGGGTTTGTGGATTTTTGCTGGCTGACGGGCAAATAAAGTTTGTTTAATGGTTTGCTTATCTGCCAGTTGATTAATCACATGGCGGGCTATCTGACCGCCAGCACCAAGAATCAGTACATTTTTCATGAAAATTATCCCAGATTATTGGCAGCAATATGCCAGGCCATATCACTATTGCGGATTTGAATATGTTTCATTACAGAGTTTCCTCAAAGAACGGAGCTAATACTGAAATTGCTTCAGCCACATAGGCTTTGCCGTCATAAAGATCCATATGGTTTGCGCCTTCAACAATGTGATAGCGTTTATCCTGGCTTGATGCTCGATCGTACAGGTCGTCACTCATCCATTTGCTCCCTGCCTGGCTGCCCGCCACAATCTGCGTCGGCTGAGTCAGGTACACTTCCGCCATATGGTAAGCATCATAGGTAATAATCTGGTTAAGGCTGCGCAAAGTAGCGTAACCCGGTGCTGTTGGATACTGCGCGCGAGGGGTGTGGTAATACTCCCAGGCCTGACGCAGTTCTTCGTTCGGCGCATCGGACTCCTTCATTGGTGCCAGTGGCATAATGGCGTATTCTCCGCTGCTAATATCGCTGGTTCTGGCGTTTGAACCCGCTTCAACGTATGGCAGGGCATCAATAGATTTCACATTGTTTTCCCAACCATTACGGAATATCGAACCAATATTGACCGCACTAACGGTACCGATGGCCTTGATGCGGCGATCCTGAATTGCAGCATTGGCTGTATATCCTGCACCGGCACAAATTCCCATCGCACCAATTCGGGTATTGTCGACATAAGAAAGCGTTGTCAGGTAATCAATCACGGCACTGATGTCTTCAGTACGAATGTATGGGTTTTCTAACTGACGCGGCTCGCCGCCACTTTCACCTTGATAAGATGCGTCATAAGCAATAGTGACAAATCCCTTTTCCGCCAGTTTTTTGGCATAGGTTCCGGCCGTTTGTTCTTTAACGCCCCCACCTGGGTGAGATAACACAATTGCCTGATACTGACGGGTTTCATCAAATTTTGGAGGGAAATAGATCACTGCAGACAAAGAGATGGTTGGATTATTGCTGTTAGTGAAGCTGACTTTATTATTCATCATTCCGTTCCTCATGGAGTTGTCGGTTCGTTTTAACGGTTGGTGATATCACTATAGATATTGATCATTAAGTTGATTAGACCCAAAATCATGATTAGACCTATCATTTAAATGATTAATAGATTGCATGGAGATACTGAATGAAGCGTGAAGAAATCGCTGATCTGATGGCGTTTGTCGTCGTTGCAGAGGAGCGTAGCTTCACTCGTGCAGCAGCCCGCCTGAGCATGGCGCAGTCAGCTTTAAGCCAGATAGTGCGTCGTATAGAAGAACGATTGGGATTGCGGCTTCTGACGCGAACCACGCGCAGCGTTGTTCCAACTGAAGCGGGCGAGCATCTTTTGTCTGTTCTTGGCCCTATGTTGCATGACATAGATTCAGCCATGGCATCCCTGAGCGATCTGCAGAACCGCCCATCCGGGACAATACGTATTACTACTGTAGAACATGCAGCAAAAACGATATTGTTACCAGCAATGCGCACATTCCTGAAATCGCATCCTGAAATTGATATTCAGCTCACCATTGATTATGGTTTGACCGATGTCGTTTCTGAACGTTTTGATGCAGGCGTCCGTCTGGGTGGGGAGATGGATAAAGATATGATCGCCATTCGAATCGGGCCAGATATACCAATGGCTATTGTTGGCTCACCGGATTATTTTTCTCGCCGAAGTGTTCCAACGTCAGTGTCACAATTAATAGATCATCAGGCAATTAATTTGTATCTTCCCACATCGGGTACAGCAAATCGCTGGAGATTAATACGCGGTGGACGTGAAGTTCGTGTTCGCATGGAAGGTCAGCTTTTACTGAATACGATAGACCTGATCATTGATGCTGCAATTGATGGGCATGGATTGGCGTATCTACCTTATGATCAGGTTGAGCGGGCTATTAAAGAAAAAAAACTGATACGTGTTTTGGATAAATTCACACCAGATTTACCCGGTTATCACCTGTACTATCCACACCGTCGACATGCTGGCTCGGCATTCTCATTATTTATAGATAGGCTGAAGTATAAAGGTGCTGTTTAGCACTACTTGCTGATACATTAATTTAATTTCTCTCTTAACGTATTCTCAGTTCCTTTCAACGTTTTGGTTATTTTTTATTCTTCGTACAATGGCGACAGATGCTGATTTTGATACCGAAAACTGGTTTGAACGTGCGAAGCCCGAACGTAGTGTTCGGAGTTCTATGTGCTTTACCGCATTTTGGAGACTATTATTTACACTAAATCTGATTTGATATATTGATACTTAAAACATTTGATGCTTCCTTTGTCACTTTTTTGATGGAAGTTGTTTGCATTTCTTTAAGGCGAAACAAATAATTACGCATCAATTTTAATGTCGGTTAGAGGGAAACTTATGAAGCACTCTGTTTCAGTCACGTGTTGTGCGCTGTTGGTCAGCAGCATTTCTCTTTCGTATGCTGCAGAAGTTCCGAGCGGCACAGTACTGGCAGAGAAGCAGGAGCTGGTGCGCCACATTAAAGATGAGCCTGCGTCGCTGGATCCCGCTAAAGCCGTGGGCCTGCCAGAGATTCAGGTCATTCGCGATCTGTTTGAAGGACTGGTGAATCAGAACGAAAAAGGGGAGATTGTCCCCGGCGTTGCGACTCAGTGGAAAAGTAATGACAACCGTATCTGGACTTTTACCCTGCGCGATAACGCAAAATGGGCGGATGGCACACCGGTAACGGCGCAAGATTTTGTCTACAGCTGGCAGCGTCTGGTGGACCCGAAAACGCTATCGCCATTTGCATGGTTTGCCGCGCTGGCGGGAATCAACAACGCACAGGCGATTATTGATGGTAAAGCTACGCCTGACCAGCTTGGCGTCACCGCAGTTGATGCCCATACCTTGAAAATTCAGCTTGATAAACCGTTGCCGTGGTTTGTGAATTTAACCGCTAACTTTGCCTTCTTCCCGGTGCAAAAAGCCAACGTAGAAAGCGGTAAAGAGTGGACGAAACCCGGAAATCTGATCGGCAATGGCGCTTATGTTCTTAAAGATCGCGTAGTCAATGAAAAACTGGTCGTGGTACCGAATACCCATTATTGGGATAACGCCAAAACGGTGTTGCAAAAAGTGACCTTCCTGCCAATTAATCAGGAATCCGCAGCCACTAAGCGTTACCTCGCGGGGGATATTGATATCACCGAATCCTTCCCGAAAAATATGTATCAGAAGCTGTTGAAGGATATTCCGGGGCAGGTTTATACGCCGCCGCAGCTCGGGACCTATTATTATGCGTTTAACACGCAAAAAGGGCCGACGGCAGATCAGCGCGTTCGTCTGGCATTAAGTATGACGATAGATCGCCGCCTGATGACCGAAAAAGTATTAGGGACGGGCGAAAAGCCAGCGTGGCATTTTACACCAGATGTTACCGCGGGATTTACGCCGGAACCTTCGCCGTTTGAACAAATGAGTCAGGAAGAACTGAATGCGCAGGCAAAAACTTTGTTGAGCGCAGCTGGTTATGGTCCGCAAAAACCGCTGAAGCTGACGCTTTTGTATAACACTTCAGAAAACCATCAAAAAATTGCGATTGCTGTAGCATCGATGTGGAAAAAGAACCTTGGCGTAGATGTTAAATTGCAAAATCAGGAATGGAAAACCTATATCGATAGCCGTAACACCGGCAATTTTGATGTTATCCGCGCCTCGTGGGTGGGGGATTATAATGAACCCTCCACTTTCCTGACATTATTAACGTCAACGCATTCAGGAAATATTTCACGCTTTAACAATCCGGCATACGACAAAGTTCTGGCCCAGGCATCGACGGAAAATACCGTTAAAGCGCGTAATGCCGATTACAACGCGGCAGAAAAAATCCTCATGGAGCAAGCACCGATTGCACCAATTTATCAATATACCAATGGACGATTAATCAAGCCGTGGCTGAAAGGTTATCCCATTAATAATCCTGAAGATGTGGCGTACAGTCGGACTATGTATATTGTGAAGCATTGATGTGATGGGAACTGGCGTTACCCTTGTGGATAACGCCAGTGATGTCTGATTTAGCGACCCTGTTCCGGCGGTGTAATGTTATCCCTATACAGCGCCTGGCTGGGGCCC